>Ga0310786_10004644_pt1 | contig 19033 bp, 13 predicted proteins | sample AusTroGonzalo_MG_FD_203881 | JGI IMG/M metagenome (GOLD analysis project Ga0310786, IMG submission 203881) | Bovine rumen microbial communities from tropical cattle in Woodstock, Queensland, Australia - Gonzalo_03 (v2) (version 2) | ecosystem: Host-associated > Mammals > Digestive system >... | reverse complement strand
CACTTCGTGATGTTACCGCAGTTCGGCGGCATCAACTACGAAGACATAGCCGCCGATAGCGACTTGGAGTGGGCTATCTACGATGGCGAGCAGCGTGCCGGAGGATATAAGGGATGGAAGTCGGTTGACTTCGTAAACACCTTCTACAAGGCCATCGGACATATTGTCCGCTCGATTAGCGATACCGCAAACCTGAGCATCAACCTCAAGGGTAACTCGAACTACCAATATATTAACATCGAGCTGCGTCATTATCTGGCCGATCATCCGTCGAATGCGAACTGGAACTTCATCGGTAACCCCTATAATGCCGGCTACGACATCAACGGTCTGCTTGCCGCAGGTATCGAGTCGCCGATCACTGTTTGGAACGGAACAGGCTACAGCACCTACACGCCGGGCTTGGATGAGTACAAGTTGCAGCCGTTCGAGCCGTTCTTTGTCCAACTGCCCGATAGCCAAAGCAGCGGTTCAATACAACTCTCGCCGGAGTATATCGACGAGAGCATGAGTCTGCCTATATCCGACGGTAGCGGTTCGGGTGACAGCGGTGGTAGCACCGATGATATAGTTGACAGCTATGGTGCGCTACGCGGCTACTTCTCGGTAGGCGAGGGTGTACAAGTGCAGTTCGCTCGAGGTAACCTGCAGTACTACCCCGCGGGCTACAAGTGGAAGTTTGCAGAGAATCAATACGAAGCGTACGGATATACGAATAGCAATATCTCTGAGACTTACGAGGGTTGGATCGATCTGTTCGGTTGGGGCACGGCCTACAACCCGACCTTAGCCAGCATGGTTAGCACCGATTATTCCGTATTTAATGATTGGGGAAATAATATTATCGAAAACGGTGGCGGCGTAGAAGGCGTATGGCGCACGCTGAGCAGCGATGAGTGGAGTTATCTGCTCATCTCGCGTACGAATGCGTCAGACTTGTACGGCGCTGCAACCGTCAACGGCATGAGCGGTGTAATCTTCCTGCCTGATTATTGGAGCGGTATGCCCGGTGACCTGACATTCACTCCCGGCTTCGACGCCTATTCGCAGAACAACTATACGTTATCGGAGTGGAGTCAGATAGAAGCAGCCGGAGCAGTGTTCCTGCCCGTAACCGGATTACGTGAAGGCTCGGAGGTATACGACGACAGTTCCGACGGATTCTACTGGTCGTCGTCCTATGCCAACGATGACGATGCGTTCGATCTTCACTTCAGCTCGGACGGTGTCATGCAGACCGGCATTCGTCGTTATTCAGGCGCTTCTGTCCGTCTGGTGAAGAGTGCCGATGCCGGCGGTAGCGATCCGACAGGCGGTAACGAGGGCAGTCAGACCTACACCTTCCTCACGAAGTATTGGGATGCAGATGAGGGCAACTGGTACTCCGGCATGGACGGCACGGACTTCATAAATGGCATGGGTGTACAATGTACGACACAGAGCACCGGCGCCAATGCGCAATGTCCGATATCGTACAGTAACATCTCGAATGTCATCGTAACGTACACTACCAGTGGCACAACCGGTGCAGGATCAGTCATGATTGAGATTGACGGATACAACCAGTCGCAGTATATAGCGCCGTCCGGTGATACCGAACTGCGCGAGCTGATGTTTGACTTTACGGACACGATGCCGAGCGGCAACCCGTCCATCTTAGTGAACTGTTCAGAAGACGCGATATACATCTATAGTGTAACTATCATAACGAAGTAATCAAGCAACACCAGATAGCCTATGGCAAGAAAACATGTGTATGAGGATAATGAAGGCAGACCGTTGCCTTATCCCTGGCTAATCAATGCGATGCTGTGGCTCGTAGGCGGCACGCAGACGTTGCGACTGAAGATCAAGAGCCGTCACCCGCGTCACTCGTCGGAGAACGTGCTGCGCAATATCCTCTCCTTAGCGAAAGATACAGTGTATGGCAAGGAGCATCATTTCGATACGATACTGCATGCCACGACCACCGAGGACTTCTTCCTGCTATACCAGCAGTTCGTGCCGGTAAACGAGAGCTTTGAGACGCTGCGGCCGTACATCGAGCGCCATAAGAACGGCGAGACGGATATTCTCTTCCCCGGCAAGCCTGACATGTATGCCACCACCTCGGGCACGACGAGCGAGCCGAAGTGGGTGCCGATGACGCATAAGTATCTGAAAGCTGTGTATGGCAAAATGTCGCACGTGTGGACGTGGAACTTCGTCAAGCACCGCAACCGCATCTTCGGCGGGCATATATTCCCCATTGTGGGCAAGGAGGTTGAGGGCTATGCACCCGACGGCACGTTGTTCGGCAGCGTGAGCGGCGTGCTGGTCAGAGATATCCCGCCGATCATCAAGAAGCATTATGTCGCTCCGGCGGCGGTGATGTCGATACCCGATTACGGTGCGCGTAACTACGCGTTGATGCGTCTGGCTATCCAGCACCGTGATGTCACACTGTGGGCAACGGCTAACCCGTCAACGATCCTCGAACTGATGCGTACGGTAGATGAGCACGCCGAGGAGCTGATCATGGATATAGCGCATGGCACATTGTCCGAGAAGTTCGAGATCCCCGATGACATCCGCGAGACACTCAAGCCGTACGTGTACTCCAAGCCCGAGCGGGCGCAGGAACTCAAGCAACTGCTGGAGAAGAACGGTCGATTGCTTCCGAAAGACTACTGGCCGTGGCTGCAATATCTGTCCACATGGAAATGCGGCAACACGAAGATATACATGGACAAATACATGGATGCCTTCAACTGGGATCAGACCTACTACCAGGAACTCGGCTATATAGCCACGGAGTGCCGTTTCGGCTTTGCGCTGGATGATACGAACGAGAGCGTACTCTTCCCGCACTTCCATTACTATGAGTTCGTGTCAGAGGACGAGCTTGACAAACCCAACAAACACTTCCTGCAACTCGACGAACTGGAGCTCGGCAAGCGTTATTGCGCCTATGTGACGACCTATTCAGGCTTGTACCGCTATAACATGAACGATCTGGTGGAGGTAGGCGGATTCTATCGCAAAACCCCTACCGTACACATGATATCGAAGGTCAACGGCATCGTATCGATGACTGGTGAGAAACTCTACGAGCCGCAGTTCATACAGGCTGTGCACGAGGCAGAGAAGAAGACGAAGATCAAGACGAAGTTCTTCGTGGGCTTTGCGGATGTTGAGCAGAGTTTGTACCACTTCTACTTCGAGTTTGCCAACGAGGATATCCGTCAGGCAGAGGCTGATGCGTTCGCCAAGGTTGTGGACGAACAGCTGCAGAAGATCAACATCGAGTACGAAGCCAAGCGATCATCGTTCCGCTTGCACGAACCGAAGGCGCATATCTTGCAGTCGAACGCTTACGCGCGCTTCAAGACCGCCTGCCTGAAAGACGGTTTCCGTGACGGCCAGTTCAAGTTCAACCTGCTGATGCAAGACGAGATCCGTCGTCGTAAGTTTGCGTTCATCGAGAAGTTGCAATCCGGCGAACTCAGTCAGGCGATTATGGAGAAAGCCAACGAGTGGGATGAGCGTATCAAGCAGAATCGTGCAGCTCGTGAGAAGCGCCGTGGCGAGCGTCGTCAGCGGATAGAAGAACGTCGCGAGCAGCGCCGCCAACGTCGCACGAAGAAAGAAGAGTAGAGCAGACGATGCGTATTCCTATACCGAACGATATCAAGGTCGTAGTGCTGGACATGGACGGCACGATCTACAGCAAGCCGCGTATGGCGTGGTACATGATCCGCAAGCAGCGCAGACACCTGCCGTCGCTGATAGCCGAGCGCCGCTGGCGCAGAAAGCAGCGGTCAGCAGTCAGCGGTCAGCCATCAGCCATCAGCCGTCAGCGGTTCACGGAGAAGTGGTATAGGGAAAACTACTTGCCGTCGATGGTGGCTGTCATCCGCGAGCATTACCGGCCGCAGTCGTGGCTGCCAACCTTGATTGATGAGTGCAAGCAGCGTGGGATAAAGATTGTCATCCTGTCTGATTACGAAGCAGTAAAGGAAAAATTACAAGCGTTAGGTCTGCATGCTGAGGATTTTGATGCTATCCTTGCAGCAGGTGATGTCGGTACCGTCAAGCCTGATCCGCGTCTGGGCGATGCTATCCGGGCAGCCATCAACAATGCCGCCCTGAGTTGGCGGCAAGTGTTGTTCGTTGGCGACAGGGAGGATACAGACGGTCAACTGGCGAGAGCCTTAGGGGCGCAATTCCTGAAAGTCTGATTACTGACAGCTGATAAACTGCTCGGCTTTGCGCAGATCGTCGGGCGTGTCAATGCCAATAGTGGCGTGACGAGTGATGGCTACACGGATGGTGTAGCCATTTTCTAACCACCGCAGTTGTTCCAGGCTCTCCGCTATCTCCAGAGGTGTCGGTTGCAAGGTCGCAATCGCGCGCAGCACGGATGCACGGTAAGCGTACATGCCCACATGGCGGTAGTATATGTGCTGAGTGAGCCATTGCTCCTGCGGCACGTTGCGCAGGTAGGGGATCACACTGCGCGAGAAGAGGATAGCGCGCATATCTTTGCCAAAGACCACTTTCGGGGTGTTCGGATTCTGCAAGTCATCCAATGAATCTTCCGCCGTATAAGGACGCGCCAGCGTCGCGATGTCGGTATCCGGTTGCTCAAAGCAGCGGCAGAGGTCGCTAATCTGCTCGGGATGTACAAAGGGTTCGTCGCCTTGCACATTCACAACCACCAGGTCCTTTGCATCTACTTCTGGGTGCTCGCTCAACCAACTGTTCATTGCCTCCAGACAGCGGTCTGTACCGCAGCGATGGTCGGCACGCGTCATCAGTGCCTTGCCGCCAAAGGCTTGTACGGCGTTGAGAATCCGTTCGTCGTCGGTAGCAACAAGCACATCGCTCAGCGCCGTACATTGCGCCACGTGCTCATACACATGTTGGATAACCGGCTTGCCGACAAGCATCGCCAGTGGTTTGCCCGGCAAGCGGGTAGAGGCGTAGCGGGCGGGGATAAGGGCTATAAATTTCATACTTCTTCTTGTGTTTCCGGGTGCTCAATCTTGCTCAGTAGGTTGATGGCACCGGCTATGGTTTTGACGTTTTGTATGGTTATATACCGTTTGTGGGGTATCGTTTTGAGCTCGGCTTCCGTCAGACCTTTGGTGCGCACCGGCTCGTCGTGGAACATACAACGTTGCGGTCGGCTGACGGCATACTGGATGAGGTGCGCAAAGGTCTCACTCTGGTAGTACGCATCGTTGTTCTGCGGCAGATAGAGCGCCATCCGCTCGCCCTTGAGCAGGATCTTGTCTATACCCAAGCGGCAGCACAGCCAGCGCAGGCGCACGACGTTCAGCAGTTCTTTTGCCTGTTCGGGCAGAGCACCGAAGCGGTCAATGAGGCGTTTCTCATAGGCGAGGAGTTCTTGCTCGTCGCGCAGGGAGTCGAGTTCGCGATAGAGCGTGATGCGTTCGCTGATGTTCTCGATGTAGTCAGGTGGGAAGTTCACCTGCAAGTCGCACTCAAACTGCGCATCGCTTACCCAGCGGCGAGCCGAACTTTGGCCATTGGCCATTGGCTCTTGGCCGTCAGCCGAGTTGTCATCCTCATCTGTTGTGAGATGCATCTCCTCCTTGAGTTCCTCAACAGCTTCGTTCAATATGCGCTGGTAAGTCTCATAGCCAAGGTCGGCGATGAATCCCGACTGCTCGGCGCCGAGCATGTTACCTGCACCGCGGATATCCAGATCCTGCATGGCGAGGTGGAATCCCGATCCGAGTTCGGCAAACGTAGTGATAGCATCGATTCTTCTGCGTGCCTCTGGTGTGAGCAGTTCGCGTTCGGGAGTGATAAGGTAGCAATACGCCTTGCGGTTGCTGCGGCCTACACGTCCGCGCAGCTGATGCAGGTCAGCCAGACCGTAGTGCTGCGCCGAGAAGATGAATATCGTGTTGACGTTCGGTATATCGATACCCGACTCGATGATCGTGGTAGAGATGAGGATGTCGTATTCGTAGTTGATGAAGTCCTCCAACCGTTGTGCGACCTCTTCGGCAGGCATTTGACCGTGTGCGATAACCATCCGTGCTTCGGGGCAGAGTCGGTGCAGGCGGTGCTCAATGCGTTCGAGCATCTCAATGCGGTTGCATACCACGAACACCTGTCCGTTGCGTGCCATCTCGATGTCGATAGCCTCCTTGATGATATCCTCGTCATCCAACGTGATAGTCTCGGTGATGACCGGAAAACGATTCGGCGGCGGCGTGGTGATGACGCTCAGATCGCGTGCGCCGAGCAGCGAGAACTGCAGGGTACGCGGAATAGGCGTGGCGGTGAGGGTAAGCACGTCGATGTTCGTCCTGAGGCTCTTGAGCCGCTCTTTGACTGCCACACCGAACTTCTGCTCTTCATCGATGATGAGCAGACCAAGATCGTGCCACTTGACGGTCTTTCCGATGAGTTTGTGCGTACCGATGAGTATGTCGATCTGACCGCTGGCGAGTTGCTCCAGGATCTCTTTGACTTCTTTGGGTGTCTTGGCGCGGCTCAGGTATTCAACCTTGACGGGGAAGTTCCGGAATCGCTCCGTGAACGTCGTGTAGTGCTGTAGCGCCAGCACGGTTGTCGGCACGAGCACGGCTACCTGCTTGCCGTCGGTAGCGACCTTGAAGGCAGCGCGCATTGCTATCTCCGTCTTGCCGAAACCTACATCACCGCAGATGAGACGATCCATAGGCTGGTGGCTCTCCAGATCGTGCTTGACGTCGAGGGTTGCTTTCGCCTGATCGGGTGTATCTTCGTAGATGAACGACGCTTCCAACTCCTGCTGCATATATCCGTCGGGTGAGTAGGCTACGCCCTGCTGTTGCTTGCGCGTGGCGTACAGACGGATCAGATCACGGGCAATCTCTTTGACTTTGTCCTTCGTGCGTTCTTTCAGACGCTCCCACGCTCCCGAGCCTATGTGCGAGACGGTGGGTGCAGTACCCTCCTTACCCTTGTATTTGCTTATTCGGTGGAGGTTATGGATGCTCACGAATATCGTATCACCATCACGGTAGATGAGCTTGATCATCTCTTGCGGCTTGCCGTTAACACCTGTGGTTATCAACCCGCCGAAGCGCCCTATGCCGTGATCGGAGTGTACGACATAGTCTCCTACCTGCAGTTGGTTAAGTTCCTTGAGGGTCATTACCGCCTTGCCGCGACGTGCGTTGTCCGAGGTGAGCGTGACGCGGTGGTAACGCTCGAAGATCTGGTGATCGGTGTAGCAGGCAATCTTATGCGTGTGATCCACCCATCCGCTGTGCAGCGCGTGGTCAACAGGAGTGAACAACGCTTTGCGTTCAGCCTGTTCGTCCGGCAGGTGATTGTCGTCCTGCGAAGTGGGGATAGCTGCCATGATAGCAGCCAAGCGGTCGGTCTGCTTTTTGTAGTCCGAGAGGATATAGATCGTGTAACCTAACGCGATCTTCTCCTTCATATCCTGCATGAGCATCTCGAACTGCTTGTGAAACAACGGCTGTGGCAGTGTATCGAAAGCAATACGCGAATAGGAATCAAAGGAGCACTTCGTGCCGATCTCTATGGTATCCGACCACTCGTGATCGGAGTCTTGCAGGGCTGCGTGCAGGGGAGTGAGGTGTATATTATTGCCAATATACAGCGTGCTTGGCGGCAGGTATGCAGCCAGTGAAACCATGTTCTCCGATTCGTCCGTACGCACGATAGCAATCTCATCCACACGTTTGTCGGAGAGTTGCGTCTCGATATCAAAGGTGCGAATGGAGTCAATCTCGTCGCCGAAGAAATCCAGACGGAAGGGGTACTCGGAGGCGTAACTGTAGATATCCACTATACCTCCGCGGATAGCAAACTGCCCGGGTTCATATACGAAGTCCACTCGCTGAAATCCCAAGTCGAGCAGTCGTGTAGTAAGTGTATTGATGCTTGTCTCGTCGCCTGTGTGCAGGCTCAGGCTGCTTTGCTGCATCACATCCGGTGGACACGACAGTTCGCTCAATGCCTCGGGGTAGGTGACTATTGCCGGACGTTTATCCTGTTGCAGTAGCGCGCTCAGTGTCTGCGTGCGCTGGATGGCCATCGACTCATCTACTGTCGATTGACGGCGGCGATGCGAGTGGGGGAAGAACAATAGTGTAGCTGCGGCTTTGTCGCCACCGAGCGTACGCATATCGGCGTAGAGGTACTGTGCCTCATCGGCGTTGTCGCAGACGATGAGATGAACGGCGTGCACTTTGTCCTGCTCGCGCAGAGCGGATAGCACGACGGAACGTGCACTGGCGTGCAAGCCGGTGAGCAGCATGTGACCGACAGAGCGTTGCGCCAACTGTTCGGCAACAGCCGCTATCTCGCTGTGACCGTCAGTGAGCCGTTGTCTGAGTTCATCAATCGTCATGCTATGCAGGAGAGGTTATTTCTTCTTGGGCTCATCGGGAACCTCAATCTTGACGGATTGCTTGCCGATGTTATTCTCAAAGATCAGCCAATATACGCCGTGAGGCATATTGAACGTCTGTGTACCGGTGAGCAGCTGGTCTATGAACGACGAGCCGTCAGGCGTGATGACGCGCATCGTTGTCGGCTGCGCAATGTGGTGCATCACTAAAGCGTTCGGCTCAATATGCATACCTAACTTTAGGTTCACGATGCCCAGATCCAGTTCGCGGTCGGGGGACTTGCTGGGATTCCAGCCGTCTGTGCCACGCGTGTAGGCGTAGGGCGAAAGGCTGAACGTGTTAAACACAGGATCATCGGGTACAAACGCTAAAGCCGGATCGTAGGCCATAGCTTCCAGCGCGAGGTCGAACTTCGTATCAACGAATACTACCTCACCATAATGGTCGGTCGGAATAACCAGATGACAGGCTTCGGCATAATGCTCGCTGACCATCTCAGTCTGCGGCTCAGCCGAGCGGATAAAACACTGATCGAACAGGAATCCGCGCAAACCGACTTGCGTGCGCGCTGCTGCAAGATACGAGGATTTGTCTGTCGGGAAAACCTCTATATCCGAACGGTAGCAGGTTAGTGTCATACCGCCGGAGATGATGTTATGACTACCCATGATATGGCAGTATAGCATGTACAATCGGCAACCGGCATCGCCGTACAGAGTATTCTCCACGCCTATGAGCCTACAGCCGATAAGTTGCACGCGGTCACCCATCCCGGCAACCGCCAGAGCTGCTGCCGGACGGCGGTATTTGGGCTTCTGCACCTCTGTGGATTGATATGCAATCGGGCGACGTGGCGTTTCTGGGTACTGTGGTACGATCTGATCACGTGCTTCCAGACGCGTTATGTAACGGTTAAAAGCATTCTCTATGATCAGATTCTCAAGCGTCACATCTTCTGCGGAGATAACCACTGTGGCATTATAGTATAATTCCCGTCCGCCGGTGTTCTGTACGGCGAGTTTTTTGTTTTCCTTATTTATGCGCAACGCGCGCGCGGATTGCGTATAGTGCTCGGTCATCGAATAGTAGCTGTACTCACCACCGTAGTAACCTGTTATACGTACTGCCTGCGGATGGATATCCAGACCGCCGTTGCTGATCTTCACGGATGGTACATCTGCGGCGTTCACAAGGGAGATGTTCGGCTCGGTGATGCGTAGCATCTCATCGTACTGCCCCGGGTCGATGGCGATTGTCACGTGCTGATCGCGTGTGCGGCGCATTTTACTGACAGCGCGCAGCGCTTGGCGGATAGTAGTGTAGCGGCGTTGTGCGCCTACGTACAGGGTTTCAGTGTAAGGCAATGAGTCGTTGGCACTAAGCTCGCGGCGGAAATCCAGACGCTTGGTGACAGGATCGCGACGGATAGTGAGCAGCGAGGTGCGCTGTAGGCGGAAACTATCCAGACCGAGCACGGCTATCGAGTACGAACCAGAACGCAGGGATATATCGTCTGTGCCGCTGAAGGTATAGACATAGCCGGATTCTTTGACGTTAGTGAACTGCAACGTGGCACCGCTTAGGTCAATCTGCGACTGAATAGTCACTGGATAGACAGGCCGTTTGGTGAACACCAGTTGGTTGAGGTTCGTGATGGCGGCTATGGTATCCATCTCATAGTCGTTCACGCCGCGTGGGCGTATCTTGTACTGGTTGTTCGGCTCGGTGTAGATCGTGTAACGGTTGCCGTGTAACTCATAGAACGCGTGGAACGTAGTGGGATACTTAGGTGTAAGTTCAAAACTGAGTTTCTGCAGTTCGCTTTCCGGCAGCCCAATGATCTTGCCGCGGAACTCATTGAGGTCGATATTGCGCGTCTTGATGTCATATGTCTGCCCAGACTGTTGGAAGTTAACAGAATCGGCGGTGACGAGCATCTTTGTCGGATCACCTTTGAGCACCATACTATAGGTGTAGCCCATGGGCAAACGCACATTCTGCTCACCGACGTTCAAACGATGCAGTGCACCGTTCTCGCGGTTGGAGATCAGCATGTAGCAGTTCTTAGGAAGCGTACCGGTGAAATAGAGGTCTCCCCACTCAGCAGGATAGCGGATGATACGCGCCACAACCAGTTTGTCGTCCAAGCACGACAGACGGTAATGTCCCTGACGAGGGATAGAGAACCATATAACCTCTGCACCCTGACCGCTGATCTGCCTTGTCTGGGAGAATATCTTGTCTTCCGACATCAGTCGGTAAGTCGCCGGTACACCGGTTGATGCTACGGCGTATTCGATTATATCGCCTTCGTAGAAGAGTTGCTCCAGATACACTTCGGGGTCGGCGTGCATGTTCGACATCAGGTAACCGGTGAATATTGCTCCGTGCGTCTTCTCGTGCAACTCGCCCTCATCAAACCGCGAGAGTTTGGTGTTAGACGTACGCAGTCGGTGTGACTTGCCGCCATGTCCGTTGAATGACAGGTTGACACTTCGCGACCCCAGGAAGTCGGAGATATACGTGTTGCGCGCTCCCGGGATAGCAGTAGGCATCCAGCTGTTAATCTCGCCGGAGGTGAGCATGTTCTCGTACTTGGTGCGGTCAAAACTAACTGCTCCGAAGTCCCAGATCTGCGGACGCTGGACTGCGGGATCCGCGCCGTATATGCTGCCGGATAGCAGTAGCAGGGTGACAAGTGTGTATATATAGTTACGCATAGTGTTGTTGTATGTCATTAGTTCATTCAGTCGTTATGGTGTTCGTGGATGGTCATCACGCATTGCTTGCAGTCGAAGTGCAGATCGACTATCGTGCCGTTGCTTAGTCTCAGGTATCGCGGCTCACTGTCTGCCGGCAGTTTTGTCGGCTGCTTGCGGCAGTGGTCTGATTCGTTGAGGATGCAATACTTGCAGGTCATCAGCGGTTCGTTGTCATTGCGGTAGTCGGGCAAGCTGCCATCCTCAATGGTCACCGGCGCAACATGCTCGGGTTGCCATGAGGTATCTTGTTCTTCGATGGCGGCAACTATCAGTTCGCGTCGCCAGGCGTTGAGCGTGCTCATAGGGATGAAATACGCCTCGTCGGGCACAATCACCTCGGTGGCTATATAATCGCTATCTCCTAACTTAGCGAGTTGTGTCCGCTGTGTCTGCCGTGCTTGGATGCCCTGCGTAGCAGGCGTGTGCGGATGATCGAAAGTGCGCGTCACGCTCCACATGCCCTCCGGATAACTGCGCATCGTCAGACTGAATCCCTCATCCGTGACGGCAAGCTGCAGTGATATGGGAATCTTGCGTACAGCGTGTAACTGCTTGAGGAACATGGCATCGGTATTGCGATACAGCAGCGTACCGACCGGTACGTTCACTGTGCGGAACGTGTTGACGGCTACGGCATTCGCCGTGAGAGGCGTCACGCTGTTTGCTTGGAATCCTTGGTCGCCGTAGCACAAGCCGTCGCCGTTATGTAACGTCACACCCGGCAGCAGTTGTACGTGCAATGAGCGGTCACGCACCGAGGTCACGATGCCGATCTTCTCTCCTGTGGACTTCGGCGTTTCCCAGTTCGCCATGTCACCCGTTCGTCCGTTGAGGAAATACGGCGAACCGCTGCGATGGAAGGTCTTTTCGGGATTAGGTTCGAAGTCGTGGGTGTAGCATTGCCGGTTGCTGTCGGTCAACGTGTCCAGTTTCTCGCGGTAATATGCCACGATGTTCGTCACGTAGTCGGCGTCTTTCAGCCGGCCTTCGATCTTCAGGGTGCTCACGCCTGCCTCCAACAGCTGCTTGAGGTACGCCGAGCGATCCATGTCTTTGAGCGAGAGCACGTAGCGCTGGTGTAGGGGCTTGCCCTCGTCATCACGCAGCTCGTGCATGTTGCTGTCCAGCACGTCGTACGCCATACGGCACATCTGTGCGCACGCGCCGCGGTTGGCACTACGTCCCATCAGCCGCTCGGACATATAGCATCGTCCTGAGTAACATACGCATACTGCACCGTGCACGAACACCTCCAGCTCTATCGGCGGTTCCGGGTTGTCAGCGAGTGTGGCTTGACGGATAGCGCGTATCTCGTCTATTGTCAACTCGCGCGCCAGTACAGCACGGCGGAATCCCATTCTCTGCAGGGCAACAACCTGCTCCGGTGTGCGGGTGTCGCACTGTGTGGATGCATGCAGACGAATAGGTGGCAACTGCTCGCGCAGCAAACGCAGGTCTTGGATGATCAGTGCATCCACGCCGGCATCGTATAACTCCCACGCCATCTTCGCTGCATCGCGGCGCTCGCTGTCGTCCATCAGGGTGTTCACCGTGACCAGCACCTTCACACCAAAACGGTGAGCGTACGTTGCCAAACGGTGTATATCTTCGACACTGTTACCTGCAGCCTGTCGCGCACCGAAGCGTGGCGCTCCGATGTACACCGCGTCTGCACCTGCCATGATGGCGGCACGTGCGACGTCTATGTTCTTTGCCGGTGCAAGTAATTCCATATCAATCTTTAAATCTTTAAATTGGCACGCATCGCACTTGCCCACGCGTACATTACGATACCTGCCGTGACGCTGACGTTCAGCGAGTGTTTCGTTCCGTATTGCGGCAGTTCGATGCAACCGTCGCATAACGCCATCACCTCATCTGCTATGCCGAACACCTCATGCCCGAGTACAAGTGCCACAGGCTCTCCGGCTGTGTGGGCGGCTATCGCTTGCTCCAAGCTTACCGCATTGTGCGCCAGTTCAACGGCATATACTTTGTATCCTTGCTCATGCAGTACGCGGATAGCGTCAACGGTGTTAGCGTGATACGTATATTCGACCGTCTGCTCTGCGCCTAATGCCGTCTTATGCAGTTCGGCGTTTGGCGGGCAGCAGGTTATTCCACACAGGCATAGCCCCTGTATACAGAACGCATCTGCCGTTCTGAATACCGCACCGACATTGTGCTGGCTGCGCACGTTATCCAGCACCACAACAAGTGGCACTTTCTTCGCTTCGCGAAACGCTTCCGGCGTCAGACGATGCATATCCGCTATGCTCTTCTTTTCACTATTCACTATCAACTCTCAATCAATCCCTCGGGCAGACGAACGGTAAGTGTTCTTGTTTGCGGCTCGATACCGGTGATAAGGTCCTCATGCAACGGCAGCAATGTGCCATTGTCGAGTTCGACGAGGGTATTCAGCGTCGAGGTGTCAATGGCGGTGATCGTGCCTATCTCTCCGTGCGTCTCGTCGTGCAGCGTGTAGCCGTTGAGCGAGGCGAGGTCGGTGGGCAGCTCGGTATCTGCCGGCAAGTCGCTGCGTAGCATGTACGCTTCCGCGCCAATCAGCCGTGCTGCCTGCTGCTCAGTGTCGATTCCGCGGATCGTGAGCAGCACATCCTCGCTGCCTTTTGTGCGCCAGTCTGTGACGCGAAACGGGACGAAGATCTCATCCACGTTAATGATGATGAACGTGGCGTCATTATCCTCCCAGCAGGTGTTCGTCATGCGACATTGCAGTTCGCCGCATGTACCATGCGTGCGCTGGATCCGACCTATATGTACCAACTCGTTCTCGCTAATCATCTTTTAGTTTTTGGGTCCTACATACAACTTACCTGTTGAGGCGTTGTATGTAGCCATGTATTGCTTGAGTTGCTCTTGGGCGATGCCGTACTGTGGCACTCCGTTGCCCAGGTAGATGTCGTAATGCTCATTGCACACGGGGCAGATGGCGTAGATACCGTCCACGGTGCAGGGCTTGTCGCGCAGCAGGCAGTGTGGGCAGCACAGGTCGTATGCTCCGTAGGGGTGCTCGCCGTCAATATACACCACTGTCCCGGCATAACCATAGGCGTCTTGTACGGTCAGCGGTTCGGTGATCCCGTTCAGATGAATACCTGCTGCATCAATGATGAGGTACGTGCTTATGTTCTCAGGAACGAAGTTGACGTACATGCCAACATTCGTGTTCCTCTCCAGATGGATTGGCGCATCCGGCACCGCACTGCGCAGGTTTGTGCCTTTGCAGCCGATGAGCAGAAATGGCAATACTATCAGAAGTAAACATCTCATCTTATTGCATAGCCTTCAAATGGACTTCGTAAATAAGAGTAGAATAGGGCGGAATATATCCGTAGAACCCTTCCGAACCCGTAGCCTCGGAACCATAACCTAAGGAGTAGGGGATATATAGTATAAAGTCGTCATGCAGACGCATCTTCTGTACGCCTTCGGAGAAACCGGGCACGACTTGTTGCAGCATGAAGATAGATTCTGTACCTTCCTGTAGCATGTTGCCGATACCATAACCGCCGTAGCTGCTGATCAAGTATAGCTTGTAATCCACAACCACCGTGCTGTTGTAGTTCGGGCGGCTTTCTGTGGGGTTAGGGCTTGGGTTGAGTTGCTTGTACTGCAGCCCCGAGGCAGTGGTCACTACGCCGGGTTGCGTGCTGTTGTGCTCCATCCATGCTTCGTTCAGCGACTTCCAATCCACATAATCGTCCTGCTTGCAAGCAGTCAGCGCAAGCATTGCCAATGCGATATATATAATCTTCTTCATATTTCAAAAATTACTGGGCTAACCAAAGCTCAGGATTCAGTAGCGTTCTATCCTCCCAAACCTGAAATTGCAACTCTGTCTTGTTATCGTCATCGGGGTTCGAGGCTATGCGGCCTATGTTCTGTTTGGCTTTTACCTTCTCGCCGGGTTTGACGCTCGGAGTCTGGATGCCGGTATAGACCGTACGGTAGTTACCATGTTGTACGATGATCGCGTAGGTCGATCCCATAACCATACATGTTGTCACCTCGCCCTCATATACAGCGCGCGCATCGCTGCCGGCTGTGGTCTGGATATACACGCCTTTGTTGTTGATCGTCACGTTCTCGTACACGGGGTGCTGGTGCTTGCCGTAATGTCCGCTGATGAAGCCTTTCTCCACCGGCCATGGCAGTCGCCCTTTGTTGGCGGCGAACCCGCCGGCTATGAGCTCCTGTTCCTTGGTCAGTTGCTGCTTGCGATCCACCTGTCGGGCGATGGCGCGTTCGATCTGTTTGTTCAGTTCGTCGATCTTCTTCTGTTGTTGCCGCTGTTTGGCGATGAGCTCTTTCTCTTTCTTCTTCAGGTCTTGGAGCATCGCTTTCTGCTTGCGTTCGTTACGTGCGAGCTGATCGCGTTCGCGCTGTTGGGCCTTCAGTGCCGAGTCTTTCTCCTTGCGGTTGTCCTGTATGAGGTTCGACTGGATCTGTATGTCTGCTTTCACGCCCTCAATACGTGCCACCTGCTCTTGTCTGTAGGCGGCGAACTCACGCATATAGCGTACACGCCGGAACAGTTGGTTGAAGTCTTTGGCTGACAGCAGAAACAGCAGCGGCGACTGTTGCATGTCGGCGTAGTGTGTGAGTTGCACGAGGTGGGCATAGTCACGCTTGAGCGAGTCGAGTTCTGCCTCCAGACGCGACTGTTCGCCTTGCAGACGGCTCTGCTCCTGATCTAGCGCCACTATCTCCTGGTTGATCGAGTTGATCAACTTCTTACGCGTACGGATATCCTGGTTGATGAGATTGAGCTTGTTCTCTGTAGCTTTCTCGTTCTGCTTGGTCTGCTTGATCATTTTGCCGGTGTTCTCGATCTCCTCGGCGTACTTCTTCTGTTGCGCCTGAAGTTCCTTGAGGGTCTGCGCCTGCACACCCACCGCCAGCATCACCAGCATCACTATGTATCCAAATCTCTTCATTCTTTCAATATTCAACATTCGACATTCAACTATATGCCCTTCACTAATTGTTCCAGCGTCACTTGCTTATAGGTCTCTACATTTGTGCCGCGTATATTCACATTCGCGTTCAGTTGCATAGTGTTCGTATAGATCACGGCTGAACCGCTGATGCCGCTATGTTCGGTTTTTAATATCAGCTGAGGCTGGTCTTTCTTGTCGATGACGTTCTGCTGGATCCAGTTATCCACATCGTCCTGTGTGGCCTTGATACCTCTGCGCTCGATATCTTTGTTACTGAGACGCGTATAGCGCCGGTTGATCTTGTCAATTACCGTCACGCCCTGCGGATCCTGCTCAATGCGGAACATCTCCAGTCCTGCAAACGGCTGCACGCTCAGCATCGCTCCTTTGCCTCGTTGCCAGCGCAGAGTGGCGGGGGTGCTCAGTTGCTGACCGGACATGTTGACCGTCACCGTCATACGCGGTACGTACAGCGTCTTCACCGCTTGACGTTTGGCTTGCTCCTCAGCGCGGGCTATGGAGTCCTGTATGCGTTGTAACTCTGCCTGACGGATTGAATCCTGCAGGCGTAACTGTTCTGCTTGACGGATCGAGTCTTGTATGCGCTGCTGCTGTTCTGCCTGACGGGCAGCAATCTTCTTCTTGTTAGCGCAACCAACCGGCAGCATCGTCACTGCCACCAGCATAATCACTATATATCCAAGTTTCTTCATATTCACTTTGTCTTTTGGCTCTTAGCTCTTAACTGCCAATGGCCAATGGCTAATGGCTAATAGCCTTATAATGCTCCGCTATCGTCCCGTCGTCGTGCGTGGCGTTTTCCATAGCTTTCTTGATATAGAACAGCGCCAATGTGTCTTGTCCTTGCAGGTGCAGGATCCACGCGTAGGTGTCGAGGTACGTGGGGTTGTTCGCGTCTTTCTGTATGGTGCGCTGGCTCATCTTCTCGGCTTTCTTCAGGTCGCCGCCGCTGATGGCAAGTGTCCATGCGTAGTTGTTCAGCACGCCGATATGATCAGGCGCAAGTTTGAGTGCCTCATCGTAGGCGGCAAACGCCTTGTCGTAGTGCTTGAGTTGTCCGCACAGGTCACCATAGAGCACGAGCAATTCGAGTTTGACAGCCGGCTCGTCGGCATTCTTCAGCGCGCGCTCCAGCACGATCAGTGTCGAGTCCTGATCACCGTGCTGCCAGCAGCGCAGGGCTTTGAAGTAGCCCCACTTGGGGTTGTCGGGCAGAACAGCGTAACTCTCGTCGATGAACAGTCCGACCTCTTCCGTGGTCACGCTGTCATCATCACGCATGAGGTTAGCTATCTGTTCGCGCAACTCGGCATCGGTGGGGTTCATGTTCAGCATCGTCCGTCCTATCTCAAGGGCTGCACTGTAGTTCTCTTGCTCCTTCTCATAATCCATCAAGGCTTGATACACCTGCTGCTCGTAGGGGTACATGTCCCGCAGATCAAGCAGCAGTGTCCGCTTACCCTGCTCGTCGTAGCGTAAGGTGTTACGGTAGGTGTTCACGAGCCACAGCTTGCGCTGCAAGGGTACGTCGGGGTTGTGCAGCATCTGCTCCAGATACACACGAGCGCTCGCATGATCGGTCTTGCTCATCGCCCGGCCGAGCAGCACATCGGTGCGCAACGCTTGTATGCGGCCGTTGTTCGGATCGCGTGCAAGGTAATCCTCCAGCACACGAAACGCCTCGTCGCCGCGGTTGCTGCTGCGCAGCATATCGAAGCGTGTCACCACCGACTGCTCTGTCGGCTCGCCGGTGAGCTTGTCGATGGCGTCGCGTATGGCAAGAGCTTCCTTGATCTTGTTTTCGTGACGGTATATACTCTCGTATAGCTCCAGCACGTCGATGTCCTTCGGCTGGCGCTTGCGCATAGTCTTGAGTACCTTCATCGTCGCATCGCGGTGCCCGGTCTCATAGGCTGTCACGGCGTAACGATACCAGTAGTCATCAGGCGAACCCTCGTAGGCTTTGCGCAGCAGCGGCAGGGCAGTCCTCTTGTCGTACAGACTTTGCATGTACGCGCCGCGCATCGAGCAAACGGTTGGGTTGTCGGGGGCAATCTCGTTGCATAACTCCAGCAGGAAGAACGCTTTGGCATGCGCATTGCTCTCCGATGCCTGCAGGGCGGCATACAGGTAGTAGTCCAGACGCATCTGCTCCTGCTCCGTCAGTGCTGACCGCTGATTGCTGACTGCTGACAGCTGACCGCTGACAGCAACCAGCAACGCTATCACCACTATGTATCGTGCCGACCTCAAAATCTCTTCTGCGCTAATACGTAAATCGAATCTTCCGCCACGCTGACCTTCACCTCCCGCTCTACATCATACTCCTCGCTATCCACGATCACCTGTCCGCTGTACGCTAATTGCTGATCGCTGATCGCTGATTGCTGACCGCTGATAGCTGACAGCACTAATGTACCGTCCTGAATACTCGTCTTCACGCCTTGTGCGCAGTTGATGATCCGTGTGTCACCGGCGACAACCTCCGTCATTGCTGTCAGGCGTTGCTCGCCGTCGATGACAATATTCATGCTGTCGCACAGCACCGGCTCGCAGTGGTTCAACCACAGCAGCGAAGCGTTGCCGCGCAGGGGGATACCGAGGTGTCGCGCCAGAGTGTTCGTCAGACCCATAGGGATGATCCCTAACGCCGAATGGCTTCCCGCTACGCCTTCCGCTACCTCGCGTACCGTACCGTCACCGCCGACGGCTACCACGGCATCAAAGCCCATAGTAGCATACTGCTTGGCAAGCACCAGGGCGTGACCGACGTGCTCGGTGAACACGATGTTCTCCAGCCACTGACGTTTATCCAGCAGCTCGTTGATCAGTTTGGGCAGACGACGTTTGTTCTGCGTGCCCGACATCGGGTTGATGATAAATGCTATGTTCTTCA
>Ga0310786_10004643_pt1 | contig 19035 bp, 15 predicted proteins | sample AusTroGonzalo_MG_FD_203881 | JGI IMG/M metagenome (GOLD analysis project Ga0310786, IMG submission 203881) | Bovine rumen microbial communities from tropical cattle in Woodstock, Queensland, Australia - Gonzalo_03 (v2) (version 2) | ecosystem: Host-associated > Mammals > Digestive system >... | reverse complement strand
ATAGGGAACATGCTCGCTATGGTAATGCTCAAATGCGGCTGCTACACGGTGTCTCTACCCTGGGATCCGGCGAAAGATGCTGCCTAGACTCCTCCCACCCCCTCCACACTTTGTTGCGATGGCTCTAGAGTCTTCGGGTTTTCCGCATAACTAAAATATGTGTCTTTTGCGGCGCATTCTTCAGCGGTTTCTCCTGATACCAAATAGCGGTCTGCTACCAAGGAATCTAAGAATTCCCTCATATCGTTTTGAATATCTGCCGGAATGACATCTTCAAAATATTCGCATGCTTTGATGGATAATTCTTCAAGGCTTTGGGGTTCACGAGAAAGAACTTCAAGAAAGGCTTGACTTTCTTGAGTGTAAGTGCGATCGTGTTTTGTGAGTTGGCTTTTGATATAGCCATACTCACCGATAGAACGGATAAAGGTGTCTCGGGATTGACGATAGTACATAGTTTTATTCTTCGCTTTACAATATTCTAATAAGTCGACAAAACACCGAAGTGAGGATTTTGATAGCGGAATAGGTGTAGAATTTTTTAAATATTTGGGATCTAGCAAGTTAGATAGTGCTGCGTTTAAAAAGTTTTTTAATTTATTATCTGTAGTAGATAAATAAATTTTGTTTAGTGCGTTGAAATGTGCTTTGACAGATTTAGATTTGCATAGAGAATCAAATACTTTATTGTAATCTGTTTTCATACATTGTCTCCAGAAAGAAACGATGAAATTTGTTTTTTTAATTCTTCAAGTTCGCGATTTATGTCCTCTACAACCATTGCTCGTATTGTCTTTTCGTCCTCATTAGGAAACATTTGCGAATAAGTATTTAATGTATTTGTGAAAAAAGAGGGAGAGGATGTGCGTTGGATAAAATCAACGATAATCTGTCTAATTGCCTTACCGTCCATAAGAATTCCTTTGTTAAAAAGAACACTAGCTCCAAAGAACGCAAGGGGTGTAGTCCCTTGCAATGGAGATATTGTTATTTTTTTACTGGGCTCGATCGCATTCTCTACACATCCAATCGGAACCATAATCATTCGTCGGGCATCCAGCGGCGAAGCTGCCGGTCGGATTGTTCTTTGCGATAAGACGGGGCTTCTTGTAAGTCATCTTCTTTGTAGTCTTCATAATATACCTCATGAGTATATCCCTCTGGTTTTCGCAGATTGCAACGCGAGGGTGGCAAAGCAATCTGTTTTTGCATATGCAAAAGTTCACTAGGCGTAAAGCCTAGAGTTTTTCCCCTGTCCTGAAATGATTTAAACCGATTTTGTTAGAAAACAAAAAGGGCGTAGATCGTTGCATTTATCCACGTGAGGCTCTCGACTGCCTTAGAACGATAAACACAAACGACCCACGCCCCAAATGGGCGACAAAACTGTTTTTTTGTTAAAAACAGTTCATCGAAATACACCCAAACAAGCCACAAAAATGCGGCTGTTAAAATGCATCTACGTGAGCGTTCGCCTTATTCTCGTTCTGGAAATTGTCGAGATTTCACGTGGAGAACAAGAGCTAAACTCTCTATTTTCAAAAATAAAATTAGCTTAAAAAGTGGTGTTTAGTGTAAAAATTTTATCGAGACATGCATTTTTTGCTTGAAAATGCAGAAAAACGCTTGTTTTGAGCGATGATGCTATTCTGAAATGGAGCGAAATGCCGTTCAGACTATCAAAATAGAACAAGTCTGGCGTTGTGAACTGGCGAAAAAAAACGGCTGAAACGAGGGGGAGGCTTCAGCCATTAAATCATATTGGCTGATACATGAAAATGCAGCCTTCGTCATATTTGGGTTTTACATGACTTTGGACAAATTTCTCTTGTTCCACGGGCAGACGATAAAAACCCATATTGCCATAGTGTTTAATCAATTTTTTCTCTGGCAGTGCGAAAATATACAACGCATTCGTACCAACATAAACAGACATTCTTTGAACAATCGGAAGAATGAATTTTTTAAACACATAGAACCCGAGTCCATGAGTTTCTGGATGTGAATCTTTATAACATTTATTGATGGCAAAATTTGATAATTCAATCGCAGGAACAGAGTCGAAGTTGTTTTCCTGAACTTGGATTGTGATGAGTCCTGTCCGCAAAGAAAAATAGGCCGCCAGCTCCATGGAAATAGCGTCTTTGATCAAATATGTTCTGCTGCCTTGATATTTGAGATAATCTTCCAATCCATCAGCATCATTTGTCGCCTTAAAATTGGCAATCAAATCTTGATTCTCAGGACTATCAAATAAATGTTCAATTTTATAATCTTTGGTATCGACGACGGAAAATTCAATAATCATTTACCCGACGCCTCCATCAGCAAGCGACGGTCTTTGGCATGCTCTTTTGCGATCCATTTTTCGAAATGTTCAACAGCACGATCTAACTCCGCATGGTCTGGCTTGCGGGCTTTGACAAAGAGATTGTATATTTCGCTTTTTTCGAGCGTTTTGCGAAATTCTTTTGATATTACGCGCATGATGAACCTCCTCCTTTAAATATATACAAATATCAACTGAAGAACAACCCCCATGGAAAATAGCCTATTGGGGGATCTCGGAACTTGTTTGGGAATGGTTCGCGAAGTACGTTACACTTTCACATTGAAGTATTCGATTTCGGGGTGGCTGATGTAGAGGCCGCTCACGGATGCTTGCGGGTACATGGCGCCGTTTTCGGTGAGGCTGATGCCTACGCTGCCGAAGTCGATAAGCTTTGCAATGTTGAAGATTTCCTTGATGTTCGGGAGCACGGGGTAACCGACGGCGGGGCGGATGCCCTTCCAGCCGCAGGTGCGGTTGAGTTCGCGGCTCAAGTATTCGGCGCCGGCTTCGGCGAGGCGGTCGGCGACGGTTTGCATAAGGAGCACGTCGTAATCGCTGCCGCCCTGTTCTGCCTTGAGCTTTTCAAGGCGCTTGACGAATGTTTCGCTCATGGTCACGGCGAATGCGCCCACGATATCGCGGAAGACATCCTTACCGGCGGGTGCTGCGAAGACGCTTGCGGTATTTGCGTTGGCGGGAGCGATGTAGTCGCAGAGCGCAAGGCAAGTGCCTTCGGGGTTCTGCTGGCGTGCGGTCGAGACTTCGACGAAATCTTCGTCGGTACCTGTGCGGCCCGTGTTGAAGATGACGGACTTTTCGGTACCGGCGGCAGGGTAGAATGCTTGAACGGCGCGGAGTGCGTATTCGGGCTTCGTGAGCGACTTGATGAGTTCTTCGGCGTCGGCCTTGAGCTTTTTCGCTTCTTCTTCGTCGGGCTTGATTTTCCAAGTGAAGAAGAAGTATTCCCAGCTGATGAGTGGGATGATTTTTTCGATAGGAATCGGCGGGAGCTTGCTTTCGCCCATGAACGGCGGATCCACCGGCTGGTATTTGCTCCAGTCGCACTTGTAGCGGCGTTCTTCCGGCGTGGAGGCTGCTGCGGCCATGGCGTTTGCGGCTTCGGTCTTGATGCCGTTTTGCTTGTCGCGGATGCGCTGCTGTTCTTCGCGGTTTTCCTGAATCGTTTGTTCGCGGGTGGCGGGGTCAAGCAATTTTTGGGCAAGGCCCGGATTGCTGGCGGCGTCGCGCACATGGAACACGGGGCCGTCGTAGCACGGAGCAATCTTCACAGCGGTATGCGTGGGCGAGGTGGTGGCACCACCGACGATAATCGGGATGCGCTGGCCTGCTTCGTGCATGGCTTTTGCAACGGTGCACATTTCTTCGAGCGAAGGCGTAATGAGGCCGGAAAGGCTCAAGATATCTGCTTTGTTCTCAATGGCTGCCTTGACGATGACATCTTCGGGAACCATCACGCCGAGATCCACCATGTCGTAGCCGTTACAGGCCATAATCACAGACACGATGTTCTTGCCGATGTCATGCACGTCGCCCTTGACTGTCGCGATGACGATTTTGCCGCGGCTTGCGGCGTTTGCGTCCTTACCTGCTTCGATGTAAGGCTGCAAGATTTCTACGGCCTTCTTCATGGTACGTGCGGTTTTCACGACTTGCGGGAGGAACATCTTGCCTTCACCGAAAAGACGACCGACTTCGTTCATGCCGTCCATCAGCGGGCCGGAAATGATTCCGACGGGGCTATCGCCACGGTTGATGAGTTCCATCAAGTCGGGCTGTAGCGTTGTGGAAGTTCCCTTGAGAAGAGCTTCTTGCAAGCGTTCTTCGGGTGTCGTGGGCTTTGCTTCGGCGGCTTTTTCGTTCGAGTCGCTCGTTGCGGAACCTGCGCCGGTGCTCATCGCGAAAATCGCCTTCGGATCGTACTTGGCACCTGTTTCTTTGGCCTTGGCTTGTGCAGCAGTCATGCGACTTGCAATTTCAATCAAGGCTTCGCTCGCGTCCGGTTCCGTATTGAAAATCACTTCGGTAATCGCCATGCGGAGCTCAAGCGGAATCGTCTTGTATTCGATAATCGCACTCGGGTTCATGATGGCCATGCCCATGCCGTTCGGGATGGCGTAATGCAAGAATGTTGTGTGCATCGCTTCGCGGAGGTAGTTGTTGCCGCGGAATGCGAACGAAAGGTTCGAAAGACCGCCCGAAATGCGGACACCGGGGAGGTTGTCCATAATCCAGCGGACGGCACGGATAAAGTCGATGGCGTAGGCGTTGTGCTCAGCCATGCCGGTAGCGACTGTCAAAACGTTCGGGTCGTAAATGATGTCGGACGGGTCAAAGTGAAGTTGCTTCACCATGATGTCGTAGGCGCGGGACGCAATTTGTACGCGGCGTTCGTAGTTCGTAGCCTGACCTTCTTCGTCAAAGAGCATCACGATGACGGCAGCACCCAAGCGCTTGACAACGAGGGCGTGCTCGATGAACGCTTCTTCGCCCATCTTGAGCGAGATGGAGTTCACGATGCTCTTGCCCTGAATGCACTTGAGGCCTTCTTCGATGACTTCGAAGCGGGAACTGTCGACCATGATGGGGACGCGGCTGACAGCCGGGTCCGATGCGATGAGGTTCAAGAACGTGCGCATTTCGGCGGTGGCGTCGAGGAGGCCGTCGTCCATGTTGACGTCGATGACATCGGCGCCGTCTTCGACTTGCTTACGGGCAATGTCGAGGGCTTCGTCGTAATTCTTTTCGTTGATGAGACGCAGGAACTTCTTGGAACCGGCTACGTTGCAGCGTTCGCCGACCTTTACGAAGTCCTCTGCGTTGCAGCTGTCAGCGCCGTTGCTCGGGCGCACTTGGTCTTTGAACAACGGTTCCAGACCGGCGAGGCGGAGGCGCGGACAAGTAACATACTTGGGCGCGGGTTCGCGGCGCTTGTAGTCGGGCGGGAGCTCGTCGAGCATCTTGCGCATGGCGGCGATGTGTTCCGGAGTCGTACCGCAGCAACCGCCAATCATGTTCACGAGCTTGTCGTCCAGATAAACTCGCATCAAGCGGACCATGTCTTCGGGCGTGTCGTCGTAACCGCCGAACTGGTTCGGAAGGCCTGCATTCGGATGGCAGCTGAGGTAGCACGGGGCGACTACGCCCATGCGGCGGAGGTAAGGCACCATGCCATCGGCACCGAGACCGCAGTTGAGGCCGATGGAAAGCGGGTGCATGTGCATCACGCTCACGGCAAATGCTTCAACCGTCTGGCCAGAAAGCGTACGGCCAGAAGCGTCGCTCACGGTCATCGAAAGCATCACTTCGATCGGCTTGATTTCGCTTTCGGGTGTGCCTGCATTTTTAGCGGCTGCAATGCGAGCCTCGTTCGCCTTGCTGTAGGCGCTGAGAGCTGCCTTGGCGTTCAGCGTGTCAAAAATCGTTTCGATGAGGATGGCGTCAACGCCTTCTTCCATCAAGACGGTGATTTGTTCTAAATACGCATCTTCAAGTTCGTCGAAAGTGATTGCGCGGCTCGCGGGATCGTTCACGTCGTCGCTCATCGAGAGCATTTTACTCGTCGGACCGACGTCGCCCAAAATGTAGACCTGGCGGCCATACTTCTTGAAGCCTTCTTCGGCGGCCTGCTTTGCAATCTTCACGGATGCACGGTTCATCTCGGCGATGCGATGTTCCTGATGGTATTCGTGCTGGCTCACGCGTTGGCTCGAAAACGTGTTCGTGGTGAGGCAATCCACGCCTGCATCCACGTAACGACGCTGGATGTCGAGAATAATCTCGGGCTTTTCGATGGAAAGCATATCGTTGTTGGCGCCCTTGATCCCGTAAGTCTGGATAACAGAGCCCATGCCGCCATCGAGCAACATCATCTTTGATTCGAACGCTTCGCGAAGAGTCATTTTAACATCCGTACTTTTTATGCGTATATTTGATTTTATGCATAAAAGATAGAAAATGCTCGGCCTGCTGTCACTAGCTGTATATAAATAATAACCTAAATTACAGTTCTATATTGAAAATGGAGGAAGGAGATTCCCACCTAAAGGTGGCCTGCGCACTAAGGAGCAAAGCCCCAAGTGCTGTCCGCCCGCTCGGAGGCGGGAATGACAAGGTAAGAGGCGGGAATGACAAGGAGTGTTCGTGTCACGAAAAAAATTATCAGTGTAGTTTACTTTATGTTGTTTGTTTGTTAAATTTCTAGGAGAGATGATGGTTAGAATATTTTTGCTATTGCTTGTTTGTGTTTCCTTTTCATTAGGTAGTGACTTTTGCGTTTTTGATGCAAAGGGCAATTGCGTTTCTGTTCTGCATGATATGCGTGAAGTGCAGAATGCGTTTCCAGAAAATGGCTTTAAAAAGTATTACGTAGCCACTAAGGAAAAGTCTACTGCTCAAATACGTTCATATAAATTAATGAACCCGACAAGATCGAGCGGCCATAAAAAATGGTACGAAGTGGACTGGAATCAAGGAGTAAAACTTTGTCCTGAAAATAAACCGGATGCAGAAAATGGCTTTTGGATTGTAAATGGTTCTGCCCATGTGGATTTTCGGAATTGTGTTTATGTAGATGGTTCTCCTTACACAAGAAGTATCCTTGTCCTTTTTGCCCGCAATGCGAACGATTTAACAGATGCTGATTCTAGCTGGATTCTTGTCAATCAGGCTATTGTGGATTTCAAAGGAAAAAATTTCATTGTTTATGAAGGTGCTGGGCGTACTTATGACAGATATATAAAAGATACTTCGTACGCTGTCCAAATGAAATATGACTTGATTGTTGATAAAACGGAGTTGCGTGTTCGGGATGCTCTCTGGTTGCGAGAAGGGGAAAAAGTTAACGAAAAACATTCCGTCCTAGTTTTCAATGAGGATTATTATCCATCATCGGATTCTTTAGAGGTTCTGGATTATCCTTCCCGATATTACCATCATTATTTGAGTTTTCGTTCAAAAAAAGATGGACTAGAAAGTGTTGAGAACTGCCCTAAACTGACTGAATGCACCTATAACGAATCTGCCAATGGATATCGGCTTCCTTACTATGACGAATGGCTCGTTCTTCACAATGCAGGGAGATCAAAAGTCTTTTCTTGGGGAAACGAGTTTATTGAGGATTCGTTAAAAAGATATGCAGATATTCATTGTTTTGAAAAAAAATCTGGTCTTTACCCAGTAAAACAGTATGCCCCTAATCAGTATGGCTTGTATGACACCTATGGAAATGCCTATGAAGCGTATTTTGTGCCTGATGATTATGGCTATTTTGGAGTGATTCCCTGCAGCTTATCGGGCTTTCGTAATCCCGGTAAAGCGTGCCGTGAATTGCTTAAATACAAGTGCCTCCATCGCAATACAATAATAACTAACGCTACGTATAAACAGCCTGCTTTCCAAGGCATGCGCATGGTTCGTGTGCTCGAATAATGATAAAATCTCAGCAAAAGGTGAATTGCAAGTCGTTTTTGGCCAACGTTTTTAGCCCTCAATAGGGGTTGTTTTCGTTTTGGGCGGAAATTGAAAAAAAAATTACACAGAAAAAGCGATTAGACTAAGTTATAACTACGTAATTAGTATAGATTTGCAGGCATGAATATCGTTATTTACGCCCTATTTGCTCTCTCTGGTTTTGCGGGACTCATTTACGAAGGTTCGTGGGCCAGGTATCTTAAACTTTTCCTCGGACATTCGAGCTATGGTCAGGTGCTCACGCTCTGCATTTACATGGGCGGGCTTGCGATTGGTAGTTTTGTCGCGGGCAAGCTGGTGGAGCGCGTGAAGAGGCCGCTGCTCGGGTATGCGGCGGTGGAGCTTGGCATTGGCGTTGGCGGTATCATTTACCATCCGCTGTACATTTGGCTCACGGATTACTTTTACGATTCGAATTTTGTGGCGGGCCTGAGTTCGCGCGGGGCGGAAATCGTCAAGATTATTTTGGCGACGGGTTCGACGCTTCCGATTGCGATTGCGGTGGGCATGACGTTCCCGTTCATTGCGGCGGGGCTTATGCGAAAGAGCGGTGCCGAAGTTTCGCTCCCGATGCTTTACTTTACGAACAGCCTCGGTAGTGCAATTGGTATTTTGTTCACAAGCTACACGCTCATTCCTGTGCTCGGTAACCATGCGACGCTTTGCGTGGCGGCTTCAATCAACTTCTTGCTGGCGGCGGTGTTCTGCTATATTGGCTATACGGCGCCTGCAACGCACGAAGAAGAGCTTGCGGAAGAGGACGAGTCGGCTGAATCGTCCGTTGCGAAAGCGTCTGCGGAACCGCTCAATGAAGATTATGCGGCTGAACACAAACTCCCGATGCCTCCGAAGAATATGTGGTTCTGGATTGCTGGTATCACGGGTCTTACTTCGTTTGTCTATGAAATCGTTTGGATCCGTCTGCTGTCGCTGTTGATGGGCTCTTCGAGCCACAGCTTTGACCAGATGCTTTCGGCGTTTATCTTGGGCCTTGCGATAGGCAGTGCGGTGAGCGGAAAGCTGTTGAAGAAAGATTCGCTGGTGGTGCTTTCGCTCGCGCAGATTTTCATGGGATTCTTTGCACTTTGCACGTTGTATTTCTACAAGCCGTTCTGGGAAGGCATGAACATTGCGAACCAGATTTTCAATACGACGAATGACGGCTATGTTTGCTGGAGCATTTTCAAGTATGCGCTTTCGATTTTGTGGATGGTGCCGACGAGTTTCTTTGCGGGCATGACGCTTCCGCTGATTACTTTGATTCTCACGCGTGCGTTCAAGAGCGAAGCTCCGATTGGCAAGGTTTACGGTTGGAACACGGTGGGGTCGATTCTCGGTTCGGCTGGCGGTGGGCTTTTGCTGTTGCCGCTTTTGCAGCTCAAGGGCTCGCTTGTGCTCGCCGCTGTGCTCGACTTTATGATTGGCTTTATCTTGCTCGTCATTTATCGCAAAAAGTTCCGCTATAGCGTGCTTTTCTATGTGATGACCGCAATGATGATTTTGCCTTCGTTCTTTGTGAACTTCGATCCGCACATGATTACGTCGGGCGCGTTCCGTGCGTTCAAGAATTTGCATCCGGACGAAAAGATTGTGGTGCGTGACGGCAAGACGGCAACAATCAGTTTCCATGAATCCGATGTGCATTATTACGTGAAGACGAACGGCAAGGCCGATGCGAGCATGAGCAAGAATCGTGAGCGCCCGATTGAAGGCGATGAACTCACGCAGGCGGCAACCGCGTTTATGCCGATGGCGATGAAGGACAAGCCTTACGATGCCGCAATGGTCGGCTTTGGAAGCGGCATGGGTGCGCATTATTTGCTCGCGGACCCGCTGGTGCGTGACTTTGACTGCGTGGAAATCGAAGAAGAAATGATGAACCTCGCTCGCGGATTTTATCCGTGGAACGCCCGCGGTTACGATGACCCGCGTATCCATGTTTTCATTGATGACGCGCAGACGTTCTTCCTCACGAACCGCCGTAAATATGACTTGATGATTAGCGTGCCGAGTAACCCGTGGGTGAGCGGTGTCGCTAGTTTGTTCAGCCATGAATTCTATTCCAAAATGCGCCGCTACATGAAGCCGGGCGGACTTTGGGTGCAGTGGATCCAGACTTATGAATTCAACGACTTGCTGTTCCTCAACATCTTGAAGGCACTCGATATTACGTTCCCGTACGTGAGTTTGTACAAGGCGCCCGAGGAACCGGACATTATCATCGTGGCGAGCGACGAGCCTGTGATGCAGCGTGCGATCGGTCGCTTCAGCACGGATTCAACGCTTATCAAGGAATTCAAGCGCATCCACCGCGATCCGGATTTCTTTGGCGAACAGAATTTCCTCTTTACGTCGAAGATGGTGGTGGCATTGCTTAACGGTGTGGATCCGAATAGTACGTTTATCCCGATGGTCGATAACAAGGCGGAAGAAGCTCGCTTTGTGCATTCAAACGCTCGCATTGTGCAAGTGTTCGATAGCTGTGAAATTTGCTGGCCGGAATATTTGGACTCGGCAGATTACGCTCTCCGCAGGCCGATGAAAGTCCAGTCGATGCTCAAGGTGGGAACCGATCCGTACCGCAGACGCGCATTACTCGCGTATATGAAGGAAGTGGAAAAACGCATGAAGGTTTTCGATGGCATTTCGGCGATGCTTACGGTGAACGATGGCGATTCTGCGAAGATCGGCAATTCTGCGTCTGCCTCTGAAAACGTCCGCGATTCCGCGACGGCTGTGGATAGCCTCGTTCGTCCGAAATTCAAGATTCCCGAAACTTCGCCGGAATGGAAAAAGTTCCGCATGGAATATGTGGAATGGATGCGTGGAGTCCCGATGGAAGCTCGCGATACGAACGAAGTTTATGTGAAAATGCGAAACCTCGTGAATGCTGGCGTGCTGCCGGAATCGTTCGTGGATGAATTCAACATCATGGAAGCGGCCCGTACAAAGGATTACAAGTTGGCTGCATTCTATGTCGCGAATTTCTACGAGAAGTACGAGATTGCGGCGATGGATGAATTCTTCTTGCGCAATGCGATTTTGATTGCGTTCCTCGCGCACAACCCGACGTTGGCGAACGTGCTGTACAAGGAGGCCATCAAGCCTCACGAAGACTTTGCTCCGATCGAAAAGCTCATGATCCAGAAAGAAATCCCGCGCATCCGCGTGAAGTAATTGAATCACTCTTTAGCCCCCGAAAGGGGGCTCTTTTATGTTGATTTTGAATGCTGATTTTGAAAAAACGCCTTTTTTTACGTGAATAAAACTGAAAAATGCGTTTTTGTCACGTAAAATTACATATAAAAGATGAAAATTTTGTTGTGATAATGGTGTTTTGTGCTTGATTTGTGCGATTTGGAGCGATAAAAATGACTTTTTGCCGTTGTTTGAATGAAAAAACGACAAAAAAATGAGGAAAAGGACTGTTTGTTTACGTACAACATTGAAATTTTACGTGAAAAAGTCTTAAAAATGAAATTTAGTCACGTAAATTTTGATGTTTTTGAAATTTTGACTGTTTATGGACTGCTTTTGAATAAACGAATCTGCCACATGTTATGCAAAAGGAAGCGTTTCTGCGCTTCCTTTTCTGATGGATTCTCGCCTGCGCGAGAACAAACAAATGTGTACGGAATTTTCGCTAATCAATTAGAACAAGAACGTAAGTCCGAGACCCGTGTAGAACGTGAGGAGCGTCGAGTTAGTGAACGACGGCTCGACGGTCACGGTTTGGTTCAACAGGTTCGTAAAGCTCTGCGCAACTCGAAGGCTGATTTGGAAATTTCGCGAGAACATGTAGCCGCCTTCAATGGCAAGACCGACTTCCATATTTGCAGGGCGGAATGTATTTGAGCTTTTGCTGGTATTTCCATCAACGTTTCCGCCTTTAGGTTCTGAAGTGAATTCCGTATCGCCTGTCAACACGAGTCCAAGATGTGGACCAGCCGCTACAAAGAAATCGTACTGATCGAACGTATAACGGAACATAATCGGAAGTTCAAATAACATAACATTCATTTGAGCTTTGTTCGTATAGATTTCCATGTCCTTTTCGTAACCGTAGTGACGATAATTGAACGTGAGTTCTGGAACTAGGCTAAAGTTCTTCGTGAACATCGAAATTTTGATAAGAAGACCTGCACCGGCATTCCAACCTGCACCCCAACCATCGGAATTGGAGCCGAGGAACGTATTGAATCCGCCTTGCACACGCGCACCGACAAAGACGGACTGCGAAAAGCCCTCTTTGCGCTGTTTGCTGATTTCAGAACGTGATGTCGTTTGCGTCTTGTATCTGGCGTAGGCGCTTGCGTAATCTGCGTCGTTCGCGAATTCGCTATCAGAAGTTCCGTCGTAGGAACTTGTACTTGATTCGCCTGTTGCAGCGGGCTTAGGAGAATCGGCAGAAAGCCAATCATCATCGGAACTGGATTGAGCGAAAGCACTCGTCGAGAGTGCGAAAACGATGGACGCGAGTAAGCAAGATCTTTTTAAAAGCATGATTGAATTATAACAAAACAAGGAGGGTTTAACGACTTAAAAATATTTTATTGATTGTAAAATGACTAGAAAAAAATGTTTACAGAGCAATGAACCGTTGTTTTTATAGCACCAAAAATGGTGGTTTTATTCTAAACGGGACTATTTACCCCGTGGTCTGTGTAAACTTTACTTTGTAATTTGCTGAATGGGACGGTTGATCGTTCCAATATAATCAAGGAGGACATCATGAAAAACGTAAAGATAACGGCGCTCGTCGCCCTCGCTTTTATGGTTTCGGCATCTTTTGGAGCCGAACTGGTCAAGTCAAAACGTGGAGATATCGAGGTTACTTCCGAAAAAGAAGGTGGTCGAGTCATTTGCACGGCTGGCTTTAACGACGAACTTACGATTCTGAAAAAGTCGGATACTGCGGTTCTGGTTAAAGGACGTTGCGGACAAGGTTGGGTCGCCAAATCCAAAATCGAAAAGATAGCCAAAGGTCCGGGCGACAAGTCCATAAAATTGGGCGGAGTCGATGTACGTGGCTGGCTTGACAATCCGAATGTTTGGAACATCGATAAGTCTTATGCCAATGAGATTCCCAAAGTGGAAATCAACCGCGATTTCAGGGAATACTTGGCATACACCATGGATCGTGAACAGACGGAGATGAAAAACGGCGAAAATTAATTTTATGTAACCCATAGCAACAACCTCGGCAAAGTCCGAGGTTTCTTTGTTTTATAAAATCCTATTTTTGTTTTAAATTTTTTAAAAATTTTCTATCAAATTTAGAAAATGTCGAAATTCGCTCAAAAACGCCATTTTTGTTTTTAAAATAATATTGCATCGTTCAATAGAGTTTTTTATTTTTAGTATTATGAAGTCTGTTACCGAATATAAAGATTATCGAGAATATTTGTTGGATTATTACCACGAGCGGAAACGCTGTTCTGCGTTTACGTGGCGTGAATTTGCAAAATTGGCGGGATTTGCTTCAGGTTCGCATTTGAAGCTTGTTTGCGATGGCAAGACGCGGCTTCGCGAAGATGGTGCAAAAAAGACCGCCCAGGCAATGAACTTGTCCAATTTTGAGCAGGATTATTTTGTCTTGATGGTGCGCTATGAACGCGCGAAAACGGATATCGAAAAGAAAAAATGTTTTGAAGAAATGCAAGCCCTCTGTGAAGCAAACCGTGTGAAAATTCTCGGCAGTGAACTTTATACCTTTTATGAAACATGGAAACATTCTGTCGTCCGTGAACTTGCGGTTGCGATGCCGGGAGCAAAACCGAACGAAATTGCCAAAGCGTGCAAACCCCCGATTTCAGCAACAGATGTCAGTGAAAGCTTGTATTTTCTGGTGAAGTCAGGGCTTTTGACACGCGATGTCAAAGGGAATTACCACCAGACAAATCAGTCTCTTTCGTCAGGACGCTTAAACGTAATTGCAGTGGCGGTACATTCGTTGTTGCGTCAAATGGGAGAATTTGCACTAGAAGCTTTGGACAAATTGCCTATTTCAGAAAGGAACTTTAGCGGTATTACCATGGGCGTGACTGCTGAAAGCTATGCGAAAGTCGTTGAAGAACTAGCCCAGTGTCGCAAACGTATTGTGTCGATTGTCGCTGAAGACAAGAATGTGGAAAAAGTTTGTCGTTTGAACATGCAGTTTTTCCCGCTGACTGAAAATATTTGCAATAGCGTTTCTGTAAAGAATGCGCAAAAATAGGGTTGAATTTAAACGAACGAGAGAGAATATGAAATATTTGGTTTTATTTGCAATTTTTACCTTGTTTTCGGCATGTTCTGAAAACAATACCGCAGGTGGAACTAGCGAAGAAGCCGAAGGCATTGTCGCGATTAAGGATCGCGAAATTTCAGGCGTGACACAGAAAGGACCATTCTTGATGGGATCCTCGGTGACGATTCAGGAACTCGATGGAGAAACATTAGTTCAAACTGGTAGAAGTTTCAAGGCTAGCGTAAAAAGCAATTCCGGTGATTTTGCTGTCAAGAGCGTGAATCTCGCTTCGCAGTATGCCTTGCTCGAAGTGAACGGCTATTTTTATAACGAAGTTACCGGAGAAAACTCTGAAGGGATGATTTCTTTGAATGCCCTTACGGATTTGACGAACCGTAACAACGTGAACGTGAATGTGCTTACACATTTGGAGACAGATCGTGTTCTTAATCTTGTTCAAAAACAAGGTATGTCTTTTACAAAAGCGAAAAAACAGGCCGAGTCAGAAATTTATTCGTCATTTGGATTCTTAAGTAATACGGAATCTCCAGAAGATATGGATATTTTCTCGTTGGAAAATGGTGGCGATGCGTTGCTTGCTTTGAGCGTGTTGATGCTGGGTAATTGCCCTGTTGCAGACTTTTCTGAGCGGCTTGCGTTGGCAGCACGTTCATTTGCCGAAAATGGAAATTGGCATGGCCTAGAAAAGGATGAAATGGCTGATTGGGCATACCAAATTGAACGTGGATCTTTGGGAGAATTTGAAAATGACTCCGAAGGAAAAGTATCATTGTCAAAAATCTATGATAATGTGAATTCTTGGATTCAACGAGATAATCCTCATTATTCGTATTTTCCAACTATAGACGGATTTCTTTATAAATTTTGGACAAACGAGTACAATCTTGGGCAATGCAATAGAAACCATGCTGGAAACAAGAAAAAAGTTACCAATATTCATAGTAAATACTATAACAAAGATTTTGTATGCTACTATAGCTATGATTATAGTTGTACCGATGATGACGATGGATTCTTAGAATGTCGGTGGTATCTTGCTGAAGACCCATTTTTATCGGAATTGAATAACCAATAGGAGCTTATTTATGAAATTCACCTTGATTTCATCTTTATTTGCGCTTGGAATACTCCTTTGGGGGTGTTCTTCAGAAAACGTTTCTGGCGGCAACGAAACTTTTGAAGGACGTGTTAACGGCGTTTCGCAGAAGGGTCCTTTTTTGGAAGGATCCTCGGTTGTGATGCAGGAGCTTGACGGCAATTCGCTTGCCCAAACCGGCAAAAGCTTCAGAGGCAAAGTGATAAATGACAAGGGCGATTTTTCTATCGAAAACGTGTCCCTGGATTATCCGTATGCTTTGCTTGAAGTGAACGGCTATTACCGCAATGAGGTTACCGGGAAAAAGTCAAACGGTTCAATATTCATGAAAGCTCTCGCGGATGTAAGTGGGCAATCAAAAGTGAATATAAACTTGCTTACACATCTTGAATATGAACGTGTACAGAATTTGATGAATCAAAATAAGATGTCCATCGAAGAGGCGAAACGGCAAGCGGACCGCGAAATTTTTTCAGCTTTTTATGCGGACGTCGATTATGATAAAGTAGAATATCTAAGCATTTTTGGAAATGGCGAAGGAGACGCCGCCCTCCTTGCAATCAACATTCTTTTACTTGGGGAAGAATCGGAGGCTAGTTTCATGGAACGTTTTGCCTCGATGGGTCAAGATCTTGCTACAGATGGCGTATGGAACGATTCTTTGCTCAAGATAAAAATTGCGGACTTCGCTTGCCAAGCGAATCTTTCAGGAATGCTCGCAAAAATCCGTGAAAATATAGAATCATGGAAAATCGCTGATGTTCCTGCATTTGAATCTTATGTAAATAGCTTTTGGGTGAATCAGTATGGCCTCGGCAAATGCGATGCATCAAATATTGGAATGAGGAAGAGATATACCGGAGGTAGTGATAAATCGATTTTTCATAATTCTGCATTCAAGTGTAGCGAAAATGGGTGGGTTCCTTATTCGACCAATGAAGTTTATTCCAATTCGATTACTGAGGAATGCTCCGCTAAAAATGAAGGCGAGGTCAAAGTTGTATGGGAGGGGAACCCCAAATATGGATACAATACATACAACAGATGTGAAAACGGCTTGTGGGTTCGTGGGGATATTAGCCTTACCTGCGATACTGCGGGCGCACGGGTGGGGGACATTTGCCGAAGAACAGGATCGATGAACATATTCCAAGCCGCGGGACCGAATCCAACATTGCCAGAATATGTGTTTGTATATGCGGGCAATGGCGTTTGGGAAAGTCAGCTGGAATCCATAAAATTGGATGAAGAATGCGTAAAAGATAATGTAGGGAAAAAGAAAATATCTTCCTATGGCGATAAGCGCGAGAATACATATTATCTTGAGTGTACCGAAAACGGATGGCAATTTATAGATGAAGGTAGATATCACTGTGGTGTGGAGAACGCTGTTAGTGGTGATGTATGCTCGTTCTCGGTATATGGTGATTCGGTACATTATATTTACTATCCAGTGTACTCAGATGAGGAGGATTCCGTATTGATTTACGGATGGGAAAAATGCAATTATGACTCTGTTCTGGGTTGTTGTCCTAACGGAATGAACTTTCAAGGATATAATCCTGAGATTGGATTCCGTGAATTAGGAGGGAAATCCTATTACTGTAATGCAGGAGAATGGATTTCGACAACTATTGTGCCGCACCAATATACGGATTCTAGAAAAGAAGGATTGACGGATATGGAATATGATATCTTGGATTTGCCTAAAGAAGCCTCGGTAGGGGATCGTGCTGGCGGCTTGCTTGAATCTTGCTCATACGGTGTGGTTCTGAATGAAGAAGATGGGCCTAAGCAAGGAACATTCAATTATTGTGTTCCACAAACTTATTATCGGTATCGCGGAGATGGCTCCTGGACAAAGGAAACGATAGACGAATTTTACGAAGATCAGATCAGTGTGGATGATACTCCGTGCGGGCCTTCTACATGGTGCTGTGCGGAAACAGAAGGTTTAAAGAACATAGTCCACATGGACGGCGATGGGCCGGATAGAATCCTTCAATGCGATTCAGGCAAGATAGAACTCGTGGATTATGTCTTGGGTCGGTATGAAGAAAAATAACAGGAATTTATATGCTTTTATTTTGATTCGATTAATTATATGTTTATCATAGACAAGTAGGACTGTTGTATGAAATCGATAATCAAATTTTCCGCCACCTTGGCTACGGCCTTAGCTGTGACTTTGCCGTTTGCCCTTGTCGCTTGTAGCGAGTCGAACCTTACAAATGCCGATGAGTCCATTGCATATTCTGAACCTGCGCCAGAGTCTTCGAGTGCGCTAGAATCTTCGTCGTCTGTAGAAGAATCGGTCTCGCTTGCACAGGAATCCTCGTCTTCTGATGAAGATCTTTTGGAGTTGCCATCGATTCTATGTACTGCTGAAAATGAGGGACAGATTGATTCGATAACGAAACGTACAGGAATGTATGGTTCGTATGATGAGTTTTTTAGGTGTGAACAGGGTTCATGGGTTAAAAGGGATCCATGGGTTCGTTGCGACTCTAAAGATGTGCAAGAGGGGGACGCTTGTTTGTATACCCATAGTGGAGGTTCGGCAATGCCGTATACCGATGTATATGTATATACGGGTGATGGCGTTTGGGATCTCTATGATGGGGAAAATAGTTTAGCAATAGGAAAGTTCACCGTTCGTACAGGTGATGAACGAAAAACGGTGTTTTATAAACGTGCTTATATGGTCGGGTGGTTGGAAATAGACGAAGTTCAATACAGCTGTTTTTCGAAATTTGCTAAGCAGGATACTTGCGTATTAGAAACTGATGAAGGGAAAAACTATTATCAAAAAGCTTACGCTCGTACAACATTTACTGTCGTTTGGAGTAAAATAGATTTTGATCCTGAACTTGGTTTTTGCTCATTTTTCGATTACCAAAAATATGGTGAAAAAAAAGGAAAACTTTATTACTGCTCACAACAGCTGAAAACTCTGTTGAATGAAAGTGAACAGTTGAATCCAAAGTGGGTTGAAACGGAATTGCTTCCTCGTCAATATACGGACTCTCGAAAGGAAGGGTTGACGGATGAGGCATACGATGTCTTGGATTTGCCCAAGGAAGCCTCTGTTGGAGATCGTGTCGGTGGATTGATGGAAGTCTGCTTTTATCGCCAAAAGTTGGATGATTTTGGTTTAGATAGTGTCCTAGATTTTTGTATTCCGCAAAATTACTATCGGTATGGTGAAGACGGCTCATGGAAGCTTGATGCGCATTATCGGAATGAAGATGGATCTTGGATTTTACAAACAGAAGAAGAAATAGCGGAAGAAGAGAAAAACAGCAGTTGTACGCCAGAAAGGGAAGGTACGGAAATTGTTGTATTGCCGCGTGTACAAATAAAGCCAATTGTTGCTGATTGTCCTGCTTGCGATTATACTGAATCCGAGCGGTTTGCTTTGCTTGGCGCAGTTTATCAGTGCGTTGACGGAAACAAGGTGCTTAAAGAATTTGCCTTTGAACGAATTGGTGACGAATCTAAAAAAGGAGTTGGTGATGATGAACTTTAGTCGCTTTGCCGCCGAATAACCCTCTCTTTTGAATGTCGCCCCGCTCAAGCGGGGCTTTTCTTTTTGTGAGCTTTACTCGCTTTGCGTACTTTTCTAAATTATAGCCCGAAAAACTAAAGAGCTATGAGCCATGAGGTCGCACACTTCGTGTGCTTTGAGGTATGAGAAATTGCTCAAAGGAAACCGCAGGTTTCCGCGCTCATTGCTCACCGCTCACTGCTGAGGAAAATAATGGCTAAGTATAATCCGCAAGAGATCGAAACCAAGTGGCAAGCCTACTGGGAAGAACATCAAACTTTCAAGACGGGCGAAGATAAGTCCAAGCCCAAGTATTACTG
>Ga0310786_10004639_pt1 | contig 19048 bp, 16 predicted proteins | sample AusTroGonzalo_MG_FD_203881 | JGI IMG/M metagenome (GOLD analysis project Ga0310786, IMG submission 203881) | Bovine rumen microbial communities from tropical cattle in Woodstock, Queensland, Australia - Gonzalo_03 (v2) (version 2) | ecosystem: Host-associated > Mammals > Digestive system >... | reverse complement strand
TCTGCGTCATGTTGTGCACAAAATTATGCAAAGAAGATTCGGTATATTCTTCCACTAACGATTGAGGCAATTCAAAGTTGTTCACTTTTACCAAGTGCTGTTCGATTTGCGCCACTTCGTCGCGGGCAGCCGTTTGTTTGGCTTCGTTATCCAGGCTTTCTTTCACTTTGGCTTTCAAAGCATCCAACGTGTCAAAACCCATGTCTTTGGCAAAGTTATCATCCAAAGCCGGCACAATTTTATTTTTAATATCATCCACCGTCACATGATAAGAAATCGTATCATTGCCATCTTTGGTTTCAATATCTTTTACATCACCTTTTTTGAGACCGATTAACCCTTCGGCTAATCCGGCCATTGTTTGCGGGGCAGACATATCCACCAGTTCGCTGTCGGCGCTTAATTTATAATCTTCCGTACCATTGCGTTTACCAGTGTAGTGAATCACTGCATAACATTTGTCGTCAATGGTGGCACCTTCGGTAGCGCTTTCCAAGCGAGCATTGGCATCCAACACACGATTTAAATTATCTTGAATATCTTCTTCGGTAGCGGTTTCGGGCTTTTTGGCAATTTCAATACCTTTATAGTCTCGCACATCAAATTCCGGAGCAACATCTACATTGATTTCAAAAGAAAATGCTTTTCCTTCCGCAAAAGTCATATAGTCGGCTTTGGTCAACATCGGAGCGGCTACGGCATCCAACTTGCTTTGGTCAAGGGCAGCACCGATGGCAGCTTTGATAGTTAAATCCAATGCACGTTCTTTAATATGGGCACCAAAATTTTGTTTGACTAAATCAAGCGGTACTTTACCGGCGCGGAAACCTTGCATTTGCGCACGGGATTGCACTTGAACGGCCGCATTTTGAAAACTTTTCGTAACGAGTTGAGGGGTTGCTTCTACCGACAGAGTTACACGGCAGCCTTCTTTGCTGAGTTGTTTGGTTTTTACTTCATCCGCTTGCGCGGTTTTAAAAATGGACATGTCCATACACTCCTTAATATAATATCACTAAAAATGGACGGAGAGGGAATCGAACCCTCACGGAGTGATCCATACGCTCCTAAGGCGTACGCGTCTACCAATTCCGCCACCCGTCCTTTTTATTAGTTTTCGGCAAATAGAAAAGTGGGCCATGTGAGGCTCGAACTCACGACCTTACGCTTAAGAGGCGTCTGCTCTACCAACTGAGCTAATGGCCCAATGTATTTTTATTATAGCATATTTGCAGAAGAAAGTTTTAATTGACTTTTTGCTACGGAAACGATTACAATTAAAGTATCCGTGTTATTGCGGTATTATATAGGAACTTTATGAAAACAACTAAACTGACGTCTTTTCTGACGGCCTGTGCCTTGTGCTTGGCCGCAGGTGTCTATGCCCAATCGCCCTTGTTTATGGAAACGGAATTAAACTTGGATGATGTAGATACCCTATTAGAAGACAATAATTTGGACGAAGCATCCAGCCGCTACGTTTCTTGCATTATGTCTTCTTTCCCCGAACGTGCTACCCGTTTGGGCAATACGGCCAGCAACTTGCTACTGAATCCGCGTTCTTCCCAAGGTAATTCGGACGCTGCTGCTGCATTAAATAATGTGAACGATAGCTTGCATACTATTAACGCAAAACAGCTTTCCCCTGCAAAACGCGTCGAGTACGATTTGGTGGAAAAAGCTTTGGAAACGGACTTGTGGAAAGTCAGCCAAAACCCGATTAACACAGATCCTCTTTATTACGCACAAGCGTTAGATTCCTTGTATGACATTATTTTGTCGCCGGCCAGCTCTGCTTTGCGCAAGCGCTTGGATTTGGAATCCCGCTTGAATGCGTTGCCCACCGTGGCCGCGCAAGCAAAAGCCAATTTAACACAAGTATCACCTTACTTAGCACAACTGGCTATGGAAAAAGCCTATTATGCCTATCTTTCTTTTGACGAGTTACATAATTTCTTAGTAGCAGATGCAAAAGATGAAGACACCTCATCCCGTCTGCATAAAACCTCCCATACAGCTAAAAGTGCTATTCGCCAAATGTTTGATACGTTTAAGACACTTTCCCAAAAAGAAAATATGCAAGACTTCCGTTTGGGAGAATATAACTACACCAATCTCTTAAAATTGCGCTATCAAATAGAAGATAAACCGCTTAAGCTCACTCAAAAAATTGAAGACAATATAAAAGTTGCTCAACAAAATTTGACACAAGCATTGAGTCCCTTCTTTCAAGATACTGCTGATGAAGAAGTTACTGTATTAAGCGATGAAGCCAATGCCGAACCTACCACCCAAAAAGTAGAAAAGGCAAAAAAAGGGAAAAAGAAAAACGAGCAACTGCGCAGCGGAAAAGATTTTTATAACGTAGCCAACCAGTTGCCTACGTTACCGTTGCCGGAAAAACCGTTGGAAGAATTGCAAAAACAAGCCGCTTTATTGCATATGCGTCTGATGGACTTGAGTATTTTACCCATCAGCCATATATATTTCAAAGTCGGCATGCTGCCGCAATATTATTCATACCAGCAGCCTTTCTTATTTGTGCCGCCGTATGGAAACCCCGCACAGCCTCAAGGCGTATTCTATGTGAGAATTCCTTCCGGTAATGCATTGTCTCAAAAAGCGCAAATCGCGCGCGACTTCAATGCACCGACGCTTAAATTAATGCTCGCCGGAGAATTGGTACCTGGTTCTTACTATCAAAACCTCATGCAACACCAAAAAATTACGGCAGCGACTCGCTTACTCTATCCTTCTGCTACCTTGACAAATGGGTGGAAATCCTATGCAAAGCGTTTAGCCAAAAAACACGGTTTTATCTCTTCCAACGAAGACGTGCTTTATTTGGCGTGGGACGAATTTCTCCACGCGCTGGCTGCTTGGGCTGATGTTAAACTCAATTTGCGCCAATTAGCATATAACGACGTATTGAGTGCTTTAACGCAAACGTACGGTGTGGAACAAAACACAGCCGAACTGATGCTCAAACAAATTGCCATGCACCCGGGTGAAGCTGTCAGTTATCTGTACGGTTTATCCACCTTGGAAGCAGCACACGATAAATACAGCCGCAAATACGGCAAAAAATTCAACGAGGCAGATTTCAATAATAAACTGTTCCAAATCGGAAACGTAAATCCCGCTTCGCTGGATAAAGAATTGACCCGCTTGTACAAAAAGCATAAATAAACGGTCTAGTCTATTCAGGCCCGGCGACGATGCCGGGCCTTTTTGTTTTAGTGCATAAGCGCTTTTATTTTGCTACAATAATAAAAAGAGATGTACGACGCTTATTTTTTGAACAAGGGACACGATATGATTATATTATTCTTAAACTGCGGCAGTTCTTCTGCCAAATACAGTGTGTACGATTGGGACCAAAAGAAAAGCCTCTGTGCCGGTGCCGTGGAACGTATCGGCATCGAAGGTTCCCGCATCACGCACGACCGCAACGGTTTTCCGACCTACGAATTGCAACATAACTGCAAAGATCATAAAGATGCTATCAATTTAATTATCAATACTATCACCGACAAAGAACACGGCGTGATTGAAAACATACAAGTTATCAGCGCCGTGGGACACCGTATCGTGCATGGCGGTAAATTTGCCAAATCCGTTATCGTTGATGACAGCGTGGTGGAAGAACTGCGCAACATCTCCGACTTGGCCCCCCTTCATAACCCAGCCCACATCATGGGTATTGAAGCCGCCCGCGCGCTGTTGCCGCAAGTAACGCACGTCTGCGTGATGGATACAGCTTTCCACCAAACTATGCCGGCTTCTTCTTATATGTATGCATTGCCGCGCAAATGGTACACCGATTATCAAATCCGCCGCTACGGGTTTCACGGTTCGTCCGTTCTTTACACCTCCCGCCGTGCGGCTGTATTAATGAATAAAGAAGTTGATGAAGTCAACACGATTGTCTGCCATATTGGGGCCGGTGCCAGCGTAACGGCCGTTAAAAACGGACAGTGCTTTGACACCAGCATGGGTCTCACCCCGCTGGAAGGATTAGTCATGGGCACGCGTTCCGGTGATATGGATCCGTCCATCTGTTTCCACATGATGAAGAAACTGAATATGGCACCTGAAGACATGTACACAATTTTAAACAAAAAAAGCGGCATGTACGCCCTCACAGGTGACCGCTACTCCGACCAACGCGACGTAGAAAAAGGCGCCAGCGAAGGGGATGAGTTGTGTAAATTGGCTATTGCGGTAGAATGTTACCGTGTCAAAAAATACATTGGTGCCTACATGGCCGCCTTGGGCCGGTTAGACAGCATTGTTTTCACCGCCGGTGTAGGCGAACGCGCCCCGCATATTCGGGCCGGCATTTTGAAAGGGCTTGAAAACTTCGGCATTGTGATGGACGAAGAACGCAACCGCTGTGCGGCCACCAATAAAGCCGAATGTTTAATCTCTGCGCCCGAATCAAAAGTCAAAATTTTTGTGATTCCTACCGATGAAGAAATTGTCGGCGTGCAAGACATTGTTGCACTGCTTGCCGGAACATATGATGTGTACACTAAGTTCCATTATATCTTCCAAGATAAGGAATACCGAAACAAACTGCGTGATGACGCTTTTATAGAAGATGTAAAGAAAAAACCGTTCCTATTAAAAGCCGCCATTAATTTGCCGGATGCTTTGAAACAGGAAGTAAAAGACTGATTTAATCGCGCCCGTATGCTTTTGCATGCGGGCGTTTTTGTAATCTGACTTGAATAAAAAGAAGAGGAGTTAAACCCATGATATTCTTACCCAAAGCTAAAGAAACGAAGTTTTTTGATCTGTTTGATAAACAGGCAGAAAATATCGTAGAAACCGCCGCATTCTACAAAAAACTGGTAGAAGAAGGTGCTTTTACCCCCGAAAATGTGCGCGCTATGCACGAACGTGAGCATTATGGAGACGAACTTACCCACACCATGATTAACACATTAAACGAATCGTTCATCACCCCGTTTGACCGCGAAGATATCTTAGCTCTGGCCAATCATTTGGATGATATTATTGATGTGATGTATCTGCTCACCAACCGTTTCTGTCTCTACCAAATCAAAAAACCGTCGGATTTTAGCCGCCGTATGGCCAATACGATTGAACAAACCGTCAAATCACTGCAAAAAATGTTGGCCTCCTTGCGCAGCAAAAAAAACATGAAGGAAACGCTCCGCCAATGTGTGGAAATTAACCGGTTGGAAAACGAAGGCGACGTGTTACGCGATGAAGCCATTTCTTACTTGTTTGCTAACGAAAAAGATCCTATCATGATCATCAAACAAAAAGAATTGTACGAAGTGGCCGAAAAAATCACCGACGCCTGCGAACATATCGCCAACTTGGTAGAATCTATCTTGGTCAAAAACAGTTAGGAGGGCCGGTATGGCTTGGATTATATTCCTCATTGCCCTTGCGCTGTTTTTTGACTATCTCAACGGATTTCACGATGCGGCCAACTCGGTCTCTACCGTTATTGCCACCCGCGTGTTATCCCCCCGCATTGCCGTGTGGTGGGCGGCATTTTTCAACTTTATCGCCTTTTTGATTTTCCATACGGGCGTTGCTAAGACCATCGGTGCAGGCATTGTGGACATCAATTTTGTAGACTCCACACTGGTGTTCGGTGCGTTGTGCGGCGCCTGCGGGTGGAACCTAATCACCTGGTGGTGGGGATTACCGTCCAGTTCTTCCCATGCCTTAATCGGCGGGCTGATTGGTGCGGCACTGGTGAAAAGCGGGCCGGCGGCGTTGTTATACGGCGGTATTTTCAAAATCGTATTATTCATCTTCGTCGCTCCGTTGTTGGGTTTTGTGTTTGCCACCATTATCGGCATTATTGTATTTAATTTGTGCAGTCCGTTCAGCCACTACAAAGTGGATACATTCTTCCGCAAGGCAGAATTATTCTCGGCAGCGGCCTATTCGCTCAGTTACGGCGGAAATGATGCCCAAAAAACAATGGGTATTATCAGCATGTTGTTGCTGGGCGGCCTTGCCGGAGCGGAAGCGGAACCCATCCGCAACGCACTACTTTCCCATACCGAACTGGCGGCGGCACAGGCCGGCGAATTTGTGGTGCCGTTGTCTGTGGTACTGATGTGTCAAGCCGCGCTAGCGTTGGGAACTTTGTCCGGTGGGTGGAAGATTGTTAAAACCATGGGACAAAAAATCACCCGCTTGCGTCCGGTAGACGGGTTCTGTGCCGAATCGGCCGGTGGGCTTTCCATTATTTTAGCCTCTATTTTGGGAATTCCCGTCAGCACCACGCACACCATCACCGGTGCGATTGTGGGTATCGGCTCCCTGCGCCGTTTGTCGGGCGTACATTGGGGCGTTGCCAAACGTATTGTATGGGCATGGTTTATCACCATTCCTGCGGCCGGGTTGATTGCCGCTTTAGCCTACCAACTCAAAGTTTGGCTGTTTTAACTCTCTCCGAAGCAATAAAAAACCTCCGTTTTATACGGAGGTTTTTTATTGTATCAACAAGTGATATTACATATTTTCTTTAATGGTTTGCGCCAAGCGCTTTAACCCTTCCGTAATCTGCTCATGAGATGAGTAGGAAAAGTTCAAACGCATATCGTTTTTAACATTGAGTGCCGGATAAAAATCTACCCCGGCCACAAACGCCACTTTATTTTCAACGGCTTTTTTTAATAACTCCGTGGCGTCCATATGCTTAGGCAACGTCAGCCACAAGAATAAGCCGCCTTCCGGATGTGTCCATGTAATTTCTTTGGGCATTACTTCTTCCAATGTTTTAATCATTAAGTCGCGTTTGACGCGGTAAGCCTGTACCAACCTGTCAATGTGTTTGAGCAAGCGGCCGCTGCGTAAGTATTCCGCCGTAGCCAATTGTAAAATCGGCGACGTACACAAATCCATGGCCTGCTTTAAAATTACATATTTCCGGATTACTTCTTCCGGCCCAATAATATATCCTAAGCGGAATCCGGGCACCAGAACTTTGGAGAACGTGAACATCGTAATCACGTTACCATTACCTTCGTCCAGTGCGTAAAACGTACGTTGGGTTTTACCCTCAAAACGCACTTGGCGGTAAGGCGAATCTTCCAAAATAATCGTATTGTATTTTTTAGCAATGTTTAAAATTTCAATACGACGTTCTTCGGGGATCGTGGTACCCGTCGGGTTTTGGAAATCCGGCACCAAATAAATAAATTTGCAAATACGGCCCTGAGCTTTCAACTCCGCCAGGCGGCTTTCCAGCGCGGACGGCAACATGCCCTGCCCGTCGCTATCAGCCCCGATGATATCGGCTCCCGCCGCTTGGAATGCCTGTAAGGCACCCAGATAGGTCGGTGAAGCTGTAATCACGGCATCTCCCGCGTCTACAAAAGCGCGCGCCGACATATCCAGCGCCTGTTGGGAAGCGGATACAACTAACAAATTTTCCATGGAAACGGTAATATTTTCCGTTTCTTTAAGCAAACGGATCAACTCTTTTTTCAAAGCACTTTGCCCTTCGGTCGTTCCGTACTGCAAAGCCTCTTGGGGCGTATGCGTCAGCACATGCTGCATAATCTCAGATACTTCGTGCGTGGGAAATAAATCCGGGGCTGGCAAGCCTCCCGCAAAAGAAATAATATCGGGACGGGCAATGATTTTTAACAATTCACGAATTGCGGAAGCCTTGGAGCGGCCTACCACTTTGGAATACAACCTTTTGTAATCCATATACATCCTCTTTATCGTTATAACTATTTATTATATTGTACTACTTTTAAACTCAAATCTTTCGCCGGGACGGAATGAGTAAGTGCTCCCATAGAAATCACATCCACACCGGTTTGGCAAAAACGCTCCAAATTTTCAAGCGTTACTCCGCCGGACACTTCGGTAATAGCGCGGCCTGCAATTTCGTTTTTGCAAGCAACAATTTGCTCGGGCGTCATGTTATCTAACATAATAATATCGGCCCCCGCAGCCAACGCTTCGCGCACTTCCTCCAAATTAGTGGTTTCCACTTCTACTTTGGGTGTATGCCCGATAACCGACTTTATTTTCTTTACTGCCGCGGTAATGGAACCGGCTGCCGCAATGTGATTATCTTTAATCATCACGCTATCAGCCAAACTGATGCGGTGATTCCGCGCCCCGCCGGTGCGGACCGCATATTTATCCAGTCGCCGCATGCCGGGTTGCGTTTTACGTGTATCTACAATCATCACGCCGTATTTTTCCCCGATTTGCGCACATTGGCGCGCGGCCGTAGCAATGCCGCTCATACGTTGCAAGAAATTAAGCGCCGTACGTTCGGCCTTTAAAATGGATAATACAGCGCCTTCCAGTTCCAGCACGCTTTCCCCTTTGTGTACCAATTCGCCGTCTTTTTTCAACGGACGAAAAGTGACCGTTTCATCTACAGCATAAAATGTGGCACGAGCTACTTCCATGCCGCACAACACCAAATCCTCTTTTGCTTTGACAACAGCCAAAGCCGTGTCGGACGGTGCGAAAATGGTATCGGAGGTAATATCCCCCAAACTCAGGTCCTCTTGCAGGGCCAGTTCAATAATTTTATCCAGTATCATTTGGCTAACTCAAACATTTTATCAATAGATTTTTTTGCTTTGGCCGCTATGTCCGCGTCCACCTTCACTACTTGATCCGGCCGCGGATCAGTCAACGCCTGTAATGTATTTAACAAATTATTTTTCTTCATGTAACTGCACAAACCAAATGGCCATACAAACTGCTTATCGGGATGTTCCGCTTCCAACCGATTCACCAGCCCCCACTCGGTCAACATGCCAAATAGTTTATCGGAAGAAGATGCCACATAGGCGGCCATTCCCTTCGTACTGCCGACATAATCGCACAGCGCGCATACTTCGGGGGCACATTCAGGGTGCGCCACCACGCGGATAGATGGGTACTCGCGGCGCAACTGTTCCACGTGCGCCGGGCGATATTTATCATGTACGCAACATGAACCACCAGAGGCAATAATGCGCTTAGGCGTACCACGGCGGGCCAGTTCGTTTTCCAAATTTTTTGCCATCAGCATATCCGGCACAAAGATCAGTTCGTTATATTTGAATTTTTGAGCAATATCAAACACATTACCGGACGTCACGCACGCATCACAGGCGGCTTTTACTTCGGCGGAACTGTTAATGTAACACAAGGCAGGCACCTGCGGATGTTGTTTCCGCAAACGGAGCACCTGTTCCCCCGTCATAGAATCGGCCAGCGAACAACCTGCTTTACCGGCAGGGATACGCACTTCTTTTGACGGATTAATGATTTTGGCGGTCTCTGCCATGAACCATACACCGGCAAAAATAATCAACTGTTGGGTAGCTTCCCGTGCGCGGAGCGCCAATTCGTAGGAATCCCCCCTAAAATCGGCCACACCATACACCAAGTCGGGCGTAGTATAAGAATGAGCTAAAATGATTGCATTTTTTTCGCGTTTTAAGCGGTTGATTTCCAGTGTATAAGGCGCAGCAGCCACACAATCTTCTAGTGTCCATTTTGTGGTTTTCGTTTTAGACACGTTCCGCAGTAATTCGTACAAACGCTGCGCTTCTTGCAAGACGCTGGATTGCGATATTGGCATAACGTTTACACCAGTCGACTAATCTTCGTAAGAACTGGACGACGAAGAAGAAGAAGATGCGTCAGATGTAGTAGTGGTAGTAGTTGTCTTTGTTGAAGAATAGCTGGTAGATGCCGGCGTCTTCACGGGACCGTCCACATAATATACGTTGGTCACATTGGTCACTTTTTTAGTGTTGACGTTGGTATCCGTAGCGGTTTGTTTGGCTTTGGCTTTGTTGGTAACGGCCGGCTTGACGTTCTTTTTCAACTGAACTCCCGGCGGCAGATAACTAGCCCCACAAGCCTGCAATTCATAATCGGACAGTGTATCATAATCTTTTTCGGGGGCCAGCATGTTATCAAATTCTTGGTCAATAATTTGGTATTTGGCGTTTTTACTGTTTTGGGCAGTTTGGATATATTTCGTATTTTTCGCTTTGGTGCTCGTCGCATTTTTAGTATTAGAGGTTTTAGAAGAGCACGCCACACTCAACAAAGCTACACAAAAAATAATTAAAATCTTTTTCATACAACATACTCCCGCCGAATTAAAATTGGGCCTTTAAGGCTCTTTTTAGATTATATCATAATTTCACTTTTTGCAATGTATTTCGCGTGATTAAAATACCGTACCAAATCATTTTTTGGTAAAATAATTAAGTTGTGCTGAGAAAAAGAGAATAACCCTATGCAAAGTATATTAACTTTATATCATTCCGTCTGCGCATTTATCCATTCCCCCGGTGTGCAGACCAGTTATGACGCGATGAACGCATTTAACGCGCTCGTGTGGGGACCGCCCATGATTTGCTTGCTACTATTCTTGGGTATTTATTTCACGATTCGTTTAAATTTTCTGCAAAAATACCTCTTTCCGGCAATGAAACTCTCTATTGCCAAGGCCGATTCAGAAGGCATGGTCAGTAGCTTCGGCTCACTGGCTGTGATGATTGGTGCCACGGTAGGGACAGGCAGCATTATCGGGGTAACCACGGCCGTAGCCGAAGGCGGCCCTGGTGCACTCTTTTGGATGGTAGTGGCCGGGTTCTTCAATTTTGCTATCAAATACAGCGAATGTTTAGTGGCATTTAAATACCGGGTGAAACTGCCGGACGGCGAAACGGTAGGCGGCCCGATGTATTATTTGACCGGTTTTCTCAATTATAAATGGCTCGCCATTGTGTTTGCCGTAGGCACCGCTTTAATGGGTTTTACAGCGGGAAGCGCGTTGCAGTCCAATTCAATTGCCGACGCGTTGCGCGAAGGATATAATTTGAACCCGTGGTACGTAGGAGCTGTTATCTCTGTCTTAACAGGCATTGTTATTATCGGCGGTGTCAAACGTATTGCGGCATACTCCGAATGGTTAGTACCCATTATGGGCAGTTTTTATCTGCTGATTGCGCTGATTGTGCTGGGCATGCATTTTACGCAAATTCCATCAGCTATTGTGCTGATTTTTAAAAGCGCTTTTACCGGTAAAGCAGCCGCCGGCGGCGCAGTAGGCATCGGCATTTTTGCCATTATTCAAAGTGCTATCCCAGCGATAACAGCCGGTGTAACACGCGCCCTTTTAGCAACGGAAGCCGGCCTTGGAAGTGCTTCCATGGCCGCGGCAGCAGCCAAAACACGCAGTGCCACGCAGATGGCGATTGTTTCAGCCACAAGTGTCTTTTGGGCGATTTTTATTTGCTTGCTTACCGGCATGGTAATTGTGCTGGCCGGCGATTGGCAAAACCCCAACGTCTATGCAGCTAACCTGTGTAATAGCGCTTTTAAGACTGTACCGTACATCGGAACGCCGATTTTAATTTTCTCGCTGGTTGTTTTCTCTTTCACCACGATTATCGGCTGGGCCTATTACACCGAAAAGTCGCTTCAATTTTTATGCAAGGGACGTAACATACTCGACGTACCGGCACGAATACTGTTTATTGTGTTGGTCTTTATCGGCGGGTGGTTCGGTACCAGTTTTTCGTGGCACCCATTGATTGCCGACTCTGCTTTGCGTACTGCACAAGCCAATATGTCCACCCGTTTTATGTGGGCACTTGTCATCTTTATGATGACGATGATGACGCTGCCAAATGTTTGGGCGTTGTGGTGTCTGCGCGGCGAGATTATTAAAGAGACAAAGAAGAACTTACGACGAATTATAAAAAAACAATCGGTCTCATCACATGATAAAAAATAGTTCTTTACACAGAAATAAAAATGCCCCGCTGATTGCGGGGCATTTTTATGATGATTAACAAATTACTGATTTTCTCTCGGGTAGAAGAACATTTCCTGCATTTTTTCTTGTTCTTTTTGCCGTTCTGCACGCAAGGCTTCCATTTTGGCAGCTTTACTTTGCATTTGCTTTTGAATACCTTTAAGAGATTCTTGTTTTAGTTTCTTGTCAAAAGTATTCAATGACGGTGCCGGCTCTGCAGTACATAATGGTTCTGTTTCCGATAAAGACATAAACATATGATCTTTCCATTTATTTTTTCCCCCATCATATATCATCGTACCAAAATTACCATCTTCACGCATTAACAGAGCCGGCGCAGTGGAAACCGCTTCCCCAGCAGCAGCTTCATCTTCAGGATGTTTAGATTTTTCACTGGCAACGATCGTATTATGACACCAATATTCTACAGCTATATCATTATTTTGCGTAAAAAATGCTTTTTCAATGCGACACTTTTTGTGGTTCACCAATAAAGAATCTTCATATTTACCTTCTACCACTTGTATCATATCTTCACACACGCCACTTCCGGTTGTTTCTCCGCCCACAGCATGGTCGGCATATACCATAGCCGCTAAATTTTCCGGCCAGGTTAATTCTTCATCTATGTATAACTTATCCATAAATACCTTTAAGGCATTTTTCTCATCTAATTTTCCTTCTGGAGTGCAGGCATCCTGTAAATACTCGCGTATAGCAGCAACAGCAATCCGGGCCACTTTCTCCTGCATCGACATAGATTCAGATAACTTTTTAGCCAAATCACTCTTTTGTTGTGCATTCGGCAATTTCATTGCTACTTCAGCCATCGTCGGCAATGATAGCAAGAGTGCCAACATACAAAGAAATATCTTTTTCATTTTTATTCTCCTATTTTAACCTACTAATGTATATTTTAATAAAAAACAGGGATAATACAATCTTTTTTTAGGCCTATTGTTCGTTTGGGCCTTTTGGGCACACTTTACATACAAAAAAGGCCGGCTGATAGCTGGCCTTTTTATATGATACTTATTTCCGTTTTTTAACAATCTTTTTTATTTTCTTTTGGGAAACAGCCGCTTTTTTCTTTACGGGCTGTTGCGCCTGTTTTTTCTTGACAGCTACTTTTTTCGCTGTTTTTTTAGCGGAGTGAGATGCCTGTTTTCCCGTTTTTTTCACGGTACGCGTCGTTTTTTTCTTAGAACCATTTTTCTTACTAAATGCGGCCCATCCTTCTAGCGCAAGCGGCAACACCTCATCCATATGCTTAACGGGAATGAGCGTTAATTCTTTGCGCACGCGCTCGGGAATTTCGGATACGTCTTTGGCATTGGTATGCGGATAAAGAATCGTTTTGACTCCTTCCCGATAAGCGGCCAAAAATTTCTCTTTAATTCCCCCTACCGGCAAAATGCGTCCGGTAATGGTTACTTCGCCGGTCATAGCAAGGCCCTTTTTAACGGGTAAACCGGTGAGCAAGCTGGTAAGCGCGGTAGTAATTACGCCGCCGGCGGACGGACCGTCTTTGGGTACAGCACCTTCGGGGAAGTGGATATGGAAATCTGTTCTGTCAAAATTAACATCTTTCCCGTAACCGCGGCTACGCACATATGTCAGCGCGGCACGAACAGACTCTTTCATTACATTACCCAACATACCCGTTATAATTAGTGCCCCTTTCCCAGGGAACTGGGTAGCTTCTATGGATAATGTCTCACCGCCAACGCTCGTCCACGCAAGCCCGGTGGCAATACCAACACCATTTTCTTCCGTAGCGAAATTGGCATACCGCGGTACACCTAGAAAATCGTTTAAATTTTCTTTTGTGACTACTATTTTTTTACTGCCTTCTACTAATTTTTTGGCAGCCTTGCGACAGATAGAACCGATCTCTCTGTCCAAATTACGCACACCGGCTTCCCGCACGTATTCGCGCATGAGTAACGCCACTGCCGCGCGGTCAATTTCCAGCTGACCTTTTTTAATACCGTGCATTTTCATTTGTTTTGGCAAGAGATAATTGTTGACGATATCATGTTTTTCATATTCGGTGTAGCCATCGAAATGGATAATTTCCAAGCGATCCCGCAACGTAGTGGGAATATCCCGCAGGGAATTGGCCGTCGTAATAAATAAAACTTTGGAGACATCAAACGGCACATCTAAAAAATGGTCCGAAAATTCTTTATTCTGTTCCGGATCCAACAATTCCAATAATGCCGCCGCCGGATCGCCGCGCCAGTCGGCTCCCATTTTGTCGATTTCGTCTAATAAAAAGACAGGGTTAGAACTCTTGGCTTTGCTAAGTCCTTGGATAATGCGCCCCGGCATAGAGCCAATATATGTGCGCCGGTGACCGCGAATTTCGCTTTCATCCCGCACACCGCCCAGCGACATACGCACAAACTTTCGCCCGATAGCACGCGCAATAGATTTAGCCAAAGAGGTTTTCCCCACGCCCGGCGCACCGGTGAAACACAACACCGGCCCGCGCAAACCGTTGGTCAGTTTACTTACGGCCAAGTATTCCAAAATACGTTCTTTTGGTTTTTCCAAGCCGAAATGATCTTCATCCAAAATCTTCTTGGCGGCTTGCAAATCCAACACGTCCTGCGTGGTCTTATTCCACGGCATGTTGAGTAACCAATCCAAATATGTACGAGACACTGTCGCCTCCGGTGAAAACGGCGCCATTTTAGCCAATCGTTCAATTTCTTTTTCGGCGGCTTCTTTGGCGTGCGGCGGCAAACCGTTTTTCTTGATTTTGCTCCGCATATCATCCAGTTCTTTTTGGAAATCATCTTTCTGGCTCAACTCTTTTTGAATGGCTTTCATCTGCTCGTTCAAATAGTATTCTTTTTGATTTTTCTCAATTTGAGCACGCACTTTGGAATGTATTTTTTCTTCCAAACCTAAAATTTCCACTTCACTGGTGATAAGTTTCAAAATTTTTTCTAAGCGGTCTTTTACATGCACCGCTTCCAAAATTTCCTGCCGTTGCGGTGTTTTGACCAGCATGTTGGACGCCACGGTATCTGCCAGTTTGGACCCATCGTTAATTTGGCGCAGGAAAGACACCCCTTCCACCGCAATCCGGTGCGAAACACGGGCATAATGGTCAAATTCATCGAGCACTTTGCGCATCAACGCTTGTACAACCGGGGAATTATCATCCTCTTCTTCAATATATTCCACCGTGGCAAACCACGCACCGGAAGCTTCATTAAAAGCCAGCTTATGCACACGGGCACGCGCCAAACCTTGGAGAAAAATTTTCATGGTGCCGTCAGGCATTTTCAAATTCTGCGTGATATGCGCTATCACACCAAAATGATAAATATCCTGCTCACGAGGATCCTCGATTTCGGCATTTTTTTGCGAAACGGCTAAAATATATTTTTCAGGTGTATTAAGTGCCAATGAAACCGCCGCAATTGATTTTTCGCGGTCCACAGATAATGGCAAATTCATTCCGGGAAACATCACCACATCCCGTATGGCTACTGCCGGCACAATCGTCGGCAGAGAAAGTGTAGTTTTAGTAATTTCTTCCATCACAATCCATCCTTGGCGCAAGTTGCGCAGGCCGGAGCGTTACGCGGCGTTATTTGCACCGCATGCCCCCACTTCCGGCTCAATTATTGTAACAAATTGAGTTAAAATTAGCAAGCAATTTAATTGAGTGCTAGTTTTATTTTCGTTACATACTCATTTTCCTTCCGCCAAATTTGTTACTATATAAATATGGAAAAATTGAATACGATTTTTTTCGGCACGCCTGATATTGCCGTACCGTTTTTGGAACTCACCCGCGAACTGACTAACATCAAACTGGTAGTTACGCAGGCTGATAAACCGCGCGGACGCGGAATGGAGATTACTCCTTGCCCCGTCAAAAAACGTGCGGCAGACCTAGGATTACCGGTGTTGTCTCCCGAGAAACTCAAAGACAGTTTTGATGCCATTTCCGCCGTTCCGTTTGATGTTGGCATTGTAGTGGCGTACGGGAAAATTTTCCGCCCGAATTTTATTGCCTTACCCAAATACGGTCTTATTAACGTACATTTTTCTTTATTACCCCAACTAAGAGGTGCCGCTCCTGTTCAACAGGCGCTTATTCAGGGATTAGAAAAAACAGGTGTCTCCACCTTTTGGATACAAGAAGGTATGGACGATGGTCCGTTATTTTTGCAAAAAGAATTGCCTATCTTGCCGCAAGATAACGCCAAAACACTATTTGAAAAACTAGTTCCGCTGGGGTTGGAGGCATTAAAAGAAACCATTGCCCGTTTGGAAAGCGGTGAAATCTGTCGCCTTCCGCAACAAGGAACACCGTCGGCAGCTCCTATGCTGGAAAAAGAAGATGCTTTATTACGACCGCAAGAGTTAGACGCACTTTCGCTACATAACCGTGTGCGCGGTCTGGCTTGCGGCCCTAAACCCAAAGTACCGTGCGTATTAAACGGTATTTGCGATTGGTTACAAGTGCTCCGTACCGAACCAGACATGCAAACCAATTCTTCGGCTCCCGCCGGTACCGTACTGCGCATTGAACGCGGGCGCGGAATTTTGGTAAAATGTAAAGAGGGCTGTATTTGGCTTTGCGAAGTGCAACCCGCTGGGAAAAAGCCCATGCCGGCCGAAGCCTTTGCCAACGGACGGCAAATTCACATAACCGATTGTATTTTTGTAAGTTTATGAGCACGGAAGAAAACGAACAAAATTTTGAAGACTTTCTTAATAAAACCCGTAAATCCGGAAGAGCAATATGGATAGTGGCGTTTGTGATTATTGCTTTTTTTGTGGCCCTGATTGCTGTTTCTGCCGACTGGGTAATGGGTGCACTGGTACACACCCGCAAAGAAGTTACCGTCCCCGATTTAGTTAAAAAGCCAATTACTCAAGCGTTGGATTTACTAGCCGCACAAAATTTAGCCTTAAAACAAGCCGGTGTTGAATTTGGGCAAGATGTTCCCCCCGGCTCTGTGTTGCGCCAAATTCCGTCAGCGGGTTCCACCGTGCGTGAAGGTCGCATCATCCGCGTTTGGATTAGCCAAGGGGATGAAATGGTTTTTGTGCCTAACGTCGTAGGGACAGATTTGCGTAGTGCCCAACTGTCCATCCGCCAGGCCGGCCTTGTGGTGGAAAAAGTGGAAAATGCTTACTCCCTTACGTATGAAAAAGGCCAAATTATCGCCCAAACTCCCAAAGCAGACAGCATGGTGCAAAAAGGCGAAAAAATTGTGCTCACACTCTCTAACGGCGAACCGCCGTCTAGCGTAGTACTGGTACCCAATTTCAAAGGCCATAAACTGGCCGAAGCAACGTTGTGGGCCAGTGCGCAAAACATCAATTTGATTATTAAAGAAGATCGCGAGTCTCCCTTCCGCAACGGCACTATTGCCGCGCAGAAGCCGGCCGCAGACAGTCAACTTTCTCCCGGTGCTAACGTGGAAATTACCGTCAGCCGGCGCGAAATTTCGGATGATGAAAAAATTTATCACTTGCATTACGAAATGCCGCAAGGTAAAAACGGCAGTCGTGTACGCGTCACGCTCACTGATGACACCGGTGAAAATGAAATTTTGAATGAAAATAAACAACCCGGCTCTAAAATTGATTTGGAAATTCCTTACTCGGGCCGAGCCGTTTTACGCATCTTTGCAGACGGCGTATTAGTGCGCGAACGGGAAATTTTATGAAAAATATTTCCAAATTTAAGCCGGTAAATGGTAAAATATCTATTGCGCCTTCCATTCTGTCTGCCGATTTGTTTCAACTGGGCAAAGACGTTTGTGCCGTGGAGCAGGCCGGGGCAGATTGGTTGCATGTAGATATTATGGATGGGCATTTTGTTCCTAATTTAAGTTTTGGCCCGTCGATAGTAAGTTCTTTGAAGGGAAAAACAAATTTACCGTTAGACGTACATTTGATGGTGGAACATCCGTTGCATTTTATTGAGCCGTTTGCCAAAGCAGGTGCAGACTTGCTAACGGTGCATATAGAAGCAAAAGATGACGCACTCACCGCTTTAAAAGCTATTCGCCAGTTAGGTTTGCAAACCGGTTTGTCCGTTAAACCGGATACCGATCCGAAAACGCTGGCACCGCTGTTAGAATGGACTGATTTAATTTTAGTGATGAGTGTGTACCCCGGTTTTGGCGGGCAGCATTTTTTACCAACAGCACCGGAACAAATTCGCCAAGTACGTCAACTTATCGCATCTTCTGGCCGCCCGATTTGGCTGGAAGTAGACGGTGGCATCAACGAACAAACAGCTCCTCTCGCCACGCGTGCGGGTGCTGATGCGTTGGTAGCCGGTAGTGCAATTTTTAACGCCGCGGACCCTGTGGTGGCCCTCAGAAACATCAAACAGGCGGCCTCGGAAATTTAATACCGCTTTTACGAAAGTAGAAGCATATAAGGAGAGTCATACAATGGCAGTAGTAATCAGATTACAAAGAGTCGGCAAGAAAGCCCAACCTCAATACAGAGTCGTCGCAATCAACAAAGCATCTGCGGTCGGCCAAGAAGCAAAAGAAGTGTTGGGTCAATATCATCCTTGCAACCCGAACGCAGCCGAACAAATTAAACTCAATATGCCCCGTGTGGAATATTGGATGAAAGTCGGCGCCAAACCGTCGTTAACCGTTGCAAACTTGATTAAAAAAGTCGGCGCAAAATAAACAGCGGAGCGTGTTATGAAAGAACTCGCAACGCTCTTACTCAAGTCTCTTTCTTCCATGCCAGATAATATCGTAGTGGAAGAAAAAACAGAAGACAACAAAATATTTTTATCTACAAAAGTAGATACCGCTGACAAAGGTAAAGTGATTGGCAAAGACGGTTGTATTATCAAAGCCGTGCGCACCGTGTTAACCGCGGCCGCCGCCAAGCAAAACAAAAAAGTTACCTTGAAGTTGGAAGATTGATGAAAATAGACGTTATCACCGCTTTTGAAGAGATGGTAGACCAAACCCTTTCCCATAGTATTGTGGGGCGGGCACGTAAGGCGGGGATAATTAAATTGGCAACGTTAAGCCCCCGGAAGTTTACGGAGGACAAACACCAAACGATTGACGACCGTCCGTATGGCGGAGGCCCTGGGATGTTAATGAAGGCCGAACCGCTCTATCAGGCGATTTGCGCACTGCGCAAAAAGACGTCGTATGTTATTTTGACAAGTCCGCGCGGCCAAACTTTTAACCAAGAACTGGCAAAAAAATTGGCCAAGAAACGCCACCTCAT
>Ga0310786_10004638_pt1 | contig 19051 bp, 18 predicted proteins | sample AusTroGonzalo_MG_FD_203881 | JGI IMG/M metagenome (GOLD analysis project Ga0310786, IMG submission 203881) | Bovine rumen microbial communities from tropical cattle in Woodstock, Queensland, Australia - Gonzalo_03 (v2) (version 2) | ecosystem: Host-associated > Mammals > Digestive system >... | reverse complement strand
AGACCGGGCATCATGAACGAGTGGTTCAGCAGGTACTTGCCGATGATGGTGGTGCCTGAGCGGTCGAAGTTCACCGTTGCAATATCCGAGGGATAGTTGGGGATGAAGAAGTAACCGTAGACCGACGGCAGCACGCCCAGCAGCACGGGACCGGAGATGCCCAGCTGGTAAGCCAGCGGCAGCATGGCCACGACGACGGCTCCCTGTGAGTTGATGAGCACGGAGACGAGGAAGAACACCAGGGCGATGGACCACGGATAGGCGCTGACAACGTCGCCGAGCATGACTTCCATCTCGTCGAGGTAGTTGGAGAAGTAGGTGTCGGCGAGCCAGGCGATGCCATAGATGGCGACGACGGCTACCATGCCCGACTGCCATACGGGCCCGGAGACGGCCTTCTTGGGCTGTGCCTTGCAGAAGATGATCATGAGGGCGGCGGCGGTGATCATGACGATCTGGATGACGATGTTCATCTTGAGGGCCTTGCCATCCCACGAGGGGAGCAGCGACGGAACGGCGGCAAACAGCACGATGACGGCCAGGGCGGCGAGGAACACGAAGACGGCGTTCTTCGACTCCTGGGGAATGTTCTTGTCGAGCGTGGTGGCCGACGAACCGTAGATGTAGTTGCGCTGTTCGGGGTCCTGAATCTTCTTCTGGAACTGCGGGTCCTTGTCGAGGTCGAGGCCCCGACGGTAGCTGGCGGCGGCAGCGGCCATCAGTCCGCAGATACAGGCCGGGATGCTTACCATGAGCACGCGCGGGATGGTGATGTCGAAGCCGTTCTCGTTGGAGATGCTGACGAAGGCCACGACGGCGGCGGCAATGGGTGAGCAGGTGATGCCGACCTGTGAGGCAATGGAGGCCACACCGCAGGGACGTTCGGGACGGATGCCTTTCTTCAGGGCAATGTCGCAGATGATGGGCATCAGTGTGTAGACAACATGGCCGGTACCGACGAGCACCGTCAGGAAGAAGGTGCAGAGGGGAGCCATGAAGGTGATGCGGTCGGGATGCTTGCGGAGCATTCGTTCGGCAATCTGGATGAGCCAGTCCATGCCACCCGAGGCCTGCATGATGCCGGCGCAGGTGACGGCTGCGATGATGATGTAGATAACGTCGGTAGGCGGACTGCCGGGCTTCAGACCGAAGCCGAAGACCAGTATTGCCAGGCCGATGCCCGAGATGGCTCCGAGAGCCAGCGAGCCGTAGCGTGAACCTACCCAGAGTGCACCGAGCACGATGCAGAGCTGTAGAACCATGGATAATGTAATCATAAGCTTTATTGTTTTTAGGTTAATAAAAGATTGGCTATTCAGGGGCTTCCGTACTACAGACCGCTCAGCTACGCTTCTCCTTGATGATGCCGTGGCGGTAGGCGTGGAGTAGTTGCTTGAGGTCGCTGACTTGCTCGCGTAGGTCTTCGCCCTTGTCGGTATCGGCAACGAGCATGCGGTGTGCCGACATTTCGACAATCTGGGTGGACGACTTGATGTCGGTGCCCCGCAGGATGGCGTCCTTGGTCGATGTAAACGGCTCGTGCTGAACCAGTTCGAAGCCACGGCTGTGGTAGATGAGGGTGTAGCCGGCAATGCCCGTCTCCGAGTGGTAGGCCTCGGAAAAGCCTCCGTCGATGACCATGAGCTTGCCGTTGGCCTTGACGGGATTCTCGCCCTTGGAGGCATGGACGGGCACGTGGCCGTTGATGATGTGGCGGTTCTGGCCTTTCACACCGAAGGCGTCGAGGATGCGGTCGCACACTTCCTCGTTGTTGCGCAGGCGGAAGTAGGCACCTTTCTCTTCCTTGTAGGTCTCCTTGTCGGTGAGGAAGTAGCGCTCGAAGGTGGCCATCTTCGACTTGTCGAACAGTGGAGAGTCCTTGCCGCACCAGAGGTAGAGGAAGTAGTCCTTGGCGTAGGCTTTCTGCTCGGGCTCGGTGTCGCTCTCGAAGGCTGAGCGTACGAGCTGCCCGATATAGGACATGAGTTCCTTACCCTGATGGTGCTGTCCCATGATCTCGACGTCCTTGAGCGAACCGTCGTCGTTGAGGGGCACCGAGGCGTGGTAGAGCAGGTTGGAGTTGCAGATGTTGTAGAGGCAGCCGTGCGAGAGAATGGTGCGGATGTGCTTGCGCAGCTTCTCGGAGACACGGAAGGAGTGGTGCAGCTTCTGCATGAGGTCGGCCTCCTCGGGAGTGAGGTCATAGTTCGTGGGGCTGCTTATTGGGTTCATTGGCCCTATAGGACTCGTGGGGCTCATAGGACTCGTGGGGCTGCTCGTGGGACTTATGGGACTCGTGGAGCTGCTCGTGGGGCTCGTGGGTCCTGGGAACACCGTTGGGAAATTGCAGTCCCTCATCTTGTACTCCTTGCCGTCGATGGTGCAGGTGCCGCGTTCGGGGTTGATGGTCTCCAGCAGGCAGCGGTCTTCCATTTGCCACTCGGGGCGGCGGTGGAAGATGCGGGCCTCCTCCTTGAACTGGATGATCGCGATGGCCTTGTGCATCTTAGCCGTCAGCTGGAGCGTCTTCTCGTCCAACTTGCCCGGCTTCAGCAGCTTCGGCACGAACTCCTCGCAGGGGTCGTCGCCGTAGGTCTCTAACGCGAAGGTGGCCAGTGGCAACAAGTTGATGCCGTAGCCGTCCTCAAGGGTGGCCAGGTTGGCATAGCGTAACGAGAGGCGCAGCACGTTGCAGATGCAGGCGTCGTTGCCGGCGGCGGCTCCCATCCAGAGCATGTCGTGGTTGCCCCACTGGATGTCCCACGAGTTGTAGCGGCGCATGACGTCCATGATGATGTGTGCACCGGGGCCTCGGTCGTAGATGTCGCCGAGGATGTGCAGCTGGTCGATGGCCAGTCGCTGGATGACGTTGCAGAGGGCGCAGATGAAGTCGTCGGCACGTCCTGTCGTGATGATGGTGTCGACGATAACGGCCACGTAGGCGGCCTTGTTCTGGTCATCGGTTCGCTCGTGCAGCAGTTCCTCGATGATGTAGGAGAACTCCTCGGGCAGGGCCTTGCGCACTTTCGATCGGGTGTACTTCGACGAGACGTCGCGGCATACCTTTACCAGTTGATGTATGGTGATGTGGTACCAGTCGTCGATGTCCTCTTCGACGGCCTTGACCAACTCCAGCTTCTGCTCGGGGTAGTAGATCAGCGTACACAGCTCCTTCTTCTCGGACTCGCGAATGGAGTTGCCGAAGATTTCGCCTACCTTGCGCTTGATGTTGCCCGAGGCGTTCTTCAGCACGTGCTCGAAGGCCTCGTTCTCGCCGTGGATGTCGGCCAGGAAATGCTCGGTGCCCTTCGGCAGGTTCATAATCGCCTCAAGGTTAATGATTTCCTTGGCTGCGTCGGCCACCGTCGGGAAGGTCTTCGACAGCAAGTTCAGGTAGTGCATATCTATGGTCTTCATAGTCTTTATTTCTTTATTCTTTATTTCTTTATTCTTTATTTCTTTAGCGTAGCGCCTTTCTTTATTCTTTATTCTTTAGCGTAGCGCCTTCTTTATTTCTTTATTTCTTTATTCTTTAGCGTAGCGCCTTCTTTATTCTTTAGGCGCTTGCGCCATCTTTATATTCTCAGATGTTTAGTTAATTGGTTACGAATGGCCTGTGTCTGTCGGTCGTTGACGGGAATGGATGGTAGGAATCCTTCGTCGAGCCCCGTCACCTCGGTGAGCACCTGCAACAGCCGTCGGAAGTATTTCAGCTGGCGGTTCTCCTCGAAGGCATCCTTCAGGCGTTCATCGTCGACATCGTCGCGGCGCAAGGCCCGATCCAGCTCGACGAAGTGGCGTAGTGTCAACGGGCCGCGGTGCATTTCGCCGACGATGCCGACAACGTTGCGGGCTTCGACTTTGGGCAGGGCATAGTTCGTCGGCAGGTAGCTCTTGATGTTCTCCGTCTCAATGTAGGGATGATGGATTCCCAGGATCCTGGTCCCCGTGTCGACAATGGTTCGCACATGCTCGTGATTGGCGTAGATGAGCATTCGGCGCCACTCCTGTTCGTCGACCACGGGCGGCTGCTCGGTCACCCACCGCTTGTCGCCGGTAATGCCGGCCTTCAGCAGCAGCTTCATCAGCAGTCGCGTCTCGGGTGCCATGAGTTCCAGCGTGTTGGAGTCCATCACTTTGCGATAGACTTCCTGAGTGTGCTGCAACATGGCCTCGGGAGTGATGGAGTTGGTGACGACAGCGTTGCGGATAACCTCGATACGCGGGTTCCACCCCAGGTCTCTCATGGCTTCGGCCTCCATGTTCCCATGGACAATGACGACGTAGGAGTAATCGACCATGCGCCGTTGCCAGAGCAAGGTCTTGGCAAGTTTCTCGCTGAGCCGGCGCTCGTTGATGATCCACGGCTCCAGTCCGCCATGAGGGGTGAACACGATACGGGCACCCTGGCGGTGGGCGGCAATGGCCTGTCGGACAATGTGATATTGCCAGCAGCCATGAACGTGGACAATGTCGGGGACTGCACCATTGAGGTCGCTGCTAAGCATTTTCACATGCTTGGCAATCAGCGGGTTGCTCTCGTCGTATAGATGCAGAATGTTCATCTCTTCTTTAGCAGAATAGTCTTAACGTCTCGTGACCTCGACCGGTAGGTGTCACTATGAGGTCGTAGTTGCTGTCTGTCAGCAGGTGCCGCATCCAGCGCCGGCCTTTGCCTTCACGCCAGTGCTCGGCCCTGCTGATAGTTTTGCGGGCTTGTTCGACTTGCTCGTACAGCCGCAGTCTGAGTTCGTCCTTCTTCTGCCGATAGTAGCCTAATATGAGTTCGGTAGACGGACTGACGGAGGCTGCCAACTCCTGGAGCCACGTTTCCGTGGGCGGGAGTGTGTCGATGTCGGTGAAGATCACCCAATCGTATTTGGCAGCTTTCACGCCAATGGTCAGTGCCAGCCTCCTCTTGTTCGTCTGGAACTGGTATTTCGGCAGGAACGTCGTGTACAGATGCTGATGAGTAGTCTTTAGCCGTTTCAGCACGTCATTCGAGCTGTCGGTCGAGCTCTCGTCCACGACAATCACCTCGTAGTCGCCATCATACTGCTGGGTTAGCAGCTGAGGCAGACTCTGCTCCAGTTCCTGGGACTGGTCGTGAACGGCAATAACGACGCTGAAGGTCGGCTTCTTCTCAGAATTGTTCATTGCATTAGTGAGTTCTTAGAGTTCGTCGCTGGTGTACCAGTGAGTTCTTAGAGTTCGTCGCTGGTGTACCAGTGAGTTCTTAGAGTTCGTCGCTGGTGTACCCTATGGGTAGCTGGCGACAGTTGTAGCCCGAGGCCATGATCTCGCCGTAGGCACCGGCAGAACGGATGGCCAGCAGGTCGCCACGCTTGGTGGCGTTGAGGTCAATCTGCTTGGCAAAGACGTCGGTCGACTCGCAGATGGGACCCACTACGTCGTAGGCCTCCTTCGGCTCCTCGCTGCAGATGTTCTCAATCTTGTGGTATGCTTGGTAGAGCGCAGGGCGTATCAGGTCGGTGAAACCGGCGTCGACGATGGCAAACTGCTTCACAGCCCCCTTCTTTATATATAAGGTACGCGTGAGGAGCGAACCGCACTGAGCAACCACAGCCCTGCCTAATTCGAAGTGTAGGGTCTGGCCGGGGCGCAACTTCAGTTTCTTGGCATAGGTGTCGAAGTAAGCCTTGAAGTCGGGTAGGGGAACACGGTTGGGGTGCTCGTAGTCAACACCGAGACCACCGCCGACATTGATGTGCTCCACGCGGATGCGGTGGCGCTCCAGCTCGTCCTGCAAGTCGTTGATACGGTTGCAGAGTGCCTGGAAGTCGCCCATGTCGAGAATCTGACTGCCGATGTGGAAGTGGAGTCCAACGACCTGTACGTTCTTCAGCTCGGCAGCGTGCTCAATGACGGGCACCATGTCGCGCATGGCGATGCCGAACTTGTTCTCGGCAAGACCGGTGGTGATGTTGGCGTGGGTATGGGCACCGACGTTGGGGTTCAGACGGAAAGCCACACGGGCTGTCTTGCCTTTGGCTGCTGCCAGTTCGTTGATGACCTCCAGCTCGGGGATGCTCTCTACGTTGAAACAGAAGATGTCGCGGTCCAGTCCGAGGTTGATTTCCCAGTCGCTCTTGCCAACACCGGCATACACGATCTTTGAGCCAGGGAAGCCGGCCTTGATGCAAGCTTCAATCTCACCGCCGCTGACGCAGTCGGCTCCCAGACCTGCCTCACGGATGATGGTGAGCAGCTTCTGGTTGGCATTTGCCTTTACGGCATAGTGTACGTGCCAGCCCTCGTGACGGCTGGTCTCGGCATTGATGGCGCGAAGCGTCTGCCGCAGCAGTTCAGTATCGTAGTAGTAGAAGGGCGTCTTGATGTCCTTGAACTTCTCTACAGGGAATATACCTTTCATGTTTGTGTTGGTGGTTTGTTAATCGTTAAATAGGTTGTTGCTCAGACTCTGCAGGGCACGCTTCTTGTCTTCTTCCTTGATGAGGAAGGAAATGTTGTAGTTGGAGCCGCCGTAGGAGATCATGCGTACCGGGATGTTTTTCAGCGCATCCAGCACACGGGTCTCAAAGCCGATATTAGACCAGTCGAGGTCGCCGACCACGCAAATGATGCACATGCCGGTGTCGACGGTGACGGTGCCGTACTTCTTCAACTCGTCGACGATCTCACCCAGGTGGGAAGAGTTGTCGATACTCATGGAGACGGCCACCTCTGAGGTACACACCATGTCGATTGGCGTCTGGTAGCTCTCGAAGATTTCGAAAACCTTGCGCAGGAAACCTGTAGCCAGCAGCATGCGGCTCGACTTGATCTTGATAGCGATGATGTTATCCTTGGCAGCCACGGCCTTGATCTTGCCGTACTCCGTCTGGTTCGAGATGGTCGTACCCTCGGCGTCGGGATCCATCGTGTTCAGCAAGCGGACAGGGATGCCGGCATACTTGGCAGGCTGAACGCACGTCGGGTGCAGGATTTTGGCACCGAAGTAAGCCAGCTCGGCAGCCTCTTCGAACTGCAACTGATGAATGGGCTTTGTCTTATCGACAACACGCGGGTCGTTGTTGTGCATGCCGTCGATGTCGGTCCAGATCTGAATCTCCTCTGCATTGAGGGCGGCACCAATCAACGAGGCTGTGTAGTCAGAGCCTCCGCGTTGCAGGTTGTCGACTTCACCGTAAGCGTTGCGGCAGATGAATCCCTGCGTGACATACACCTGATAACCCTCGTTCTCGGCCATGATGGCATTGAGCTTCTCCTTGATATAGACGGGGTCGGGCTCGGCGTTCTTATCGGTACGCATGAAGTCGAGTGCATTGAGCAGCACGGCCTTGATACCCTGCTCGTTCATGTAGTTCACCACCATGTTGGTCGACATCATCTCACCCTGGGCCACGATGGCCTTCTCCTCGAAAGAGGTGAAGATCTCCTTCGTAAACGAGCGCAGATAGTTGAACTCGTCCGACAGGAATTCACGGGTGGTCTGCTTGATCTCGTCGTTCGTGTAGAGATTGTCCAGATGTCGCATGTAGTTCGACTCTAAGCGGTTGATAACTTCGTTGGCACCGTCGGAGTTCTTCTTGTAGAGATAGTCGGAGATTTCTACCAGCGAATTGGTAGTGCCCGACATTGCCGACAATACAACGAATACAGGCTCGCCCGACTTGGTGACGAGCTGCGTTACTTCCTTCATCCTTTGTGGCGTGCCAACCGAAGTGCCGCCGAATTTCATTACTTTCATAGTCTTTGTTCTTTATGTTTTGTTCTTTATTCTTTATTTCTTTATTTCTTTATTACTTTGTTCTTTATTACTTTGTTCTTTAGCGAAGCGCTTTCTTTATTCTTTATTCTTTAGCGTAGCGCTTTCTTTAGCGTAGCGCTTTCTTTAGCGAAGCGCCTCAATCATTCAGTTCCTCCTCCGACAATTGCAATTGGTTATAGTCGTTGGTCACTTCCTCCAGCTTCTGGTCGTTACAGCGGTAGACGATGCCCGGATAGTTGTTCAGCAACCAGCGGTTATGGGTGGTCATGATGATAGCCGTCCCTCGGAGCGAGATTTCGCGTAACAGCTGAACAAGATTATTGGCCGTCTCAGCATCAAGGCTGGCAGTAGGCTCGTCGGCAACGATAAGCTGAGGGCTGTTCAGTAGGGCACGGGCTATTGAGATGCGCTGCTGTTCGCCACCCGACAGTTCGTGGGGCATACGTTCCTTTTTGTCGCTCATTCCCACTTGGTCCAGTACCTCGTCGATGCGCTGGTTGATGCGTTCCTTGTCCCTCCATCCAGTGGCTTTCAGCACGAAGAACAGGTTACGGTAGACGCTGCGGTCGCTAAGCAACTGCAGGTCCTGGAAAATAATACCCATCTTTCGACGCAAGGCTGGAATCTCTTTCTGGCGAATGGTCAAAAGGTCGAAGTCTAATACTGTTGCCTCGTCGGCCGATTCAATATCCAGTTCGCAGTAGATGGTCTTCAGCAGGGAACTCTTTCCGGAACCCACACGACCAATAAGGTAGATGAACTCACCTTCCTCAACGTGGAAGTTGACGCCACGCAGAACTGTGTCGCCGTCTTTATGATAGATGTCTACGTTCTTATAACTAATCAGCATAACTCTTTATTCCTCCCGTATAACTTGTCGTTTGTCATTTGATTGGCGAAGCGTCTCACTCCATTGTTCCTGCTGCCTTGGCTGCACGGCGCTTCTTGTCCCAGTTGGGGTCGTGGCGCTTGGCTAGTTCGGCTGCAACGTCTTCGATGCGTAGTCCCTTGCTGGTCAGCATGACGATGAGGTGATAGATCATGTCGCTGGCTTCATAGATCAGTTTCTCTTTGGTGCCGTTGGTGGCTTCGATAACTGCCTCCAGAGCCTCTTCACCCACCTTTTGGGCAATTCGATTGATGCCGTCCTTGAAGAGCGAGGTCGTGTATGAGCCTTCGGGCATCTCTTCGTGGCGACGGTTGATGAAGTCCTGTAGCTCTGTCAGAAACAGCAGCGGGTTCTGATCATTGTCCTCGCCCCAGCAGGTATCGGTACCCTTGTGGCAGGTTGGACCATCGGGGATGGCACTCACGAGTAGTGTATCGTTATCGCAGTCAATCTTCACATCGACCAGATTCAGGAAGTTGCCGCTGGTTTCTCCCTTTGTCCACAGACAATTGCGTGAGCGCGACCAGAAAGTGACCTTCTTCGTTGACATAGTCTTGTCGAAAGCTTCTTGGTTCATATATCCTAACATCAGGACATTCTTGGTTTTGGGGTCCTGAATGATGGCGGGCACAAGGCCGCCGCACTTTTCAAAATCAATCTTCATATCTTTCAGCTTTTCACTTTTTTGCTTCTTTCTTGTGCTCCATAGGTGCTCAGGTGAGCAAGCTCGGAGTTCCTTTTTGCTTTATTCAGAGTCTTACGTTTATACCTTCTTTCTTCAAATACAGTTTCAGCTCAGGTACGGGTATTTCGCCGAAGTGGAATACTGAGGCTGCCAATGCAGCGTCGGCATGTCCTTCGACAAAGACATCGAGGAAGTGCTCTTTCTTGCCCGCACCACCGCTGGCGATGATGGGTATCGAGAGGTTGTCTGCCAACTCGCGCAAGGCTTCGTTAGCGTAGCCTTCCTTCACACCGTCGTGGTTCATGGAGGTGAAAAGAATCTCTCCGGCTCCTCGTTCCTGGGCTTCGTGCGCCCACTCGAAGAGACCACGCTCAGTCCGCTCGCGTCCACCCTTCAGATAGCAGTGCCATGCTGATTTGCTATTTGACAATTGACCCTCAGCTATCTCATCCAGACGGGCGTCGATGGCACATACGCAAACCTGAGAACCAAAACGGTTGGCAATCTCGTCAATGAGCTCTGGACGGCGGATGGCTGCGCTGTTGACACTTACCTTATCGGCGCCGGCATAGAGTAGTCGTTCAACATCCGCCAATTCATTAATGCCGCCGCCTACGGTGAATGGGATGTTTATTTCCTGAGCCACACGCGTTACCATTTCTGTGAATGTCTTGCGTCCTTCGAACGAGGCGGTGATATCCAGGAAGCAAAGTTCGTCAGCTCCCTGTTCCGAATATGCTTTTCCTAACTCCACTGGGTCGCCTGCCGATCGCAGGTTAACGAAGTTCGTGCCCTTGACGGTCTCGCCGTCCTTCACGTCCAAGCAGGGTATTATGCGTTTTGCCAGTCCCATAATTCTTCAAGATTGATTTTACCTTCGTAAATGGCCTTGCCAAAGACCACGGCAGGGATGCCGGCTTTGTCGAGAGCCTTGATATCGTCGATGCACGACACACCGCCGCTGGCAATCAGGTGTAGGTCGGGGTAGGCGTCCATCACCTGTTGATACAGCGCGATGGCAGGCCCAGCCAATGTGCCGTCTTTGGAAATCTCTGTGCAGAGCACATTCTTGACGCCAGCTTCGATGTATTGCTTGAGGAAAGGTAATAGATCTTCCGACGAGTCTTCCTTCCAGCCGTTGATACTGATTTTTCCGTTGCGTACGTCGGCACCTAAGATAAGCCGATCGGCACCGTATTTCTCGAGCCAGCACATGAATCGCTCTGGTTCCGTGACAGCGATACTGCCGACGGTAACCATTTGGGCACCGCACGAGAAAGCTTTCTCAATATCCTCGTCCGACTTAATGCCGCCTCCAAAATCAACGGCGAGCTTGGTTTCTGTTGTGACGCGACTAAGCACAGAATGGTTGACGATATGTTTGGACTTGGCACCGTCGAGGTCTACCATGTGAAGACGCTTGTAGCCTATACGTTCAAACTCTAAAGCCATCTCCACAGGATGACCGTATACAGTCTTCTGGTTGTAGTCGCCTTTGGTCAGTCTGACGCACTGTCCGTCGATAATATCAATGGCGGGTATCAGTTCCATTTACAATTTGACAATTTACTAATTACTTTATATCCAAAAAATTCTTCAAGATTCTTTCGCCTACTTTACCACTCTTCTCGGGATGGAACTGGCAGGCGTAGAAGTTGTCCTTGTGCATCGAAGCAGAGTAAGGTAGAATGTAGTTGGCAGTTGCAATGGTTTCCTCACAGAGCGGTACATAGTAGCTGTGGACAAAGTAGACGTAGCCACCTTCGATACCTTCCATCAGTAGTGACTTCGTGTCACTCAGCGCATTCCACCCCATGCAAGGCACCTTGTCCTCATGGCAATTAGGTCGGAACCGCTTCACCTCTGCATCGAACACTCCAATACAGTCGACGTTGCCTTCCTCCGAGTGTCGGCATAAGAGTTGCTGCCCTACACAGATGCCCAGTACCGGCTGTTTCAGCGAACGAATGACTTCGTCGAGCCGACGCGCCTTTAGGTACTCCATCGCTCCGCGTGCCTCGCCTTGTCCTGGGAACAGTACGCGGTCGGCCTTCAGTAGCGCCTCTGCATCGTCTGTCAACAGAGGTTCAATGCCCAATCGCTTCAGGGCGTTCACTACCGAGTAGATGTTTCCCGCGTTATATTTTACGATAGCTATCTGCATTTTATTATATTTTACCTTTTAGCTAAAGATAATGGTTTTGTTCTTATACGTCAGGATCTTCCGCTCAATGTGCTTCTGCACAGCGTGGCTCAGCACGATCTTTTCCAGGTCCTTGCCTTTCAGCACCAGACTTTCGGGGGTGTCCTTATGGGTGATGCGCGTCACGTCCTGTTCAATGATGGGACCTGCGTCCAGCTCAGCCGTCACATAGTGGCTTGTTGCACCGATAATCTTCACGCCGCGTTCCCAGGCCTGGTGATATGGCTTTGCTCCGATGAAGGCTGGTAGGAACGAGTGGTGAATGTTGATGATGTGGTTGGGATAGGCTGCAATCATGTCATCCGAAATGATCTGCATGTAGCGTGCCAGCACGATGAATGAGATGTTCAACTTCTTCAGCAGTTCCATTTCGGCCTTCTCGACCTCGGCTTTGTTCGAGTGGTCCTTTTTGATACTCCACACGTAATAAGGAATGTCGAACTGTTCGGCAACGTAACGAAGGTCCTCGTGGTTCGAGATTATACACGGAATCTCGCAGGCGAATTCTCCGGCTTTCCAGCGAGCCAGCAAATCGTACAGACAATGGCTCATTTTTGAAACGAAGATGGCCATACGCGGTTTATTATCGCTGTAGTAAAGATTAAACTTCATCTGGTAGCGCTGGGCGTAAAGAGTCGTAATGTATTCGTAAATTTTGTCACGGGGAATGAGAAAACCCTCCAGTTCCCACTCGATGCGCATAAAAAACATGCCGTCGAGTTTGTCAACATATTGGTCAAGGTACACGATATTACCTTTGTTGTCGGTAATGAACTTTGTCACTTCCGTGATAATGCCCTGCTGGTCAGGACAATGCAGAAGCAGAATAGCTGTTTGTTTCATTTCGATTCTTTTCTTTTCACGTTTTTAATCGTGCAAAGGTACAAAAAAAAATGTATACGCGCGTAAAAACCATGTGTTTTTATATATAAAAAGCGACGATTTCTAACTATTTTGCGATTTTTTGGGAAAAAAAAGCATTTTTATTTGGTCACGTTGTAAAAAATTCTTATATTTGCAGTTGAAACTTCACCATTATTAATCACAATTGGTGGTATGGCTAAATATAACATTACTGAAAAGAAGGAAAAAGAGGCTCAGTATAGGAGCATGGTGAGCCCCAAGCTGATGGATGAGATGAAGGAGAAAATCCTCAATATCATTGTCATGCAGAAAAAGTACAAGGACAAGGATTACTCGGCTAAGAAACTTGCTGAGGACTTGGGAACGAACACCCGCTACGTGTCCGCTGTTGTTAATGTTCGCTTCCACATGAACTATGCCTCTTTCGTCAACAAGTATCGCATAGAGGAGGCTATGTCCATTCTGGTGGATAAACGCTATCAAGATCTGCGTATGGAGCAGGTCAGCGACATGGTGGGCTTTGCGAACCGGCAGTCGTTCTATGCCTCGTTTTTCAAAATTATGAACATGACTCCGCGTGAGTACCGTCTGCAGCACCTGCAGTTGCATCCGTCGCAGGCGGCTAAGAAACCTAAGAAGTAAGCGCCTGAATGAGAGATTTTTGTTATTCCGACGAGCGTTTTGCTGATTTGCAGATGCTTCGTTACCGGCTGACGGGATTTGAACAACTATCATTACAACAAAAGACACTTATTTTTTATCTATCAAAAGCCGCACTGTTCGGACGTGATATTACGTTCGATCAGTACGGCTGTTATAATCTCCGTATCCGAAAGACGTTGGAAACGGTCTATTCTGATTTGAGGATCGACCACGATACAGATGAATTCCGAACTCTCGAACTCTACCTCAAACGCATTTGGTTTTCCAATGGTATCTACCACCACTACGGTGCAGAGAAGTTTGTACCTGGCTTTACGGCCGAGTATTTACGACAGGTGCTTCATGAGGTTGATGCCTGTAGGTTGCCCTTGACTGAGGGGCAGACGGTTGACGCATTTTGCGACGAACTGTTTCCTGTCATCTTTGACCCTACGGTATTGCCGAAGCGCGTAAACAAAGCTGATGGTGAAGATCTGCTGCTTACTTCTGCTTGCAATTTCTACGACGGCGTGACGCAGGCCGAGGCTGAAGCCTACTATAATGCCAAGAAGAATGCCGATGACCCGAATCCGCCTTCCTATGGTCTGAACTCAACGTTGGTAAAACGCGATGGTCAACTGGTGGAGGATATTTGGAGTTCCAACGGACGGTATGGGAATGCCATACGCCACATTGTCTATTGGCTTCGTAAGGCTGCAGAGGTGACTGAGAATGAGCAGCAACGCATGGTCATCGACAAACTCATTGATTATTACGAGACGGGCGACCTGCGCCTGTTTGATGAATACAGCATTCAGTGGCTACAGTGCCTGGAGGGTAGGGTGGACTTTATCAACGGTTTCATCGAGGTCTATGGCGATCCTTTAGGGTTGAAAGGCTCGTGGGAGTCGCTGGTGGAGTATATCGACGAAGAAGCCACCCACCGTACCCGTACCATTGCCCGAAATGCCCAGTGGTTCGAGGACCATTCGCCCGTCGACCCGCGTTTCCGTAAGCCTGTAGTAAAAGGTGTCTCGGCTAATGTCATTTGTGCCGCCATGTTAGGTGGCGAGGAGTATCCCTCGACGGCAATTGGCATCAACCTACCTAATGCCGACTGGATTCGTGCCCGCTATGGTTCAAAGAGCATTACCATCTCGAATATAACCGATGCCTATAACAAGGCGGCTCACGGCAGTGGCTTTAAGGAGGAGTTTGTCATTGATGCCGATACGCTGGCATTGATTGAGAAGTACGGCGATGTCTGCGATGATCTCCACACCGACCTCCATGAGTGCTTGGGACACGGTAGCGGACAATTGCTTCCAGGCGTCGACCCCGATGCTTTGAAAGCCTATGGAAATACCATCGAGGAGGCCCGTGCCGATCTTTTCGGACTTTATTATATTGCTGACCCCAAACTTGTCGAATTAGGACTGACTCCCGATGGTGAAGCCTACAAGTCGCAGTACTATACCTATATGATGAATGGTCTGATGACCCAACTTATTCGCATAATGCCAGGCAACCAAATTGAGGAAGCCCACATGCGTAACCGGGCTCTTATTGCCCATTGGTGCGCTGCCAATAGTTCTGTGATATCTTTGGTTAAGCAAAACGGTAAAACCTATTTAAAAATAGATGATTACGAAGAATTGAGAAAGCTTTTTGCAAAGTTGCTTGCCGAGGTGCAGCGTATTAAGAGCGAGGGTGATTTCGAAGCTGCCCGAGAACTGGTAGAGCGCTATGCCGTTAAGGTCGATGCCGATCTTCACACCGAAGTATTAGAACGCTACAAGCGCCTGAACCTTGCCCCCTATAAGGGCTTCATCAATCCGCAGATGCTGCCCGTTACTGATGCGGACGGAAAGATTGTCGACATCATGCTGAATTATGTCGAGAGCTATGCCCACCAGATGCTGCGCTATAGTTCTGAGTACGCTACACTTATATAATTCTCGTTTATGAATTCAACCAACACGATTCCAGACCAAGTTAAGAAAATCAAGCAGTCTTTCCGTCTGATGATGGATGGCTCTATCGCACAGTCCATGCGCGACAAGGGTGTTGACTATCATCTGAACTGGGGAGCAACCCTTCTGCGACTGCGTGAGAAGGCCGATGAAATCGGCAAAAACTACGACTTAGCTATTGCCCTTTGGAAGGAAAATGTCCGTGAGTGTAAGATTTTGGCCACGATGCTGATGCCGGCAGACGTGATACTGCCAGAGGTCGTTGACATCTGGATGGAGCAGACCGTGACCGTAGAGATAGCTGAGCAGGCCTCAATGAATCTTTACCAGTATCTGCCATACGCTCCTATGAAAGCCTACGAATGGATTGCCTCCGAAAAGGAGCTCTACCAACTTTGTGGTTTTCACGTGCTCAGCCGCCTGTTCATGAACGGGAAGGAACCTAACGAACGAGGTATCAATGAGTTTCTTGATCAGGCTCATGTGGCACTTCAGTCTGATAGCATTACTGTTCGTAAGGCAGCTTTGAATAGTATTAACCATTTCTCCAGTCTTGGGTTGGTCTACGAACGGCTGGCTGGAAGCATCCTTAGAAGGATATAGAAGATGAACGTAAATGATATAATTACCGTCGTCAATGACGTACTTTGGAGCTATGTACTCATTGCCGCATTGATAGGTGGCGGTCTATGGTTTACCTGGAAATTGCGCTTTGTGCAATTTCGTATGGTGGGCGAGATGATTCGCCTGTTGAGAGATTCTGTGGTGTTACCTTCGAAAGATGGTCCCAAGCGTATCTCTTCGTTCCAGGCTTTTGCTGTCTCTGTGGCCTCAAGGGTCGGTACGGGCAATTTGGCTGGTGTCGCTACGGCTATTGCCGTCGGTGGTCCAGGAGCAGTCTTCTGGATGTGGGTGACGGCACTCATCGGTTCGGCCACTGCCTTTGTTGAGTCAACACTCGGCCAGCTTTTCAAGGAGCGCGCCAGCGACTCGTTCGTTGGTGGTCCTGCCTATTATATCAATAAGGGCATGCATCTCTGCTCATGGCATCCTCTGCAACGTAGCGGACACTGGATGTCCATTCTTTTTGCTATTCTCATCACCGTCACTTTCGGATTAGCCAACAATACCATGCAGGCTAATACCATTTGCGGGGCCATGAACGAGGCCTTTGGCCTGTCGCCCTTCTGGGTCGGTCTGGTGCTGGCGATGATGGCACTGCTCATTGTTTTTGGCGGCATTCAGCGTATAGCTCATGTAAGTGCTTTCCTGGTGCCATTAATGGCTGTAGGCTACTTTTTTCTGGCTATTTATGTGGTTGTTGTCAATTACGAGCTGTTGCCCCGTGTCCTACGGCTTATCGTCACTAATGCCTTCGGCTTCGAGCAAGTCTTGGGCGGTGGTCTTGGAGCGGCTTTGATGAACGGGGTTAAGCGTGGACTCTTCTCCAACGAGGCGGGCGAGGGTAGTGCGCCTAATGCCGCTTCGACGGCTGATGTCACCCATCCTGTCAAGCAGGGACTCATCCAGGCGCTTGGCGTCTTTACCGACACGCTACTCGTCTGTTCCTGCACCGCCTTTATTATCCTGCTCAGCGGAATCTACCAGTCGCCAGAGCTCAACGGCATTAATCTAACGCAAGCTGCCCTACAGTCAGAGGTTGGTTCCTTTGGTCCCGTCTTCGTGGCCATTGCCATCTTCCTCTTCGCTTTCTCAAGTATCATTGCCAACTATTATTATGGCGAGGCAAACATCCGTTTCATGACCTCTCAATCCTCGCATTTCGCCGCTCATCCCTCGTTTATTATGACCGTTTACCGCATCTTCTCTGGCGGTCTAATGGTGATGTTTGGCGCAATGATTAGTCTTGAGATGGCATGGAACATAATTGACCTGTGCATGGCGCTGCTCACAGCCTGCAATCTTGTGGCCATCTTCGCCCTTGGCAAGTATGCTTTCCGTCTGCTCGATGACTACCGTCAGCAGAGGCGACAGGGCATCCGTGAGCCGCAGTTCCATCGTCACCAATTACCTGAGGTTGCCGACGATTTGGAGTGCTGGGATTAATTGACAGACAGCATGCAAACAAACTATCAAACCTATATTTTCGACCTTGACGGTACGCTGTTGGACACGTTGGCCGATTTGGCAGCATCAACGAACTATGCTTTGCGCCAGTACGGGATGCCGGAGCACACGCTTGACGACGTTCGGCAATTCGTGGGCAACGGTGTACGACGGCTCATGGAACGTGCCGTTCCAGAGGGGAATCAGAACCTGCTGTTCGAGAAAGTGTTTGCTGCATTCCGTGCTCACTACATGGAACATTCGTTAGACACTACTCGCCCTTACGAAGGCATCACGAAGATGTTGTGCGAACTGAAAAAGCAAGGCTGTAGGATGGCGGTGGTGAGCAACAAGATGATGGCGGCAACGCAGGAGTTGGTGGCTCACTTCTTTCCGGAAATTGAGGTGGCAATAGGCGAGAATGAGGCCGAGGGTATTCGTAAGAAACCTGCGCCCGACACCGTGTTCGAGGCTCTCAGGAAACTCGGTGTCAAAAAGGATACTGCCGTCTATGTAGGCGATAGCGAAGTAGACTTACAGACGGCCCGTAATGCTGGCATACCGTGCATCAGTGTGCTCTGGGGGTTCCGCAATCGTGAGTTTTTGCAGCAAAATGGTGCCACCATGTTCGCAGAAAGGCCCGATTCTATAACGTTTGCAAACTTTTGCGAACCAGAAAAACCATTGCAAACTATTGCGAACGAAAAAACTTGGTAGATCATTTAATTCTTCATATCTTTGCACCATGATTTACGAGATCATTATAGGAATCCTGGTTTATGCCGTACTGTTTTGGGTAACAGTGCAAAGCAGCCGGCGCAAGGTGCTTGACCTGCAGCAGCGTATTGACAAAGTACGCGCACTACAGGAATCGCAACAGGCGCAGAGTCAGCAGAGCATTGCCCTGAACGAAGCCAAGATCCACGAGTTGGAGACGCTGTTGCAGAAGCTCGGCAACGAGAACTCGCTGCTACGGCTGGAGCTGGAGGAGAAGAAGGCAACCCTCGACTATAATAATAAGGTGGCGATTATCGAGAACGAGAAGCGCCAGCAGGCCGAGACGGTTATCTTCTCATCAGCAGTCTACAGGCATATACAGGAGAACCTGAATACCGGACGCCCTCTGACCCATCAGGACTGGTCAGAACTGGCCGAGGTGGTCAACAGCGTTTATTCGGGCTTCACCGAGAAGCTGTACAGCCTCTATCGGATGACGGAACAGGACTACCACGTCAGCCTGCTCATCAAGGTGAGGGTACAGCCGAAGGACATCGCGTTGCTGACGGCACACTCGAAGGAGAGCGTAGCCTCCACTCGTAGCCGGCTGTATCAGAAGGTGTTTGGACGCAAGGGATCTTCGAAAGATTGGGACGATTTTGTTTTATCACTTTAAAATGTAAAAGATATGATTGAGTACTTAGCACAACATCTATGGCAGTTATGGGCCGTCGTGGCCGTGATTTGCCTTATTCTGGAGCTGACAGCGGGCGATTTCTTCATCATCTGCTTCTCTATCGGTGCATTCTTTGCAGCCATTGTGGCCGCATTGGGTGGTGGCGGTTATTTGCAGTTGTCGGCCTTTGCTGTCTTTACGCTCATCAGCCTCTTCTGGGTACGTCCTTTTGCCAAGCGCTATCTGCACAAGGGCGAGGACACTCGCGTCAGTAATGCCGACGCCCTGATGGGGCGCCATGGAAGGGTGGTAGAGCCTGTCAAGGCTGACGGCTTCGGCCGCGTACAGATTGACGGCGACATCTGGAAGGCTGTCACCAACGAGGACCGCGATATTCCTGTAGGTTCGAACGTACGTGTCGTCGGACGTGAGAGCACGATCATCACGGTGGAAACGCTGTGAACAAAGTAAAAAGTAAATAACCTATAAACAATTAACAATTAAAATGATTGACATTATGACTTACATTCTGATTGCCATTATCGTTTGTGTTGCCCTCTTTGCCAAGATGGCACTGGTGAT
>Ga0310786_10004637_pt1 | contig 19055 bp, 17 predicted proteins | sample AusTroGonzalo_MG_FD_203881 | JGI IMG/M metagenome (GOLD analysis project Ga0310786, IMG submission 203881) | Bovine rumen microbial communities from tropical cattle in Woodstock, Queensland, Australia - Gonzalo_03 (v2) (version 2) | ecosystem: Host-associated > Mammals > Digestive system >... | reverse complement strand
CTGCCCAGCCTTCAAAGCAGTTCATCACGGTTTATGCCGAACCCGATCACGCCGACTGGGTCTACACCTGCGGCGAGTCCGCATCGTTTACCCTTTATGCCGTGAAGGAAAACGTCCGCATGCCGCTGACGGACATCGAATATAGCTATGGTCCGGAAAAGCTCAAGGCTGAGAAGACCGGGAAGGTGACCACCGGCAAGGACGGCTATGCCCACATCAAGGTGCCCGGCCGGAAAGTGCCCGGATTTACGACTGTCAACGTCAGCGTCAGCTGGGACGGCAAGAAATACACGGGCATGACCAACATCGGCTTCGATCCCTACAAGATTGAACCGACCACGTCTTTGCCCGACGATTTCACGGCGTTCTGGGAGGAGGCCAAAGCCAAGGCGGCACAGGTCCCAATGCTGGTGCGCGAGAGTTATGCGCCCGAAGAGAGCGACGACCGCGTGGATGTCTATTACGTACGCATCCAGTCGTACAAGAAAGGAAACTACGTTTACGGCGTGCTCTCCGTGCCGAAGACGGAAGGCCCCAAGCCCGCTATCTTGCGCCTGCCCGGAGCGGCCGTCCGCAAATTCAGCGGCATCAATCCCCTGGCATATGAGGGCTTCGTGGTGCTAGATATCGGTGTCCACGGCATCCCGGTCGACCAGGATGCGGAGATGTACCGCCAGCTGGAGAACGGTGCGATGTCGGGCTATGTGCTCAAGGGAATCGAGAACCGGGATACATACTATTACAAACGCAGCTACCTGGGTTGCGTGCGGGCTGTCGACTATCTGTGCAGTCGCGCGGACGTAGATGCCACGCGCATTGCCTGCTACGGCGGCAGCCAGGGCGGCATGCTGTCGATCGTGACTGCATCGCTCGACAAGCGGATCAGTGCGCTGTTTGCCTACTATCCCGCCTTCTGCGATGTGACCGGCTACTACTATGGCCGCAGCGGCGGCTGGCCGCACCTATTCATCGACAAGAGCGATCCGCTCATCGAGCAGAAGGTCGCGGTTTCGAAATACTACGACGTGGTGAACTTCGCCCGCTTTCTGACCCAGCCCGGATTCTACGCCTGGGGCTTTAACGACATTGTCTGCTGCCCCTCGTCGACCTTCTCTGCCTACAATGTGATCACGGCGCCCAAGACACTCAAGGTCGCCCGCGACACCGGTCACTGGCTCTACCCCTGGCAAACCGATCAAGCCCTCCAATGGCTGAAGGAGCAGTTTGGGATGGACCAGCAGTCTAAATGATTTTGATGGCAATATGCGCACACGCCTCGGCATCAGCCAGGGCGTGGTGGTGATGTTTGAGATCATAGCCGCAGGCAGCGGCGACAGTCTGGAGTTGGTGGTTGGGCAGGGTACGGCCGAACCGGCGCCGGGAAGCGGCCAGCGTGTCGTGGAACACATAGTCCGGATAATCCATCTGATAGACCCGGAAAACAGCCTTCAGGCATCCTTCATCGAAGCGGGCGTTGTGCGCCACCAGCGGCAGTCCCTCGATCTTCTGCGCAATCTTTTCCCAGACATAGGGGAACACGGGCGCATCTTCCGTGTCGCACGGCCCCAGCCCATGTACCCGCTGGCAAAACCACTGGAAATATTCCGGCTCCGGATGGATCAGGCTGTAGAACGAATCCACGATCTGGCCGCCGCGCACCACGACTACCCCCACGCTGCACACGCTGCACGGCTGCTCATTCGCTGTCTCAAAGTCGATGGCTGCGAAGTCATTCATAGAGCGCAAGCATGGCTTTGGCATCGGCGTGGATGGTGTCGCGGAAAGAGGCAGGGGAGAGGACCTCGATGTTGGGGCCGTTACGCAGAATTTCCTGCTCGAAGTCGAAGGTCGGAACGAGCTTGTATTCGTAGATGGTATAGCCGTCCGTTTGCTCTATCATGCGCTGTGAACCGTGCAGCGGCAGCGATTCGAAATAACCGACCTGGCTGGCGTCGACCTTCAGATGGATGGTTTCGGGCTTATCTTTATTGATGAAGATGCCGAAGAACTGGCTAAAGAATTCGTCGGCCTTGAACTTCTTGGGGACCTTGAGAGGATTCTTCGTTTCGTTGACGGCGCGGATGCGGTCGAGTCCGTATACCCAGGGATCCTGCATATTTACGCCACGTGCTAGGAGATACCAGCGCTGCCGGAAAAGCTTGAGGCACCAGGGGTGCGCCTCGAATGTGCTCGGGGCATCACTGTTGAAACCCTGGTAGGTCATCTCGATCGTCTTGCCGTCCTTGATCGCGCCCAAAAGCGCGGTGAGCCACCGCTGGCTGGAGGGGATCTCTTCGAAGAGAATCTTATCGCGCATCCCTCGGCTTTCGTTCAACATGTTGTTCAGCGAAAGGAAGTTGAGCATCCATTGCCGGATGCCGTCATCCTCCATGTCTTCACTGTTGGCGATGTAGTAGCCCAGTGAGCGGTCGCACTTGATCCGGAGACCAAAGACTTCTTCGATGGCCTTAATGTGATTAAAAAAAGTGCGCTCAGGAAGCCTGCCTCCCTCTTTGTTTAGGCGACTGTTGTAGATCCAGGCCCTATCTATTTCCTCGAATGAGATGTATCCATATCGGTCGATGAGGTTAATCAGCCAGATGTAGCGGTCGAAGTAGTTCTTGGCCATATGCTTTTGTCGTTTGTTGTTACAAAGATAAAAACAAAAACTGCCAAAAAGAGGCAGTTATGTAAAAAATACCTTAATCGATGTTTTCTGAACTGATGATGGTATCATCTTCGATCATATGAGAGATTCTCATTCGGAGTTGCTTGATTCTGGCTATATCGGCTTTGGAGAATCCCAGTTCGTCCAGTGTTTTATGAATCTCATCGGTGGATTTGGCATCATATGCCCATTCGTAATTTTGGGCAACAGGTATTTCAAGGTGATCTAGCGTGGTAATATGGAATAACCCGCGGTGGGCGTGCAATATCCAGTCGGGGATATCATCAAATTCACTCCCATAGAGGTAATCTGTATCAAAACGATTCACCGGACCGTCCTCATCGGCTTCCATTTCGATAATGAAGAGATCCCCGCTTATGGATCCCCTGTTTTCCTTCTCGGAACCATTCGCAATCTGGTTCTTTAGCCGAAGGCACTCAAGCCTCATCTTTTGAGAAAGATAGGCAATCTGATGTAGCACTTCTGTCAGTTTGTTGCGTTCTTTCTCAGATGCAACCATCGAAAACAATTCATTTAATGTTTCTTTTCGTTCAGCGGCAATCTCCAACAGTTTATCAAAGTTGTGACATTCAGCCTTTAAGTCAACTTCCAAGTGAGAGACTTTTCTCATTAAGTAATCCGGGGTTTCCATAGGTCTTTTATCATTGATTCAACAGCAAAGATAGGGGGATGAGTTGCCAAAAAGTGGCAGTTTGTTTAGAATCCGATTTTTCTTTTTGATTCACTGCCGGTAAGAGTTTCTTCTTCACAGTAGGAGCGGATGGCGGTGTAGTCGGGTTCGGCTGTTTCCAGGATGGCGGCGATGGCACGCTTGCGAGAAACGTTCTCGATCTGTCCGCCGCTGAAATCGTAGTCGGTTGCCAACTGAATGGATTGGTCTACTGAAAGATCAGGGATCATTGACCTCCAGATGGCTGCACGAGCCTCTTTTGAAGGCTTCTCAAAGTGGACTTTATAGAGGAAGCGACGCTCGAATGCTTTGTCAAGGTTAGCCGTGAGGTTTGTTGTTGCCATCAGGATTCCATCCAAGTCTTCCATTTCCTGTAGGATGATGTTTTGAAGACTGTTCTCCATCTTGTCCACGGCGCGTTCCGCTCCCTGTTGCCGGATGCCGAAGATGGCGTCGGCTTCGTTGAAGAGCAGGATAGGGACTGTTCCGCCCGCCTTCACGGTTTGGCGGTACTTGACAAAGACCTCCTTGATATTTTTTTCGCTTTCGCCCACCCAACAGCTCTTGATTTGGGACACATCGACGATGAAGAGGTCGCGGCCACTCTCACGTGCAATCTGATAGACGGTTTCTGTCTTACCGGTTCCGGGACCGCCGTAAAACAGGCGGTTGAAGCCTGTCCTCAAGCCATTCTCCTTCATCTTCCGCCGAATTTCGTCAAAACGTTTCTCGCTCATCAACTCATTCAAACGCATTACTTGCTGGCCTTCTGAAGCGTTGTAGAACAATTTCTTTTGCGTAATCTCAGACGCCTTCAGCTTTCGCGAAGCATTCACGCTGGACTCCTCTTTCTTGACACCTCCCACATCTGCAAAGAGTTCTTCCTTCACGTTTTGCGTAATCCGGAAGTAGTCTTTATTCATCATACCGTTCATTCCCGAAGGCTCAATAATCTTATCTAATTGGAGAATAAGCCTTTTGCGCCGATAAAAGGACTTCAACGATGCCAGTTCGTCTTCGTCCACGTAGTCGTCCAGATCGTGCCAGCCTACCATATCGTCGTTTTCAAAATAGTAGCGATAGACAAGTCCGTAGAGCGTTACACATTCCCGATAGTCGAGTCCTGTAATTATTCTTCGTATCGTCCGGGATACGCTATTGTCAGGATTGAGTTCCATCAAAGCTGTCAGGTCTTCGTCCAGTTCTCGTGCTGTGCACTGGTCCTCCTTTCGGATGGCGAGGGCGCGTTTGATTCGGAACAGCAACTCACTGGCATCGAGTCCCGTCAATGGTTCCGGCTGGATGGGCATATTTTCTTTCAGGCTGTTCAGGACGTTTTGGGGGATGACAATGTCTCCGTCTCTGTCGATTCGGATGTATCCGCGTTTCCTAATGCATTCCATTTCCTGATGGTAAGTCAAGAACTTAAGGTAGTTCAATCCGAGCATATCGGCAATTTCGCTGCTCATAATACGGTAGCGCGTTGACCCTTGTACGATAGCAGTGAGGATGACTACTTGCATCGGACTGAGTTCCAGTAGTTTTGTCAGTGCACGAATATCTGCGGATGCCTTCGGCATCCGTTTCAACTCCATTTGGACAAATTTGTCCTCCGCCCTCATCTTTTCGGTAATACTGCACATTCTTTCAATAATCGTCTTGGCCATAGTTGTTGCTTTTGATTCAAAGTGCAAAACTAAGGTAGTAGTGTGCCAAAAAATGGCAGTAGCAAAAAATGCAAAATAATCCTATGACTGCCAGGCTTTGGCGTTATTATATGGTATCTTTGTGTTCAAATCCGAACTACTATGGCAAAAGTATTCCGTGTTACTCCGAAACGAATCAAGCGAGTCAATGGCTTGGTCTTGACTCCCGATATGGTTGTTGTGGTGACGACCCAATCGCATATGCTTTCTCCTTTCAATAATGGGGCAAAAGAGTTGAAGGAGGTCTATATGCGTATCTATGGTTTCGACTATCAGAAGGCCAACTGCACCAAATCAGACTTCGAAGTTGAAGTGTTAGGATAGCCTGCCGGTATTTGGCATTTTGGAAGTCTATCTTTGCAGCATAGATTCCAAATGCCATGAACCGAAAACAGAAACAAGAACTGATCCGTCTTGAGAAGCAGATTATCAAGACGGCGCACTACATTGAAGGTCGGGGCATGTTCCCACCTTTCCGGGAGTGGGATAGCGAGCGTAAGAAGGAGTTGAAAACGTTGCTTCGGCAGCGGAGCGACCTGCTGAACAAGATGTTCGAATGCACGCCGAAGGAGGTCGAGGAGTTCGCTCAGGTCAATACCCTGTTGAACGACCTGACCAAGAAGATGTACGCCAAGGCCCTGAGTCTGTACCGGGCCGTTCTCAAAGAAGGCTACGATCCTGATTTTGACGATGACATAGTGATTGACGGAACCCTTCGGTTCGTCTTCTCGGATGAAGGGAGCTATTATTGTCGCGAGGACGCAGATCCAAACCCGTACGGCTCGCGTTTCGCCCCGATCTTGGACATCTTGTATGACATCCACGAAGATACTCCTGAATGCGCGTTTTGCAAGGTGTCGTACGATGTACGTCACAAGCCAGACATGCCGGCCGAGGAATTCGGCCTGGATGACTTTCTGGATGACGGTGCCTCTTGGAATGAAGTGCCGCTGAACCGTGCGGAATTCAAGGAGATCAATATCTGTCACGCCGTCCACGACCTGATCTGTCATAAGAACTACTCCATTCCAGACTTGCTCAGCATGAATGATTTCTGGGTGGAGGTGAACATCCTGCACCAGCACATCGTGGACAGGGATGGCAAGCGCTTTTCCTGCATCGAACCCGACGAGGAGGACTGAGTGATGGCCTATCACAAAAACAAATGGCAGATTGCTAGGAGCCGCCAGATGCTGTTTTACCGGGAATGGGCGGAACGGCAATGGAAGCGGGCCTTCTGCGATGACTGGGACTATGAATACCTGCTGCGGGTTATTCGGGCGAAACTCGTGACGATGGAGCGGTATAACATGCATCTGTCATACGCTCTCAATGGCCCATATTATGGTCACCAAATACAACGGGCCATCCAGATGATTGATATCGTTTTGGCCCAGGGCGGTGACTGGAATGACTATGACAAACGAGATGAAAACGATTTTCCCATTCCCGAGAGTTTTCAGCACTACGTAAATATGCGAAACAGAGAACGTATCCCGCGACCCTCTGACGGAGGAATACTCTTCTGGTCGGAAGCCCAGTGCCTCCGCTTCGACAAGGCGTGGATGCTGCTCTGGAAGATTTTGTCGGAAAAGGTGATGTTGTGGGGGGATTGACAATGGAAACGCTGGATGATCTGGGACTATTTTGGATCGATGAACAACTGATATTAGTTGCCGGTTCACCGATGTCCGGGAAGACAGCTTACGCTGTTCAGTCTTGTTTTGTGGCCGATATAGAAGGGAATGGGCCAGCCGTATATTTTTCTCTGATAGCGAACAGTTGGAACATAAGAAAAGTGTTATTTCTTCAACAGGCAAAAAGAACAGGTGGAATACACGATATTGGCGATCTTCAGAAAATGCCGGCAATTCCTGTGTATTTGGAGGACTATGAACGACCTCCCATCGAGAAACTGATAGAAAGAATATTTCATTTCAAGAAGGAAAAAGGGGCAAGGTTCTTTGTGATCGACTATCTGCAGTTGATTGATTGTAGTTCCCTTGTCTCGATGACTTTTAATCGCGAATCAGCATTGAATCGTGTGCTGGATTTACTGAAAAGCCTCGCGAGGGCATTGGACGTTATCATTATGGTCGTTTCAGAAATATCGAGTCATTGGGAAAAGCGAGGTTATCCCACGATCCGGGACATTCTGGATGTATCGGAAGCTGAGACACACTGTGATCAAATCCTTTTTGTCCATCACCCCGCTGTTTATGGCATGGAAGCGGGCTCAGATAATTCGAAACGGTCTATTCTGATTGCAAAGGGTTATTATGATACAGACGATGATGACGATGAGATGGCTTCAATCGATATGCACCTTGATATGGAAACAATGACTTTTAGCCACATAGCTTATGATACTGAACCAATGGATTGAAGACCTGCGCTGGTGTCCGGCGCAGATTTATTACTACTTTCTGGACAAGGATGGCGGTCGCTGGTGCATCTACCTGCGCTGGCGTCATGACGACCCGTGGACGGCTGAACTAGTCCGTTGTGATAAGAACTGGGAATTCGACTGGGATAATCCAGACAATGTGAACCTGCTTGAAGAGAAAGAACATACACCCGGAATTGTTACAGGTTACTACAAGAATGATGAGTATCCCTTCCTTGAAGAGAAGGCACTTGAAATTGTAAAAGAACGATGGCAAATGAAGTAATCAGAATGCGCGACATGCATTTCGATCCGGAATTGTTCCGGGAAATCAAGAACTACTCGGATATTTTCGCATAAGTTTGTAACTTAGCAAAATGATTCAGTATATCGCAGATGATGATCATTTCAAGGAGGTAATCGCTCGCGTTCCCAACGTGAAGAAACTCCTGTGGATCGGAACCGCCGACATCAAGGATTTGTATGTCGGCGATCGTCCGTTCCTGGGAGTGTTGGCCGACCTGGTCAGCCGTGGCCGGGAGGTGCGGCTGATCCATGCCAAGGAACCCGGGCCGAATTTCCGCGAAGACTTCGACCATTATCCGATTCTGTTTTCCGGGATGGAACGGATGTTATGTCCGCGTGTCCATTTCAAAATCATCATCTTCGACCTGAAGATGGCATACATCGGCTCTGCCAACCTCACCGGTGCCGGCCTCGGCATGAAGGGTCAGGGGCGCCGCAACTTCGAGGCCGGCATCCTGACCGATGAACCAGAATTGGTTGAGGCGGCAATTAATCAATTCGACGCCGTCTGGGCGGGGTTCAAATGTAAGTCTTGCGGGCGGAAGAAGTTTTGTGGGGATCCGATTGACAAATAAATCAGGGCCCCTTGATAAATTGCTTTTTTGCAGGTCTGGTTTGAAAACGCTATTTTATCTTTGTCGAAAATTCAAAAGACATGGAGACGAAAGACGTAAACAATAGAGGCGAGATCATTCTCTATCAAACAGAGGATGGCCTGACACAGATTGATGTCAAACTGGAAAACGAGACTGTGTGGCTGACACAAGCGCAAATGGCGCAGCTATTTGAGAAGAATCAGTCCACGATAGCCCGACACATCGCTAATGCTTTCAATGAGGGGGAGGTTGACAAGGAGAGTAATATGCGTTTTTTGCATAATACTCTTTCGAAGTATAAACCCACGGCAATTTATAACCTTGATGTTATCATTTCAGTTGGTTACAGGGTTCATTCGAATCGTGGCGTTCATTTCCGTCGGTGGGCTACGTCGGTATTGAAAGATTATCTTATCAAAGGATACGCCGTAAAAAACGAACTTACTCAACAAAAGTATGATGAGTTGAAGCAGTTGATTTCCGTGATAGGCCGTACGATGAACTATGCTGAACTCAAGGAATCGGATGCGGTACAAATTAAATCAATCTTTGATGTCGTGCATGATTATACTTATGCACTGGACACGCTGGATAGCTATGATTACCAGACATTGAAGATCGAGAAGACTACCTGTCCGGAACGGTTCCACGCTACGTATGAAAATGCGATGGGCATCATCCAGGAGTTGAAGACAAAATTTGGTGAGAGCTCCTTATTCGGCAATGAAAAAGACCAGTCATTCCACAGTTCCATCGGCCAGATCTACCAGACTTGGGACGGCCAGGAACTCTATCCGTCTATTGAAGAAAAGGCTGCGATGCTGCTTTATCTGGTGACGAAGAACCACAGCTTCAGCGACGGAAACAAGCGAATTGCAGCTACATTGTTTCTCTGGTTCATGGAAAACAACGGTATTCTATACGGACAGGACGGCAGGAAACGCATAGCCGATAACGCACTTGTCGCGTTGACGCTGATGATAGCTGAGAGCCGGATGGATGAGATGGACACCATGCTCAAGTTGACCGTCAGCTTGATCAATTCCCGGAACGAATAGCGATTAACTCTCGGAGCGAAGGTTCTTCATAATGAACCGTTGCCGTTCGGCTGTGTTTTCTCCCATATAGAAGGACAGGAGAGATTGGACATCTTCGGCTTCATCGATAGTGATCTGCTCAAGGCGCATGTTCTCGCCGATGAAATCGTGAAACTCTTTCTTGTTGATTTCTCCAAGACCTTTGAAGCGTGTGATTTCCACTTTTTCGTTTCCCTTGCTGAATTCGGCAATCGCTGCGTCCCTTTCCTCCGGGCTGTAACAATATCGGTTGTGTTTCTTGGTTCTGACACGGAATAGAGGGGTCTCCAAGATATACAGATGACCGGCGCGGATCAGGTCTTGATAGTACTTCAGAAAGAAAGTAATCAGGAGCAGGCGGATATGCATCCCATCGTCATCGGCGTCTGACGCAATGATGATTTTGTTGTAGCGCAATCCTACTAGACCGTCTCCCAATCCGAGCGCCGCCACCAAGTTTCGTAATTCGGTATTCTCCAGCACCTTGGCGTCGCTGCTGCGGTAGCTGTTTTTCGACTTGCCGCGAATGCTGAAAACGGCTTGATAGATGGGATTTCTAGCTTCTGTAACCGTTCCGCTGGCCGATTTCCCTTCCGTGATGAAGATACTGGTCTGGTTAACATACTGGGCCATCTCTTTTGAAATACGGCCTCCGTAATGTACCTTACAGTCTCTCAGATTCTCATTGTAGACATAGGATGATTTCGCGCTTTTGTTCCGATTCTTGATCTCGTTGATTTCCTGACGGAGCCTATACGCCTGCTTGACCTTTTTCTCGATTACTGCGGCTACTTCTTTATGGGATAGCAAGTAATTGTCTAGATTCCTGCAGACGAAATCATTGATGAATGATCGGATGGTCAGTCCGTCTCCGCCTGCCGTTTTCCGGATATGCGTAGATTGGAGCGCCACTTTTTGTTGTGATGCGAAAACCGGATCTTGCATATGAATGTAAATTGCGCCAACAAGCCCCTGGCGGCAATCGTCGGGGATGTAGTCTTTCTTGAAGAAATCCACAAGAGCTCGTGCCACTGCTTCTTTGTAGGCGGCGAGATGCGTTCCGCCGTCAATGGTATATTGCCCATTGACAAACGAGCCGATGTTGGTTCCGCTTCCGTCGTAATGGGTAAGGACCATCTCAATATCATCCCCTTGCAAATGAATGGGCTCATACAAAGGCGGCTCCGGAATGTTGTACTTGACCCAGTCGGGAAGGCCATTCTCAGACCGGTATTGAACGTCGTTCAAAGTAATGATCAAGCCCTTCTTTACACAGGTATAATTTCTGACCATTTGTTCAACGATATCCATTCGGTAGGCAAAGTCAGGAAACAACATTTCATCGGGAGTGAACCGGACATAGGTGCCATTCTTCTCTTTGGTGGTATCCCGTCCACTATCTTGAAGCCGCCCTTGAGAGAATCGTGCCCAGGAGCATTCGCCGTCCCTATACGAGGCCACATAAAAGTCAACCGACAGGGCATTGACGGCTTTGGTTCCGACTCCATTCAGGCCAATTGATTTCTTGAAGACCGAATCATCAAAACGTCCACCCGTGTTCAAGACGCTGGTTGCCTTGATTACCGAACCCAGCGGTATCCCGCGGCCATAATCCCGAACCGTGGCAGTCCGTTCATCCACGTCCACGATGATATTCTTCCCGAATCCCATGGTATACTCATCAATGGAGTTGTCAATGATCTCCTTTAGAAGAGTGTAGATGGCATCTTTGGGCTCAGCCCCGTTTCCCAATTGGCCAATGTACATGCCTGGTCGGCGGCGTATGTGCTCGTGCCATTCAAGCGTCTGGATACTCTTTCCGTCGTAGGCCCCTGCAGGGAGTTTGTTACTATCTTCCATATTACAAGCACTTACTGCATCCTATCAGCAAATGCCAGCAACTGTTCCAGTTCGAAGCCTGCCGCAAGGATGGTGATGCGAAGACGATTGCCCAAAGATTCATCGTAGGTTAAGACATCAAGATAAGGATGAGAGTTGCCGCTATGCTCTGAAACGAGAGCCGCAATTTTTGACAACTCCTCCATATCGATGGCCTCTTCGGAGGAGATGGTTACATTGACAAGCGCTCGGTTCATCCGAAGCGGTATGTTATGGAGAAATGGCGAATGAAACGCTTGCTCGGTAGCCTTTATAGCGCGATCGTTCCCTTCTGCTTCGCCGACGCCAAAGAGAGCCAGGCCGCCGTTCCGCATAGTCCGCTTAAAGTCTGCATGGTCGAAACATGAATGCGTTGGAAGGTTAAGGAAGTTGATAATCCTTTCGATGGGTGTAGCAAAGACTTTTGTAAGGGCCTCGAAGATTTTCATCTTCCCATAGAGTTCAAAGAGACTCTCATTGTCGAAGACCAACAGACTATCTGTGTATTTTGACATTTCCTGAACACCCGATAATGCTTTCTTGATTGTCTCTTTCCCTTCAAAACGGAAAGGGAGCGTAACCACTCCGATTGTCAACAATCCATGCGCTTTGGCCTCTTTTGCCAGTATAGGGCCGTATGTGGCTCCAGTCATGCCGCCCATTCCGCAAACAATAAATACTATCTGTTTCCAGGATTCATCACGGTCCCAAATGGTTTGATTCAATGGAAGTAGATGCTTGACTGGGGCGGAACTACTATTCAGAGACCTTTCATTGGTGTCACAGACAACGAAGTCGACGCCTTTTACCCCCATAGATAGAAGACTCTCAACAGTATTTCTGCCGTAACCCCCGACACCCATAACTGTGATATCGTTGCATTGCTCTTCGCGGGTGGTTTCTTGCTTTTTGTCCATAATAATTGAGTTGTTTTATGTCGTTTCTGACTGCGAATTAAGATATTCAGTCTGCCAAAGAGTGGCAGCGTTAAATAGGGGTAGACGACAGATGATTCTATTCTGTTTCTGGATATTTGGATTATCTGGTCAGAAGCAGTATCTTTATAGAATCAATACCAATACATTTAAACACATGATGGAGAATCTGGTTAATTATCTAACTAAGGAAGGTGGAGGAATGCCTTCGCCTGAAACAATAAAGAGTACATACAGGATAAGAATAGTATCGAACTATCTATTCTTAATTGTCCAGAAATCGCCAGTTATATTGAGTCAATGAAAAAACGGTTGGATAATAACGACTATGTTAATTCTGTCAAGGTATATAAGACCCCAGAAGGCATCATTGTTCTAGCGGGTTTTGATGATAGACTTTTTGAGTTTTCAAGGTATGCAGTAATCGAAGGGCGGGATATTTATTGTTGGGCAGGTAATGTTAGGTTTAATAATAATGGGCAAAAAGTAGAAGATGGACACTTAAATGAGTTTCTCAATAATACTGACGGGATAATTCCTAATTGTCGTTATCATTTAGAGAATGTTATTTATCTAACTGATAGCCACGGAAGGGTCATTGCTGTTTCTGAGGATTATACTACTGATTTTAGATATAAAAGACGCCCCCATGGGGAGTTGAAGGCTGTGTGTAACGCAAAAGAAGGGCGAGATTCCGATGTCGGTGGACATATTGTTGCCCATAATATTAATGGGGCATCGGAAGCCATGAACATCGTGGCAATGGATGGCGATTTTAATAATGGTGGCGAATGGAAATGGATGGAGAATGAGATTCATAGTGCCTACACAACACATAAATTGCGCTGCACTTCAAATTACCGAAATCGCTGTACTAGTCGTTCCCGTTAACAAGGACTTCTGTTTGAGTATAGGAGGAGAGATCGCAATGGAAGTACTACGACAGATTGTCCCGGATGTATGCCGCTCGGTCTTCGCTGCACAACTTTATTTGCGACTCAATGTAGTGATAGGACGGATTGAAGTACCAAACAGTAAGCCGTTTAGAAAGGGGTAGGTCTCGTTCAAGAGCTTGCCTTTTGCTATTGAAGGGCTGCTTTTAGCTTTGCGATGGCCTTCTCTTCAAACTGTTTGATTTCTTTCTCTCCCCATGCTTCTTCTGAAGGTATCCCCTTGCTGAGATTGTCGCGTACCTTTGCAAACATCATTTGTAATTTCAAAGATTGCTGGTACATGGAATTATTGCTGGCGAAATCAGCAAGCTTGGCCGCCGGCATATGATTAGAGAAAGAAGAGTTGGTGCTGCTGCTAATCAAGCATAGATTACCGAACTGGTTTAGCGGGACTGTTTCCATGGGTTCCCGGCTTGATGGATGCTGAGGGAAGAAATGCTCTACTGACGTCCTAAAAGTGAAATCATAGTTCTGGTCTCCTTCCTTCCATAGGAGATAGTCATAGTAATTAAAGACGAAGTTCTCAACAGCTACTCCCTGGTCAAGGAGCGACCAATCAACAAGATCAAGTGTATTGGATGCCTTTCCGCCATTTGTATAGATAATATCCTTAAATTCAACGCGCTGTTCTTGGGGAACCAGGTATCTGTCAAGCATGTATGCACGAGCTAGCTCCTTTAGGTAATTACAGTAATCCACATCGGACACAAGAGGGTGTTCATATACGAATTTTAAGGTAGCGTGCAACCAGTTTTTGTATATCATAGTCGGTGCCGACACGTGGAACATGGAAAGGAGTTTGATGATTTCCTCCTTGGATGAGTTGACTTCCTGGTTCCCAAAGGTCTGTACATAATAAGCCTTCCTGCTATCCTTATAGACAGATGTTTTCAGTCTCTTGAGACTCCACTGCTCATTTTTTCGCTTAACAATGAATCGGTCATAAAGGAACCGACACTTCAGAAGACATATGGCAAATGACTTGACAAACTGTTTTTTATCAGTTTGCAGGCGGAGGATATCTTCAAATGTTTCACTTAGTTTCTTATCATCCAATACAATGTCACATTCCGGTAGGAGAATCCTCAAAACATGAAGGATGAAATTGGGAAAATTCACTACTGAATAAAACTGATCGTCCGGAGTATCATCTTTCCCTCTTTTATCATTGTTGATGACATACTCATTACCTTTCCCGGCTTCAAAAGCATCCATTATCTCCATCAGAGAATGCTTTTCTGCATCTATCTGCGAAGCATTGATACTTCTGGATAGCAACTCGAAATCCTCACAGGGGTCCTGTTCCCAATTATCCCCGAAAATTGTTCTGCGTTCATCCGGACTGAAGTTCATCTGGAGATAGCGCTCCATGTTTGCGCTAGCCTCCCAAATGCGCTCGAACAAATGCATATCCTGACTTGAATTCGCGAGCTCGTTCATTAGTGACGCCTTTACAATTTCATGCTGTTCCAATTGAACACCACGGGAGTTCATGGCCTCAAAGTAATGGTTTTTATTAATCCCGAGAGGGACCTCAATCCTAAGAATCTTGACATGATTCAAGAGGTAAGCTACGAAAGAGTCAAATGAAACATTCGTCTGTTCGCATATCTTTTTCATGTCTGAAACAGCACGATTGTAGATGACGAGGATATGCTTTTCATACGGCTCATCCGACACCGCAATATTGGAATAGATCATCTCTAAGGCTCTCATTGAATTAGTCCTGTTCTCAAAGTCAAGCCTTTCCTGCTTAAACCATCCGAATTCACCTTTATTCTCGGTTTGATTTTTAAGTGCACACAGTAGAATATAGAGGGTGGTCAAGCGTTGCTGGCCATCGATTGTCTCGAAATTATCACCGCGCATCACTATTAAACTGCCGATATAATAATCGGACGTTGGAAATCTTTTCGCGTAATCCGAGACATCTTGTATAAGCTGCTGGACCTCAGCAACTTCCCACGCATAATTTCTCTGATATATTGGGATGCGATATGAATCAGCCGAGAACAATTCTTTTACGCTGATCGGACGATTGCTATTCATGTCTGATTTTCTTTAAATCTTCGAAACGATCTACCAACTGTGCACTGCAGTTTGGTGCAAGTGCACTGTTTTCGACACTGGGGATGTACTCGTTAAGTACATCATAAGGAGACACGGATTCCCGCATTAAGCGGAACATCCTTCCGTTGGACATCTCATTATCAATTGTTGCCAACGAGACCCGGTACTGGGTTATTCTTATTGAATACGCATACAGGAAGAACTTCTCGATAGCCTTGTCAATCTCTACAGTACCGAAACGGTCAACATAAAAAAGAACAAGAGCGTCAAAGATGTTTCTTACATATTCATCACCAACACGGGTCACCCCGTCATAAGAGTCAAGGAGATAAAGAATATCTCTGGATGCGTCGCCATAGCCGTCCCAATATCGGTCAGTTATACATTCATATAGGTTATGGTAATGAAGCACCATATCAAAGAATCTCGTACCATTAATAACATGCCCGGTAAGCTGGAAAGGGAAATCCTCCTTTCCTGAATCTGATGCTCCGGGATCATAGTACTCTGCAAATAGCTTATTCAGGAAGTATGATGGATTGTATAAAGGGAAAAGGGTTGATTTTGGCTTAGATAAAGACAAGCCTTTAAACTCACCTACATCATTTTTCGTGAAGAACCTCGCAGACTCTCCTTTTGACCATTTTCTTATTCTGTACAGGCACAAGAAAAGAGGAATCAAGTCAGTGTGTGCCTGCTCCCATTCTGCGATATTGATTGAATCATGTTCGGTGAACTTACCCTTCTCGATTTCCCGCAAATGAAATGCTTTCAGTAAGTCATGCGCTTCCAGGTCCTTTCCTCTTGAGTTCTGGGAATCAAAGAATTGGAATGCCTCCTGTATGGTTGGAACCTGAATAACAACGAATTCACAATTCTCCACAAGTTTCTGGAAGAATGAGTAATCCAACTCGCTCGCTCTGTTACGAATAACATCCAGATTCAATGTAATATTATTTAGCGCTTCTTTATTCTTGTAAGAAGTTCGTTTCCAAAAGCCTACCACAGAATCAAACAAGCCTTGGTATTCTGTATGACTGCGGATATCTTCATTAAGCATCATTTGGTGAAGAATCAGAGCCAATGTCACAATGCGCTGCTGCCCGTCAACAATATCTCCGTTGTGAAGCACCAGAGTGCCCAAACGATATGTCGTACTTCCGTATTCAAGTACATCATTAATCAGTTGATTAACATTTGAGCGCTGCCATTTGTATGTTCTCTGGTAGTCGGGAATCTGGAATAAACTAAAATCCAGGTACTTGATGGGACGAGTTTCAAAACTCAGGTGGGCGACGGAGTCGTAGACGAATGGTTTCCCATTACCGAACGCTAGCATCTTTTGACGCTCAAGACGAATCGAAAGATAATCCAGGATGATGGGATCTATTGAGGATGACAGGGTTTTCAATCCTTCAACTATTTCTTTATAATTCTGAAGTTCCTTGTCATAACGGCAAGTGTATTGATTTTCCCAAACAAGATCTCCATCAGCGCCAGTCCTTTCCATTAGATACTTGCGTAAATCTCTCCAATGGTGTGTTGCAAAAGTGTCTCTTAGATAGAGTTTAACATAAGATTCGCACCAACTAAAATGGTAGCCATAGCATATTTCGTTCAAATGACCGTCGGGAAAAGATGTTGAGACGTCAATGAAGCGATTTTCATGACGAGAATAATAGTTATATGAGGTAGATAACTGTTTGGGTGGCTCACATTCTTGACAGAAATGCTTCCTTACATATTCTACAAGGTTACCTTCGCCATTGTAAATCTTAAATGACTCCATATTCTCTGTGTTATCAATACAAAGTTAGTTGTTTCCGCTGCCAAATCCTGGCATATCTGGCGATCAGGATTTTGTGCTTCTTTCCTGTGTCATCATAAAGAGAGAATCTGGAGCCGCCTAGCTCAATTCCGGAAATGCTGTGTATTCCGGCAATCTTTGAAAGACCTAATAGAGCCATAGCTAAAAACTATAACATAAACATTCAAAGTTAGTGAAATATTCTTATGCAACAATGATAAAATGCCTGAGCGTTATAGAGTATATAAAACTACTTCAACAATAGTATTACTGCCTGAAAATATTAGCCTAATGCCGTACTAGCGCTGCATGAAAAGAAAGATATAGACACCCGACTTATGTTAAATGAGGGAGGTCCTGCTTAAGAATGAAGGCATCAAGATCGAGAAACAGATTCTATACATCGTCGTTACAACAATTGCAAAAATTGCATCGATCGAATTCGAGCGATTTACGGAAATGACGCAGAATGGATAGGCATTCATAATGAAACAACCAAGAACACCCAGATATCCTGCGGCTCCTTGATGGCCTTGGTGCCGACCGTAAAACGGAGATTCTGCGTCGGGAGGAGTTTTCGGAAGAACTGGGTCAGGAAAGCGATTTCCAGGTTGGAGAGGGGATGGGCGGAAGATGCGCAAAGCAGGATCTCTGCCCGGGGGTAGGCGGAAAGATCGCAATGGAAGTACTGCGACAGATTGTTTCGGATGTACGCCGCCCGGTCTTCGCCGACAGCTGCGCGGGAGAAGAATTCGTACTCGCAGATGGCCCTCGTATCGAACAGATAGTCCAGATCTTCATGTGAGACATCCGATGTGCAGGCCAGGATGCGGTCGATGGCTTTCTCTATTATGCCGAAACGCTCGTAACGCTTGATGGCCCGCTCTTGCCGGGCATCACGCATCCGTTTGGCTCGGTTCTTATGTGCAAAGCGATGCTCATAGACTTCCCATTCTTCAGGCGTAAGGACATACTCCGCGAGGTGGCCCCGTAGAACCCCGCGTTTAGACCGGGCATAGTTGTCGAACTGCCGGTGGTCCAGTTCTTCGGCCTTCTTCTCAAAGCGGTTGAGGGGAAACTCTTCCTGGGGATAAGAATCAAAGCCATAGAATGTCATCTTCCAAAGAATCTCCGCCAGCGCTCTGGTCGTCGAAATGCCCTCCATGATGACAACTTCCTTCGCCAGATCGTTCTCCCAGAAATCTCCGCCGCAAAACTGCGCGTAGATACGCTGCTCCAGTGGCGCGTGGGGATCATCTTCGTCCTCTTCTTGAATTGTCACGAGGATGGACTCCTCCTGCTGCCCGGCCGGCTTCATGCGCCGCAGGATGTCGTAGGCCTCTTTGAAGGCATAGAGATTCTCCCGCACCGGCTTGTCAATCATGATAAGTTCTGGCACAAGCGCGTCGAAGGGGGTAGAATGAATGTGGCCGTTGAGGGTCATTTCTCTTTGTTTGGGGCAAAGATAGCCTGTAGAATTGCCAAAGAATGGCAGGTTCGCAATAGGGCTGAAAATCGCCAACCAGGCGCAAGGCTACCTGCCGCAGAAGGGCTTAAGAGGCCGATTTTTCGAAAATGGCTGACGCCTACGGCTGTAATCGGCCGGTGGCGCAAAGGAAAATAGGGCAGGGGCGCCTGTGAAGGGGGTTATTTTGCGCCAGTTTGGCGGAAAGATGCCCTGGCTGAAGAACGAATCAACATTTTTATTAAGAGCAGGACCAACAGCAGCAGAAAAGTGAGGACGCAGGCGCGTCCGACGATGTCGCCGTGACGGGTGAAGAAGCTCAGCTGGTAGTTGAGGCTCACTGTACCGCGTAGCGTGGCAGGTTGGCACCAGGACGAGTGCGCAAGGATGTCCCCCCGCTGGTTGATGAAGCAGCTGATGCCGGTGTTGCCGCAACGTACCAGGTCGCGCCGCAGCTCGATGGCGCGAAGGATGCTGTAGCTGCAGTGCTGCCAGGGCCCCGGCGTGTTGCGCCACCA
>Ga0310786_10004636_pt1 | contig 19056 bp, 18 predicted proteins | sample AusTroGonzalo_MG_FD_203881 | JGI IMG/M metagenome (GOLD analysis project Ga0310786, IMG submission 203881) | Bovine rumen microbial communities from tropical cattle in Woodstock, Queensland, Australia - Gonzalo_03 (v2) (version 2) | ecosystem: Host-associated > Mammals > Digestive system >... | reverse complement strand
GACTGCAAAATTCTTGAAGACTATGAATGTTTCATGGGCCAAAAACAGGGCAAGTACAAACTCTACTACGAATCGTTTGGTTCCCCGGATTCCTCCGCCGAGAGCTGCAGCAAGTCCAAGCTCCTCGAAGAGGGATACGTTGGCGATGCAGAATGCGGAGATCATTATTCGCATCCCACCGCACTCTACAGAGCGGACGGTTCTATCATAAAGAAATTAGAATACATCCATGTCAGCGACTGTGGCTATGATCCATCCCGAATCTCATGGTTTGACGAGCACGGAAGCCTACTCAGGGAAACCGTATTCAAGAATCAAAACAACTTCGGATGGGACGGATTTCTCTACGGATTATGCGAAGGATCCACCAAACTTTTCTGTGCCGAAACCTCGTTTGTTCAATACGCGAACCCTTACGGCAATCTAGATAGCTGCTCATTGAGTCAAAAAGACGCTTTCAGCCAAAACATCGGCAAGCACAAGGCTACAGTCCGTTACATAAAACCGGGGCACAAATTACTTTATGAGGAACACTGGGATTTTAGCAACAATCCAGAATGGAAATATGATGGGCCAATTCTCCTTGTGACCCGCAGTTTCTACCCCGACAGCATGGGCGGCAGAATGGCAAGCGAAGGCTTCTGGGGGAACCCCACCGTCGAAGGTCAATCCAAGCGCCAAGGCATTTGGCGCAACTGGTACCCGAGTGGCATATTGAAGGACAGCCTCACGTACGTGAACGGGGAACGCGTGGGCGAGCAGTTCAGCTACGACAGTACAGGTAAATTAACGATCCACAAGACCGAGAACGGGAAGAACCGCCCAGTGATTATGCACATAATGAGTAGGCAGTAGACAGTGTGAGTAGGCAGTAGACAGTGGGCTGCGAAAAGTGCCGTGCCCATGCCTCATCTTACAACGCTTGAGACTTCGATGGACTGCGTGGAGCCCTTGAAATCCCAGTAGACCTTGACTTTGACCTGCTTGGCATAAACGTGCTGGAGAGTCTCGAACTGAGACGTATTCTGGGATGTATAATTTGAAGTCGCAGCAACAGTCACTTCGGGCGTGTACGTGACGGTTGCCGAATCGCCGAGGCCACGGGCCCACTTGCGGTTGATGGCATCGACTTCGAAGGTCGTATCACTATTCGCTTTTGACGGGATGGACGCAATTCCCACGGACTTGAGGGAATCGAGAACCTGCTGGGCCACCTCTACGGCGCCGTCTCGACCACGGATGCGCAGCAAGGCGTCATGATTACCCCCCTGAAGGTTCAGGACGGCCATATACATAAAACCGAGGACCGCAGCAGCGACCAAGATTTCGACAATTCCGAATCCCTTTTTGTTCTTCAAAAGCTTCATCATAGTACACCTACAAACGGGTCCAGGAGCCATCCAAGTTCCACATCGGGATAATCATATTCTTGTCCCTAGCCTTTACGGCAACCCCATAGTTGGAATTGGTGCCGTACTGCACACAGACATAACCTTCGGTCGGAGCGGCCGAAAGCCCAATGCGCGGGCGGAAAATGATTCCGTTGGCCCAGTCACTCCCCTGGACATCGTGTCCATCGGCGAAGTTCGCGCCACAGTTAAATGTAGCCGGGGCTTCGATGCTAAAGCTGTCGAAATGATCTGCCGGATGGTCATCGCAGTTATCCGTCACGTAGGCAACGAGCATCTGGTCGCCGGCCTTCATCACGCAAACGGGGCTGGAGAGCCTGTTGGATTCGTTCGCGACACGTTCCAAAAAAGCCGCCGTGTTCACGGCGTAATCCTTGACGCGGCTGTTGATCACCGCGTTACGCAGGCCGACTACACCCATCGACGATAAAATGCCCATGATCGACACAACGACCAGGACTTCGACCAATGTGTAGCCGCTCTTTTTTGAACCGACTGTTAACATAACGAAATCTCCAAGCGACAAAACTCCCAAATCGACCCAAAGTTAGCAATAAAACGGAACCATTTTTCGGATTGTTCCAATTCGTAATATACATAAAAGTTATAGCCAGGTAAACATTTGTAAACACAAAATATGTTTTTGCTGAAAAATGTGATAAAAATCGCATTTCGCCCCCTCATTTTTTTGATGGGCTCCACTCATTTTTTCTATATTCTGGACGCACAACCTGCCCAGGTGGTGGAATGGTAGACACTGGGGACTTAAAATCCCTTGGGGGCAACTCCGTGCGGGTTCAAGTCCCGCCCCGGGCATTGTTTTCTCATCAACTATGCAGAAGGTGGAAAAATCATGATTGAATTCTATCCAAACAGCATCTATTATCCGCGCGAAGCGGTTGATGAAAAGCTTGCCAAGGGTGAGCTTGAAAAGACGAAGAAGTACCTGATCGACTGGACGGAGCGCCATCGCGAAGAGATTTGGGAATGCGCCCGCGAAGATGCGGAACAGCCTTCTGACGAGATTCTGCTCGACAACCTGCGCGCACTGCTCCTTTGCAAGGGTTCGCTCCAGCCGGCTGCCGAGATGGGCGCCATGATCCGCGAAATCACGAAGGAAGTGTGGTACCAGAACGAGAACGGGCCGAAGGATCCGGACGTGATCGCCGTGGACTGGCAGACGAAGTACTTGACCAAGTGGCGTGAAGCCAGAATGTTCGAGGCGTTCATCCTCATCGAAAAGAACGCCAAACAGCTTGTCGAAATTTTAAGAAAGTAAAAGAAGCGCCTCCGGCGCTTTTTTTGTTATGCCGGCCACTGCGCCAGCCTCTTGTTGTCATGCCGGCCTCCGTGCCGGCATCGCCTTTAACTGTGTAAGGTGGCCCCGCAACAAATGCGGGGTGACAGCAAATGCAAGCGTGGAAGCGAAGCGGCGGCGTTTGTCATCCCACCTTTTTCTTGTCATGCCGGCCTCCGTGCCGGCATCGCCTTTAACTGTGTAAGGTGGCCCCGCAACAAGTGCGGGGTGACAGTAATGGGTACTGTATAAGGAGGCCCCGTCCCGGCACAAGGCCGGTATGACATTGGAGTCCGGGGTGACAGTAAGGGTTAATTGCCGGCGTGGAAGCGGACGGGAATCCAGATCTCGAGTTTACCCTGCGCGCTTGGCGGCAACCGCCAAAAGTATTCGATGTGCTTGAGAACCTTTTCCTGGAACGCCGCATTGTCGGCATCCGAGAACATCACCTGCGGAGCCATGAAACGCCCAAGACTATCAAGAGTCAAGCGTAGCCCCAGAATCACATCATCCTCGGACTTGAAGAAATTGCGCCCCTTATGGTTCGGCCTGATCTTTTTGAAGTACTCCGTCGACAGGTAATGCAACCCAGCAGCACGTCCCTGCAAGAACTGCGCCAGGCGATTCAGGTCGCGACCCGCCGTATTCTCGAGCACGTAAATTTCGTCAATCGAAGGCATGATCACGCGGCCCACGAACTTGTCTTCGACAGGGGGCGCAGGCGGCACATTTTCGACATCCACGACAGGCTCATAACGAGGAACGCTGTACACAAAATACAGGACGGCCGCAAAGACCAGCATAAAAGCCAACACTGGCGCATTACGTTTAAGCATAATCACTCGATAGACTTGATGCAGAGCTGCACCGTTTTAGTGTTGTTGTAATAGTTCCAAATCGGTTCGAATACGATGGATATCGGACGGGAACGTCCAAGCAAGGCCTTGCTCTTGCGCAGCCCAAAGGCAATCGCCGGGAACACGGCACTCCCCGCCTGCGAAATTTCCATCTGCAAATGTCCACCGCGAAGTTCACGCACACGATGCACGGTAACGCCATCGGCACGGAACGACGGATACGGGAAGTTCCCGCCAAACGGTTCCAGCAAATCGATGTAATCCAAAATCGAACGTTCGCGCACAGGGTAGCGGCCACTCGGGTTCCGCGTTTCGACGACCAGTTCGCGCAAGGCAATCTTCATATCGTAGGGATAAGCCTCATCGGTGTTCACGACTTCGCCCGTGTAGCCCTGGTCGGCCGCAGACTGCAGCAGACGCCTGCGCAGTTCGTCAATCTTTTCGGCAGCAAGCGAAAAGCCTGCCGCATTGGCGTGGCCACCCCATCGGTCAAAAAGTTCACGGCTTTCAAAAAGCGCCTTGTGCCAGTTAAAGCCCGGTACAGCACGCGCACTCGCATGGGCCATGCCGTCAATAATCGAAAGCACCGCAGACGGCCTGTGGAATTCTTGCGCAAGCTTTGCCGCGACAATGCCGATCACGCCCACGTGCCAGTTTTCACCCGCGACAACGATGACGGTCGGGATGGATTCTCCGTAAACGGCCCTGACCTGCGCCATCGCCATTTCGGTAATTTCGGCCTCTTTCTGCTTGCGGCGAGCGTTCCACATCTTGAGTTCTTCCAAAAGCTGCGGGGCATCGCCCTTGTTTTCGCACAAAAGAAGTTTAAGCGCCGGATCCGGACGTTCCATACGGCCGGGAGCGTTCAAAAGCGGAGCGAGCTTGTACATCACGTCGATGCCGCCCACGCAACTGTGCGGTCGCATGAGGGAGCTGTACATTTCTTGCACGCCGGGCCAGCGGCTGTTCCTCAAGCAATCAAGGCCTGTCCGCGTAAAATAGCGGTTCTCGGGAGTCATCTGCACAAGGTCGGCAAGCGTCCCAAGCGCCACCAAGTCCAGGTATTCCACCGGGGCCTTTATCCCCAGGCGGCTGAACAAGGCACAAATAAACTTATACGAAACGCCGACACCGCAAAGTTCCGGATTCGGGTAAGTGTCACCTTCCTGGTGCGGGTCCAGAAGCACATCGCTTATGGGGAGTCCATCGCCCGACGGCTGATGATGGTCCATGACCATGACCGCCATTCCCAGTTCCTTGGCGTGGGCAATTTCCAGATTGGCCGTAATGCCCGTATCAACGGTGATCAAGTTGCGGGCGCCAGCCTCGTACATTTCGTCGACGGCAGAAATCGAAAGTCCGTAGCCATCACCAAAGCGGTTCGGGAGGCGCCATTCCGATTCAATGCCAACAGTCTTGAGGCAACGCGTCAAAAGCGTCACCGAGGTCATGCCGTCCAGGTCGTAGTCGCCAAAAATGAACACGCGCTCGCCGCGGTCGCGGACAGCGAGAATCCATTCGACAGCCTTGTCCATACCCATCATGAGGAACGGGTCGTGTACATCGTTTTCGCAGCAGCGCAGCATGTGGTATGCGTCAGCCACCGTCTTGATGCCGCGCGACACGAGGAATCTCGCCACCGCATGCGGAATCTTTAACGTCGAGGACAAGGTTGAGGCGACAAGATCTTCCATTACTTGTAGCCTTCAAAAAGTTTCATCGAGAGGTTCTGGAGGCACATCACGGCCGCCATACGTCTCGACGCAATTTGCGACATCGTTTCCTGGACACAGACGAGCGCAAGTTCCAATGCCGAAGCCCCCACCTGCGGGAAGCGTTCGAGGTTCACCTGGCTAGTCGTTTCAGGGATCCGGAGCGGGGCGCCAGACTCACGGCGCAGCAAGTCCGCGATCAAGAACGACAGGACTTCCAAAAAATGGTTCACGATGGCAGGGTCTTCGAGTCCGGAATCTTCGAGCTTGAAGAACAGGTCGGTGTAGTCCTGAGAAAGGGACTTCTCGATAAAATCGACCGCCAGGGGGCACCATTCCTTGACGTGTTCGGCATAGTAGAGCGCCATGCCAGGCGACCCCACGGCAAGCCCGATCACGTCGTCGGTCAGAGTCGATTCGTCAAAATCTTCGCCACCCACGCGGAGCGCTTCGTTACGCACTTCTTCGTCGGTCAGGGGCGGCAGGTGCAGCGAAAGGCAACGGGAACGGATGGTCTGCAAAAGCTTTTCGCGCGAGGACGTCGTCAAGATGAAGTACGTGTTCGGCGGAACTTCTTCGAGCGTCTTGAGGAACGCGTTTGCCGCAGAATCGTTCATGCGGTCGGCTTCGGCGATGATCACCACGCGCACGCGGTCGCCCTTCATGGCAAAGGAGGCGGTCATCGTACGGATGAGTTCCACCGAAATCAGGGCCCCGGCGCTAAAGATGTCGACGCGGTAGGGGTTCTTGGTAATTTCTTCGATGTACGCCTGCTTAAAATCCTGGATGGTCTTTGCGGTACTCCCCGCAGAGACATCGGCCGCATTACGGGCACTCGCTTCCTTGGCCTCCATGGGCACGACCCAGTTGTCGGTGACACCCGTATCGGCGGCCATCTTGCAGCCAAAGCAGTTTTTACAGGGGCGAACGCTTGGGTTCGTACACTGCAACGCCTGGGCAATCTCCATCGCGAGCGCTTTTTTGCCAATGCCCACAGGACCGTCGATAAGAATCGACTGCGGGAACCGGTTTTCACGCAACGCCGCCATAAGACGGATGCGGATCCGTTCCTGGGATGCAGGGCCATTCAAGCGATATTCAATCATTTTTGTTTCAACCATTGCAACGGGTCCACGGTCTGTGTCCCTTCGCTTACTTGGAAATACAATTTAATTCCATTTAACGAAGCGATATCGCCCACTTCTCCAATTTCTTCGCATTTCTTGACACTTTTGCCCTCCTGAACGTGAATCGATTTCATGTGACCGTAAACGGTGTAGATTCCGCCTTCATGTTCGATGATGACAGAGGGGCCGCGGCCGTCGATTTCGGAGACCATCGCCACAGTCCCAGCCGCCGCGGCACGGATGCGCCCGCCACGCTTTCCGCGGATTTCGACGCCCAGGTTACGCGTCATAATGTGGAGTACCGGGTGTTCTTGCAGGCCGTATTCGCTGATGACGGGGCCTTCCATAGGCATGCACTTGGGACCCTTGAACGGAGTGACCGCAACAACGGGCTTTTTCGAAGTCTCGGCCAGGCGCTTCTTTTCGGCCTCGCGCTTTTTCTCGGCGGCCTTCTCCTTCTTTTTGAGGGCGGCGAGGCGGGCCGCTTCGGCGCGCTTCGCTTCTTCGATTTCGCGCTTGCGGCGCACTTCGAGCCTCTTGATGAGCGCAAGCATCGTCTTCTGGTTGCGTTCGAATTCCTTGAGCGCCATACGCTGCACGGCCTTGTCGTGCTTGAGCGAATGCAGCATGCGTTCTTGACCGTTCATCTGCGCCACAAGCCCACGTTCTTCGACGGCCTTGCGGTTACGGAGCTTGGTGAGTTCGGCCAGGTGGTTTTCCTGGGCGTGCTGTTTCTGAGTGCGTTCGGCCACCAGGCGGCGGAGCATCTCCACATCTTCGCGGTCACGGTTCAGCAAATGGTGGACCCAGTAAACCTGGCGTTCGGGGTTCCCGTTCTTGGTCAAAAGTTCGTAGAGGATTTCGGCATCGTTGCTGCGCCCCTGTACATACAAACTCCTGACGCGACGTTTCATGGCACGCTTGCGGTCCTTGATCTTGGTATCAAGCGAGTCGATGTCCATCGCGAGCTGCTTTACCGCATCTTGCAGCAAGTCCTCGTTTTTCGAGAGCGCCGACAGGTACGAACGCGTACGGTTCAAGTTCTGGTCCAACAGCGAAATCGTATTCAGCACGCCCTTTTCTTCGGTTTCCAAAAGGGCTAGTTCCTCGCGCTTTTTAGCGAGATCCGCTTCGAGTTTCTTGAGAGCCGTCTTCTGTTCGTCAATCTGCACGTCCGTCTTCTTGGGGGCGCCCCAAGCGACCGCAAAGGCAAAGAACAGCAACGGAAACAGCCACGAGGTCAGACGCATGCGCTATTCCTGTTCCCCTTTCTTCTCAAAGAGAAAACTGCGCACAGTACGGAAACTAAAGTAGCCCGCAAGAGCCGTCTCTAACAACAAAGTAAACAAAGCGACAATCCAAAAGCCGGACACGCCAGTAGAGACAATCGGGAACATCTTCACCACGGACTGGATCACAACGCCGAGCAACAGCACCGCAAACCCGCTGCCGATAAAGCCCTGCGTAGCGCCTTCCAGCACAAACGGGAACTCAATGAAAAAGTAACTGCCACCGGCATACTTCATATTCTCGACCAGAAGCTTGCGGGACATGAGCGATAGGCGCACCGAGTTGCAAATGATGAGAGAAAGCGTTATGAGCAAAAGGATACTGATGCAAATCGGCCAGAAAATCATCTTGAACTTCCACGATGAAATCCTCACCGCCCACTTGAGCGGGGACTGCACCTCTTCAAAGCACGGTTCTTCGGCCAGCTGGTCACGGACTTCGGCAAGGTCTGCCGGGTTACGGGCATCGTCGCTCAACGAGATGCGGAAAAATGCGGGGATGGGGTTCCCTTCGACTAGTTCCAGCATGTCCGACGAAAAATGGTTGCGGAAGTCGGCCAGCGCCGAATCGGCACTCACAAACGACACCGATTCCACATGGCGGAAATGTTCGAGGCGCGTCTGGATCACGGCTATGGAATCTTCGGGCACGTTCTCGTTCAAGAAGGCTTCGACGACGTAGAGGGATTTTTCGACCGAGAGGAGCTTGAAAGAGACTCCCAGGGCCGTAAAAGACGATGCCAAAAGAAGCGAACAGAGAAAAATGGTCACCAAAGACGGAAGGATCACCGTGCGGTGCTGCTTCCATCCTCGAAAAGATTCCGATATTAAATAGCCTAATTGTCCGAACACGCCTGGAATATAATTAAATTTGTAGGAGTTCTTTACGGGGCTTTTATGGGAAACATCATATTAAAGATAACCGCACTGGTTTGCGCGATGGCCCTCTGGTTCTACGTCATCTCGCTCAAGGACTTCCAGCTCAAGATGGAAGTGCCGCTTACGTTTGTGAAGCTGCCCGAAACGCTCGCGATTGCGTCAAAGCCGCCAAGCACCGTTCCCGTAACCGTCGAAGGCAAACCGCTCGACCTCATCCGTCTGCAGTCGCAAAAACAGTCGGCCATGGTCGTCGACCTGCACAACGCAGAACTCGGTTCCAAGCGCATCCACCTCGACGCCAAGAACTTTGTGGCTCCGAACTTTGCCTCGGTCCACTACATTGAACCGGACAACCAGTACCTCTTTGTCGACATCGCCGTCGATACGCGAATCGAACGCAGCATACCCATCAAGAACAACGTCGGCTTTAGCGCCGCCCCCGGCTACGTGATTGTCAAGAAGCCCAAGCTGATGCAAGAAGCCCTCAAGGTCTCGGGCGCCCGCAATGCCCTCACCCGCATTATCGACATCCCGACCGATTCCCTGTTCTTCGACAGCATCAAGGTGAGCAAGTCCTACTCCATCCCGCTCGTCACCGAACAGCTCCCGCCTTTCGTGACGCCCAGCGATTCTGTCGCCAACATCTACGTCGATATCCAAAAGATCAAGTCCAAGGAATTCCACAACATTCCCATCCAGCTTATCGGCTTTTATGACCGTGCATTGAACACGCTCTCGCCACAAAAAGCATCCGTAGAAATTACCGGTGGCGAAAAGGTGATTGACAACATCAGCAATAGCGACATCTCGCTGTTCATCGAATACAACCGTTTTGAAATCGAAGACGCCGACAGCCTCGCTCCAACCATCAAATTGACCTTGCCGCCTGACGTGGATCGCAGCATGTCCATCAAGGCCATGCTTGTCAAGCCCGACAAGATCAAGCTTATCAAGACGAAAACTGACGACGACAAAGACGAGGAATATAGAATATGATTTGGCTTGGAATTGAATCCAGTTGCGACGAAACCGCATGCGCCGTCCTGCAGGACGAACCGCTCAAGGTGCTTTCGAACCCGCTCTACAGCCAAATTGACGAACACGCCCTCTATGGTGGCGTCGTTCCCGAAATTGCAGCCCGTGCGCACTTGCAAAAGATTGCTCCCATTGCCGAAGCGGCCGTCAAGGAAGCCGGCATTGAACTCAAGGACATCGATGCCATCGCCTACACCACTGGCCCAGGTCTCATGGGACCGCTCCTTGTCGGTGCAAGCTTTGCCAAGGGCCTTGCCCGCGACCTGAACATCCCGGCTTACGGTATAAACCATCTCGAAGGGCACCTCGCCGCCGCCTGGCTCTCGAACCCGGACATCGAGCCTCCGTTCCTCACGCTCACCGTTTCGGGCGGCCACACGGAACTCGTGATGGAAGAACCCGGATTCAAGTACACGAGCATCGGACGCACCCGCGACGACGCAGCCGGTGAAGCATTCGACAAGTGCGGAAAGCTCCTCGGACTCAAGTACCCGGCAGGGGCCACCATCAGCAGGCTCGGCAAGGACAAGAACCGCAAATTCGTAGAATTTCCGCGCGCGCTCCATACGCACGACAACTGTGAATTTTCGTTCAGCGGCTTAAAGACGGCCGTCCTCCGTTACACCGAAACGCACGACCCGCAGTTCATTCAGGACAACCTCGGCGACATTTGCGCCTCGCTCGAAGATGCGATTGTCGACAGCCTTGTTTCAAAGACCATCAATGCCCTCAAGAAGACCAAGATGAAGACGCTCGTGATGGGCGGTGGCGTGAGTGCGAACAGCTGGTTGCGCACCCGCTTGCAGGATTACTGCGACAAGAAAGGCATCCGTTTTTGCGTCCCGGACCGCAGCCTGAGTACAGACAACGGTGCAATGATTGCGGCTGCTGCCATCCGTCGCGTCAAGCAGAACAAACTCACGTCCATTGATGTCGTGAAGCCCTGGATGCCGCTGGCTATTTAGTAGGAAGTAGACAGTAGGCAGTGGGAGGCGCGGCCAATAGCGCTAGAGCCTGCGTATATAATACGTTTCGCAAATTTTCGGCACTTCATATACCGTCTTGCCTCTTTTTGCCGTGTTTTCTACACCGCTTTTTGCTTTGCCCCTATATTTTTTAGGTTATTTCGTTGTATATTGTAAGTATGATTTTGTCGTTCAAGAATAAGGCCATGTTCATCCTGTGTGCAACAGCATTTTGCTGGGCACAGGATTTGAGCAAACCGGTAAACGACGTCGACGTGTTCCGCCCCGAAAAGAGAGAAACGAAAGTCGAACTCGTCGATTCTTCGCAAACAAACGCCATCAAGCTCAACGTCGACATTTTTGCCGATGGCTTTATCGGATCCTACTACATTCTGTGGGATGACGTCGACCTTTCCGAAGACATCAAGAAGACAATCCAGAGCCGCGACTTTGCCCGCGACGAATTCTTCATGCAGAACATCGACCGCGAACAGTTCGAACAGGAACGCATGTTGCAGCTCTTCGAAGACAAGAAGCAAGAATTCTTCAACATCTTCCCCGAAGAGGCCCTCAAGGAACTGCAAGAAAAGCAAGCGGACGAATAGGGATGTTTTCGCAAGAACGCAATTTTACAAGCTGGCAGCTCACAGGCTTTGGTGACGCCCCGGCGTTTATTTTCCAGACGATCGACAGCACGCACAAGCTGATGAAGGCAAAGGCCCTTGCCGGAGAAATCCAGCCGGGAACGCTCTTTGTCGCCGACGCACAAAGCGACGGACACGGACGCCACGAACGCACGTGGGACTCCCCCGCCGGCAAAAACCTCTACTTCAACATTCTGATTCCGCTCGACGGGATACCGCCCAATCGGTTTGCGCAGATTACGCAAATCACGGCGCTCACCTTTGCCGAAGTGTTTGCCCCCCTGCAACAGGGCGCCCAATCCGAGCCATCCGAAAAGGTGACCGTCAAGTGGCCTAACGACATTCTCTTTGGCAAGAGCAAGTTCTGCGGGATTTTGGCGGAGGTTGTTTATACAAGAAGGCGATCCCCGAACAAGTCGGGGATGACAATGCAACAAGATGCGCCACGCCCGGCCCTCAACATGGGCATCGGCATCAACGTCAACAGCGATCCCGAAGACTACGCCCACATCGGCCGCGCCGTCACGACACTCAAGGCGATTGCAGGACGCCCCATCAACCGCGAAAAGCTTTTGAAGACGCTCATCGGCAACCTCGAACGCGCCATCGGGCAGTTCAAGGCATTCGGCATCTCGCCCTGGATAAGCGCCTGGCGCAAGATGGACAAGTTCATCGGAGCCCGCGGCACCATCGTCGTAAACAACCACTGCACCGACCAGAACCGCAACAGCGGCGAAGGCTCCATCAAAAAAACGGGCCGCATTCTCGACATGCAACCCGACGGAAGTCTGCTGTTCCAATGCGACGACGGTAAAATCGAAACCGTCATATCCGCAGACTTGGAGATCTAGCTATCTCTTAAAGAAGATACTTCCCACAAGCGAAACGGCAAGCACCACGATCATCGCGGTAAGGCCCATATCCGCCATTTCACGGCGTTCGCCAACAAGTCCCGTTTCGATAAGCACGATAAGCACAAGCGCAAGGACTGCCGCAATGGAGCCCATCCGCTGGAACATCTTGACTTTTTCTTCGTTTGTAAGCTTTCCGTTCGGTCGATTAGTAAAGGGCATTGACATCACCTCCAAGGCAAATCCACACAATAAGTCCCACCATCACGAGTGCGCTAATCGCCACGTTGGCAAGGAAAAAGTCACGGTTCATCGCATCCAGGTCATTGGACTTTCTAAAGAGATGGATGTAGACGATTGCGGCCGTCATGAGTCCGGTCACGGTCCACCAAACCCAGCCCATGTTCCAGAAAAAGCCGAACACCACACAAAGCACGAGCATCGCCAAATGGCTTGCCAGCGCAATGCGCAAAGACTTTTCCAGGCCAAAGCGGGCAGGCACAGAATGCAGCCCCTGCTTGCGATCAATTTCAATGTCCTGCGTTGCGTAAATGATGTCAAAGCCGCCCATCCAGAGCATCAGAATGAACAGGAGGAAAATCGGGAACACGGCGAATTCACCGCGAACAGCAATCCAGGCGCCAAGCGGGCTCATACCGATGGCAAAGCCGAGGAACCAATGGCAAAGCCAGCTAAAACGTTTCCAGTACGAATACGAGAGCAAGAGGAACCACACGGGCAACGCAAGCGCACCGGCCAGTGGCTGGAGCATCCACGCAAACGCCACGAACAGGATTCCGTTCAGCGCCAAAAACGCCATCACGGACTTTCGGCTGAGGCGCCCTGCCGGCAAATGACGTTTGGCTGTACGCGGGTTTTCGGCATCGAACTTGGCATCGGCAATGCGGTTAAAACTCATGGCACTGTTACGGGCAGTCACCATACAAAGGACGATCAAGACGACAATGCGGGCCGTTTCGTAGGCGCTCATATCGCGGAAACCGTTCGCCGCCACCCACATGGAACCCAGCGCAAAAGGCATTGCAAACAGCGAATGGCTCAAACGGACAAGATGTGTAAATTCAAGGATTTTATTCATGGTTTAGTAGGAAGTTAGAAGTAGGAAGTAGGAAGTTTGCAGTGGTTAGTGGCTAGTGGTTGGTGGTTAGGTTGTCATTCCCGCCTTCGTGGATTTGTCATTCCCGCCGGAGCCTGTGCTGAGCGGAGCCGAAGTAAGCGGGAATCTCCATTTTCTTCCCCGCTCCACGTTTTTGCGACGGTAGCCACCTGTGACGCATCCACGCCCAAGTGCTTCAAGACTTTCGCGACGACGGTATCGACCAGCTCTTCCATCGTCGCAGGCTTGCTGTAGAACTGCGGCGACGCCGGAATCACGACCGCCCCCGCCAAGGTCACACGCTTCATATTCTCGATGTGGATCAAGTTGTACGGCATCTCTCGCGGCACAATCACGAGCGGCCGGCGTTCCTTGAGGCAAACATCCGCCGCACGCACAAGCACGTTGTCCGACGTTCCCGCCGCAATGCGCCCAAGAGTCCCCATGGAACACGGCACCACCGCCATGCCCGCAATATCGCTAGAACCGCTCGCGCATTCCGCAAAAAAGTCATCCACGTTGCACACGTCCTTGCAATAGTCGAAAAGCGCGCTCTGCCCTTCGTACTCGAGAACCTGTTTGCCCGGGTGCGTCACGATGAGCGTCACTTCATGACCAAAACGCTGCAAGTACATCGCCATACGGGTCGCATAAACGCTGCCGCTTGCGCCCGTCACTCCAAGCACAAAACGGCTCATGCATTCCCCGGCTTGTGCAAGAACACACCAAACGAAATCCCGCCATCGAACATCTTGACCTGCTTGACTTCAAAGCCGCATTCTTCGGCCATCTTGCAGAACTGATCGACCGGCAAAAAGCGGATAATCGAATTCACCAAGTATTCGTAAGCATCGCGCTTACCACTAAAGAAGGCACCCATCACCGGGATGAACAGCGGCGCCAGCACTTTATAGAAGAACTTATTGAACAAGTTCCTCGGCGAGAAAAATTCCAAAACGCAAAGGTATCCGCCCGCGTCAAGCACGCGATACGATTCCAGCAAGGCGCCACGGGCATCGGGCACGTTACGCATGCCAAAGCCGTTCAGGATGACGTCGAACTGGCGCTCAGCAAAAGGCATCTTCATAGCATCGAGCTGCACCGCATGCGCATCGATTTTCTTCGGCTTGACTTCGGCGAGCATCCCGTACGAAAAGTCGCCAATCACCGCGGGGTCCACGACAAAGCCGCGCGCAGTTCCATCCCGCGACACCCCATTTTGCGAAGCACACTTGCAAGCGCACTTGCAACCAGATTCGAAAATCTTGCGGAACGTGTCGGCAAAATCGCCCGTGCCACCGCACAAGTCCAGCAGGCGAACTTTATTTGAGCCGCGCGGACTCTCGCCCATCATCTTTTTCAGGCGCTTGCAGCAATACCTGCGCCACAGCACATCCTGATAACAGCTCAGAAAGTGATTCAGAAAATCGTAACGGCTCGCGATGCCGTCGAACATCTTTCGCACGGGACTTTTCATACCAACCAATTTAGAAATATTCGTCCACTCCACAAAAAAAGCAACCCGGATTTTAGTCCAGGTTGCAAATTTTCAGAAGGTTCACGAGCTTAACCGCCCGCCCCCTCAAAGGCTTAGTTGAACTTAGCCGTAAAGGAATCGCCGTCCTTCGGAGTCACCAAGCGCGGATTATCCGTCACACCGTCGCTCCATCCCGTAAACACTGCACCAGCAGCCGGGACAGCGGTCAGCAAGATCGGGTTTCCGCTAAAGAACTTGCCCTTGAAGCTCTGGCTCGGGAGATTAGCACCTTCCATAAGCACGGCACCGTTGCCGGTGGCATTGAGGCTTACAGAAATCATTTCGCCCACGCCAAATTCTTCCTGGTATTCCTGGATGACCTTGGGATCGCGCTTAGAGGCCCAATCCTTCATGCAGGAACCCGTTCTGTCGAATCCACGACCGCAAGAGTTCTCGTACCACTTCTGGTCCTGCTTGAACTTGGCGAGGTCGCGCGTCATTTCGTTATTGTCAATCGTTGCCACCATGGCATCGACAACCTTTTCCACGTTCTTGGCGTTCGTGTAGCTATTGAAAATCAAGGCAGAACGGTTGATGAACATACGCTTGAAATCCGGGTTCACGATAAGGCTGTTGTAGAGATTGGCAAAGCAGCCTTCTTCCTTGCACGGCTTGTTTCCACCGCCCTTCTTGATCCAGGCGAACATATTGGATTCCTGGTTAAATTCCTTGTTATTCACACCCCACGTCCAGTCAAAACCGTGGTCAAGATCATAAACCATGAACTTCCACGGCTGTCCCGGAGCAGACCATGCGCGCACGTTGTTGTTCGGCCAGTCACCGTTATGGATATAGATTTCGGCAGCCATGTAGTCGGCAAGGTTACCGACATCGAGCAAGGCCTTGGCAGATTCGTAATTGGCGTTGTTTTCGCCCTTGAAGTCGCTTGTAGCCACAAAGTGGAGCATATTCATATAGCTGTCGACCGTTCCGCTGCTGGCCTCGACTTCCTTGCCCAAGTGCTTCACGAAGTTCACCGTGTTGGCATCAATCTTGTAGTTCGTTTCGACATAGTGCTTGTTGAAACGTTCACGCATATCGTGGATGCCGTAGTACTTACCGTTGTAGAACACAACGACCTGGCGGCTTCTCTGGTAATCGACACCACTGCCTTCGAGGAGGGCACCGCCCATGGCATCTTCGATGTAGTCGCTCACATAGCGGTTACCGTTGTTGCGGAGGTTGAAGGACTTGTACTTGTCATTCACGCCCTTGCGGGTTTCGAACAACGGATAGTTGATGCTACCGTCTTCATAGATTTCGCGCAAGCGGATCGAGACAGACTTCTTGTCGTTCAAGCGGCTGTAGCCACCCATCAAGGAGATGCCTGCATCCTTTTCCCACGTAGAGCCATCCTTTGTCGCAGAACCATTTTCGAAGTATTCCACGTGAATCGGGAGTTCCACATCGGCATAGAGGCCAGCGCTATCGGAACAGTTCTTCGGAGCTTCGCAGCTCGTCTTGATATAATGTTCACGGAAGAAGCTCGAATCCACGCTGATGGCAACGATCGGCATCTTCACATCTTCTTCGTCGACAAAGAACGTACGGGTCGTCACCTTGCTAGAGAGAGCACCCTTCTTGAACGTGGCGCAACGGAAGGCCACGCTATGGTCAATCTTTTTCGGGGAGCTGAATTCCGGAGAATTTTCAGTCGGCACAGATCCGTCCGTCGTGCAACGGAGCTTGACGCCATCAGCCAAAGCAGGCGGATTCAAGGTAAACGCTTCGCTATAGAATCCGGACTTGAGACCGCTCATATCTGCCGGCGGAACAAGTTCGTCGTAAGCCTTGGATTCGGTATTCGGCTTTTCCGGAGTCGGCGTTTCAAAGTACTTCCAGTAACCGCCATCCACAATGCCCCAGCTAAGGCCAGCCGTCAATTCCGGATAAGCGACCGAGTCACGGATTCCGTTAAAGTTGTCCAAAAGATAAATCGTGCCGCCGTCCTTATCGAGCTTCCAGTTCGTATGCGGACGAGTATGGAAGCCATCCTTATCGGCAACCTCAACAGCGGAAATGTCATGCTTGTCGCAGAAGACGACCAGGAAGGACTTTGCCTTGACAACGACACTGCCAAAGACCCACTTGCGCAGGTTCTTGAGGTTTTCGACAAGCGTATAGCCTTCGAGGTTTGCATCCTTGTCGCCGGAGTTATAAATTTCAACCCAGGACGGGTCATTGCCACTTTCATCGAGGAAGTCCGTATTCAACGGAGAGATTTCCGTGATACGCAAGGCAGAATTGCCGACCCAGCGGATGGCCGTATCCGGCGGAAGCGTCACAACGATAGTCTTATAGACGGTGTCATTGCCTTCGACAACGCGAATGACTTCGGTACTCGAAGAATAAGAAAGGTTTGAACCAGAAGATCCGCCCGGAATTGCTTGACATGACGGGGAGTTGCAACCCGACGATCCAGAATCAGCGACTGGACCATTCGGAAAATCGTTATCATCGGCGCAGGATACCAAAAATGCTGCACCAAGAGCTGCGACTAGCGATACGGACGCTTTAAACCAGTTTTTTGAGCGAATCACGACGACCACCTAAATAAAAAAGATACACCACCCAACGGCGAAAAAGCCGTAGGACACCTTATTATTCCATCCAACACCACTAAATTTAGTAGTTTTTTTAAAAAAATAACAGTAATATTCTCTTTACCCTTGACAAGCGGAAAAAATTAATCTATTATTGGGTCACCAAAATGGTTCTGTAGCTCAGTTGGTAGAGCAGTGGACTGAAAATCCGCGTGTCGTTGGTTCAATTCCAATCGGAACCACGAAGAAACCTCGGTGAAAACCGAGGTTTTTTCTTTATTTTCGGCAATTTTTTTTGAAAAGAGCTTAAAAATAAGCCTCATTGATCAAAAAAAAATGACGACGAAAGAGAATCTCTCTCGTCTTTCGTCTGTAGCCGCGATGCGGCGTCCCCTCATCTAAGCAACGTGATTTAAATCACGGGCGGTAACAGTCCCTTCTTGATGAACTCGCCATCCGGCTTGTAGCAGGAATAGAATTCGTCCCAATGCTCCATGAGAATATCGACGAGTTCCGGCTGGAAATGCGAACCTCTCGACTTTTTCATTTCTTCCTTGACGCGATCTTCGGGCCAAGCCGGCTTGTAGCAGCGCGGACTTGCCAACGCATCCAAGACGTCTGCAACGGCGCAAATACGGGCCGAAAGCGGAATCTGCTCGCCCTTGAGTCCATCGGGGTAGCCGGTGCCATCCCAACGTTCGTGATGGGCGCCCGCAATATCGTAGGCCATGCAAAGTAAATCGGTTTTGGATTCACGGAGCAAAGTACGACCAATGACCGAATGTTCCTTCATTTGGTTGTACTCTTCCGGAGTCAATTTTCCAGCTTTGTTCAGCACCATGTCCGGAATGCCGACCTTTCCTAGGTCATGCAGCGGAGCCGCATAGTAAATCAAGGCCTGTTCTTCAGGAGAAAGCCCGAGATACTTGGCAAGCTTAACGGAAATCTCGGCAACGCGGTGGATGTGGTCGCCCACTTCGTGACTGCGGAATTCAGAAACTTCGCCCAGAATACGGATAAGTTCCATGTGAGCAGACTTCAGTTCTTCGGCCTTGCGTTCGAGCTTTTTCGCATAACGTTCCAGTTCCTCGGCACGAACCGCCGATTCAATCGTCTTCGCCGAATAGACGGAAATGAGCTTAAGGCGCTCCAAGTCCTTTTCAGAGAAGAATACGTTATCGCCAACTTTGTTAATGGCCTGGAACACGCCCATCACGCGGCCGTCACTTTCCATGGGCATGGTCATGACAGACGTCGTATGGTAGCCGTTTTTCATGTCACTACGACGATCAAACCTAGAATCGCGGTAAGCATCTTCCACTAAAAGCGGTTCACCCGTCTTGAGGGAGTATCCGACAAAACCAGCGGACAAAGGAATTCGAAGTTCGCTCACACCATGAGCAACCTTCGTCCACAGTTCATGACGTTCTTCGTCGATAAGCCAAAGGGAGCAGCGGTCCGCCTGGACAATTTGCCGCCCCAAGTCCGCCATAAGCACCAAGAGACTGTCCGTCTTATGTTCGGCGGCAATCTTCGGCATGTACTCGAACAAGAGGGCTGCAACCTTGCTGTCCCCAAGATCAGTATCGTTTCCTTGGTAACTCATAGTATGTAAAAAAATAATTAAATCCGCACAAAATGCAAAGTATCGTTGACGATATCGAACTATTTTTTCTATTCTTTGCGCACCAATTGGAGGAATAGGCTAATTGGTAAGTCAGCGGTCTTGAAAACCGCCGCCGTAAGGCTTGGGGGTTCGAGTCCCTCTTCCTCCGTAAAAAGCGTTTCCGAGTT
>Ga0310786_10004635_pt1 | contig 19064 bp, 17 predicted proteins | sample AusTroGonzalo_MG_FD_203881 | JGI IMG/M metagenome (GOLD analysis project Ga0310786, IMG submission 203881) | Bovine rumen microbial communities from tropical cattle in Woodstock, Queensland, Australia - Gonzalo_03 (v2) (version 2) | ecosystem: Host-associated > Mammals > Digestive system >... | reverse complement strand
CACGAACCAGACCATCGCACAGATCGACCTCTGGCTCAACGCCCAGGGCAAGGACACCGTCGCCGGCATCAAGTACGAAAGCGGCGTCGTCTATACGCTCCCGAAGATCCTCGACGAAAAGGTCGCACGCCTCCACCTCGAAAAGCTCGGCGTTCACCTCACCCGCCTCACGCAGGCCCAGGCCGACTACATCGGCGTGCCGGTCGAAGGCCCGTACAAGGCAGACCACTACAGATACTAATAGGTTAAACAGCCTTTTATCGAAAAAGCCCCGCATTCAAATGCGGGGTTTTATGCTATAAAAATTCTTTATCGAAAACCCTTTTTCTATTTTAGACGTATGAAAATCCGTGTTCCAGAATCTTTGAAGAATATAGCGACCGGGCTCATCCCCTTGCAAAAACTGGTCTTGATTTCTCTTGCGGCGTGGGTGACGCACATCATTTTGCGCCTGCTGCTCCTTTTCCGCAACAACCCTTACGGATTCCCATTCGTCTCTAAACCCGACTGGTTCATTTTCCACGCCGTCTGCATAGACTTTATGTGGATCGTGAACGCCCTTGTGATTTTCCTGATCATCGGCGCCATCACCATAAAAATCGCAAGCTTAGCCCAAAAAGACAAGGCAAAGAATGTCGCCGTCAAAACATTGACGACTCTATATGCGGTTTTTCACGGAGTGATCCTTTTACTGACCCTTTTAGACAACGAGACCCATCGATTCCTGGGCGGCCACCTGACCTTCGGACTGGTGGATACCTACAAGGACGCATCGTCCATCATCGTTTTCTACGACTACGTGGCAAACGACTTGTCCGTACCTTACTTGCAGTTCGTCGTTCTCGTCTTGATGCTTCCGTTCACCTACGCCGTTTATCGCCTGCTTTGCAAATGGTACAGCCCAACTAACAGTTTCTATGTCAGAAAATCGGTCATCGCGATGGTCATCTTCTACATAGCCTCGTACTCGTACGTGTATTTCATATGGACCGGCAGCTCCCGCATGACAAAGCTCCGTCCCGTCGTTTCGCTGATTTACAACGACCTGTTTGTCGCTAAGAACAATAACGGACTTGCAGAATCGAATCTGGATGCATACCGGGTCTCCTATCAAAATTTGTGGCAAAAAGTCGAAGGCGATTCCTTATGGGAATTTTCCAACGCCAACGAAGGGAACGGACTTCCGCTTTACCGCACCCCCACCGCAAAACTCCTGAACAGCGAAAAGCTCAAGGCCCAACGCGAGATGAAACCCAACTTCATTTTGGTGCTGATGGAATCACAGCGCGGCCTCAACACGGGTTATATGAATCCGCAGATTCAGCCCTCCCCGACACCCTTTATGGATTCTCTCGCCGCAAACTCTCACGTATGGATGCGTATGCACACAAGCGGCGTCCCCACAACCGGCGGAGTTCTTTCTACCCATATCGGCATCCCGCACCACACGCGACTTTCGCAAGCGACGGACCTGGCGCACATCGCGCTCCCGAGTTTTGTTTCGACGCTTACCGATTCCGGATACACCACGCACTACATGTCGGCCGCCGACCCCGCCTGGGATAACTTGGGCGTATGGATGGCAAAGTGGTACACGGCACAGCACTACAACCGCGAACGCGAAGACGACTCCACCTTCATGGACCACGCGATCGAATACGTGCGCGACACGCTTTCGAAAGAAGGCAAGCCCTTCCTTGCGACTCTCATGACGCGTTCCAACCATTACCCCTTCAACTTTGCCGCAGGCATGACCGACGAACAAAAGTCAAGGCCCCTGCAGGAACGCATCAACGTGACGATGAACTATGCCGACCGTCAGCTAGCCCGCTTTATCCGCGCCGTCCAAAACGAAGATTGGTACCAGAACACCTACGTGATCGTGATGGCCGACCACGGATTCCCTCTCGGCGAAAACGGAGTTTCTACCATAAGCGGCGGCGGATATTCCAACATCAGCTGGATACCGTTCTTTATCCATGGCAAAGGCATGGAGGCCACCCGCGACACCACGACGGCCGCACAGATCGACATCGCCCCCACGATACTTGAACTGGCCGGATTCGCCGTGCCGAACGTTTTCATGGGACACAACCTGCTAAGGGGCGAAGGTACGGGACTCTCGCTCGGCGCCTACTCCGGCTATGCCGCCATCGGACTCGACGGATACCGCTTTATCGCGAAATACCCCGCACAAGACGAAACGCACCTCTTTGCAGAAAACGACCTCCGCCAAGAATCCGAACTCACAGGCAAGCGCCAAAACGAAGAGAGCCGTCTTTCGACGACTCTCGATACACTGCTCAAAATTTCGGATTACAGCCTGGAAAAAGGTCTGTAATAGCACTAAAAAACTGGGCGACTAACCCTTTACGAACAAGCGCCTAAAGAAGTTGATGATGCCGGCGGGAACCCTATAGCGGTAACCACGGCAGTCCACAACCATCACGCCCTTGTACATATTGAACGTATGGAAGGCCACTTTCATGGTCGGGTGCGGCGACGACTTTCTCCACAGTTCCTTGAACACAAGACCCTCAGAAGTTTCTTCGACCTGCTGGAAGGAAATGGCGTGGCCATATTCCACATTGCATTCCTGGGCGGGGCGATAAATCTTCCCTTTATGTTCAAACCAGTCGCCAGCATTTCTGGCAATATTTTCGGGGAAATGGTATTCCTTCACCTTGGTGTACTTTCCGGATCCGTCCACTTCGTACACACCCAACGTGGATCCATTAGGCTTCGGCATTTCCGTGGAATAAATCTGTTTCTTCCCGAACAGTTCCGTATAGATGGCATCCGTAAGGAGAGCGTCACTAATGTTCTTTCCATTCACCAATGCCGGCTTTTCCAAGTCCAGTTCATACAGCTTCAGGCCACCGCCCTTGAAATTTTCGGGGTAGACCAGAATCTTACCGTCCCTACGGATAATCGCCGGAAAGCTGAGATGCGAATCCAATTCAAGAATGGTATCGACCTTGACAAGACTGTTGCTAGCCCTATCGACCGTGAGCATAGCCAGACGGCCTCTCTTGTGGGGATAGTAGAATTCTTCGACCAGGACATATATCTTATCATCCGTAACATCGAGAATGAAGGGATCTGCAAACCAGCGATCCTTGCATTCATGATTCAGCCACTTGATCTTTAAGGGTTTACCTTCAATGACTTCGTCCAAGGTGTTCTCGACAAAGCCGATATTCCAGACACCTTGCATAAGGCTACGGTATATCTCGATGGGTTTCACGCAACTACTCCTTTTTTAGGACGCGTTTCTTTGTAACCGTACGAAATATATAAAAAATTTGTACGGACTCTTTTTTTACTAGATTTACCCTTATGAGAATAATGATCGTCCTTAACCGAATCGCCCGTGGTGGCGGGGAAAACGTAGCCGTTCAGCTGGCCAACCAGTTTTCCCGAATGGGGCACACCGTTTTTTTCGTCAGCAACAAAGAACGGAACAACATTTCTGACTTCTATCCCATCGAAGAAAAAGTCCAGATCCTTCCCTGTTTCCGTCATTACTTTCCCCTGAAAATTTTCAGCCTCCGTCGCGCCATCAAAAGGGTGAATCCCGACATCATCATCGGCATCATGCCGGATTCCACCTTCTACACTTACCTCGCGGCTTTTGGACTCCACAAGAAAATCATTTCGTCGGATCACAGCTCCTTCGAAAAGAATCCCTATTCGCAAAGGCATCTTTTCCCTTACCTTCTCAAGTTCTATTTCAACGCCGTTTACGACTGCGTCACCGTCCTCACAAAAACGGATCACGACATCGTCGCAAAGAGATTTAAAAAAACGGTGGTCATGCCGAACCCGCTTTCCATAGCGCCTGCCGAAACGCTCAAGCCGAACAAGAAAAAAAGAATCCTTGCCGCCGGCCGCCTCAACATTTGGCACTGCAAGGGCTTTGACATTCTCATCAAGGCCTGGGCACGGATCCAGGAAAAATATCCTGACTGGACTGTCGAAATTGCGGGCGAAGGAGATAAAGGCCGTCAGTACCTGGAAAACATGATTGTCGAAAAGCATTTGGAAAACCGGGTCATCCTTTCCGGATTCCACCTGAACATCAAGGACTTCTTCAACGACTCCGAAATATTCGTCCTCAGCAGCCGTTATGAAGGATTCGGGATGGTTCTCATCGAAGCCATGTCACAGGGTGCAGCCTGCATCGCCTGCGATTACAAGGGCCGCCAAAGAGAAATCATCCAGAACGATTCTCAGGGTTTATGCGTAGAATGCGAAAACGAAGAAGCCCTGGCAAATGCGCTTTCAAGAATGATCGAAGACGAAGAATACCGCAAGCAAGTCCAGGAAAATGGATGGAAACGATCCCTGGCATTTACCCCGGATAAAATCGGGGACAACTGGACCCGTCTTCTCGAAGAGATGCTCCGCTAAACTTATCGATTCCATCCGGAATGGCCATCGCCGTAAACGACGCCACCGCTATCATCGGCATAACCGCCAAGCGACGACGTTTCCTTTACACCCAGCCAGTTGCGCATCCTCTTGATGCGCTCTTCTTTTTTTTGCAAGTTGGCATCTTGTTTTTCTTTAGATGACTCTGTCATACCATAAAGATACAATTTTTCCATAACCTTAGGCGCACAGACCGCATTTCCGTTCATCGACACAACCTCAAAAAGTCGCTGCCGACACGGAGGCCGGAGCGACTGCAATGTATAAGGGAAATGTTAATGATGTTATGTTATTGTATCTGGACTAGTCACCTCCTTATTTCACGTATTTTTTGATAAGCCTTACCATCAAGTCAGTAAGACTTTCCACCTTGTGATCTCCCACAGATGCCTTGATGTGGGAATTGCCAATTCCGCTATCATCGGTGAGGAATACGTACGTGCCGCCAGTCGCAAGATCAAAGAATCTCAGCATAAATTCAGTATCCTTGTCGATGCCGCTTGCCGCCACCGGGATCAGCTTGATGCCTTCCATGGCATAAAGCCTGATGGACCTTTGCAGGCTCTCGATGACGTTTGAGTTGTGGTGCGCAGGGGCGTCAAGAATCAAGAACGCAATGCGTGAGCGCGCCGACTCGTTCCACGAAAGGTCTTCCAGCGCCGCCTCCAAAGCAGAATGCACCGCCTCGGCATAGTCGCCACCGCCATCGGCATCCTGCCTTGAAACAAACTCCTGCGTATCGGATGCATCCCATGTGAAGTCATTGGCTCGAGTGAGGTAAGCATCGCCTTCGTCGCGGTAGAACAGGGCCGCCGTGCGCAATGCCACCTTGCTTTCTGAACTTGCATGGTCAATGATGTAACTGAGATCCGACTTGAGGAATTTAATCTCGTCGCTCATCGAACCTGTCGCATCGACGATGAACGCCACATCCGCTTTAGCCTTTGGATGCCTGATGCCATCGTCCACAACGACGTTGACATTGAGTTTCTTGTCTTGCCGGGTCGTGAGCCTTATCGACTTTTTGACCCAATCGCCATCGACCTTCAACGAAAAATCTTTCGCACGGACTTTCCGGTTGCTATCGCCATACAGGTTTATCCAGCAGTAGGCATACCCTGCATTATCCGTCTTTGCGGCAAACTCCAGAGAATTGCCGTTAAAGAGATCCACAGGAACGTTCGCGATGCCAACATTGTTACCATCCACCACTTTTACCACTACGAGATTTTCCGGATAGAATTCCCAGTATTCCGTCTTTCCGCTATAATTCTCGTCGTCGATCAGGTCTGCCCAAAAGCCCCAATGGTCCAGGTCATTCCACTCACCGGCCGTGAGCAATCCCGATTTTCGGCCATTATACTTGCCGCCCTTTCTGCCCCTCCGATACGCAGGTCCGTCATCGTCGTCATCACCGCTTGCGTAGCGTTCCGAGACTCTAGTCTTGCTCTTTCTCGGAGACGATTCATCTCGACTGATCTCAATGGATCGTGACGCCACACCAACCTTTGCCTTGCTCGAACGAACGGCTAAAGCGCGCCCCCCAAGCAGACCAGCCAAGCCATCACCGATGCCACCTGAACCAGCGCCTGAGTTAAAGGCACCGGATGGTTTTCCTCGCCTTCCGCCAAGAACCGTTTTCCCGGCACTGGGAAATCCGGATACATTTTTAAGCATCTTGTCAATATCCGCGGCAAACTTGGCATCAGCCAACATCTTTGCGGTACCAACTTCCGGCTTCGGGGATTCCTCTTTTTTGACGGTGTACACCGAAGCCACTTCCGTGCGTCCATCATCCGATTCATCGACACTGGTGGCTTCATCGTCAGTTGTTTTTTCATGGTCGCCATCACCGCAGAACAACACACCCAACAAAGTGCCAGTCACCGCAATCACAGCAATCAGAACGAACAGTTTGTATTTTATGTTTTTCATGATGTCCTCCTTTTTTTTAATCAAAATACCACAACCCACTTGCGACAGACCAACGAATTTGCACAGAAAAAGAGTAAATGTTTTTTCATAAAAAAACGTTTTCATTGTTTCAGGAGCTTTACACAAGCCGTTTTCAAGACGTTTTAAAATATTTTATCTATAATATTTATAATAAACTATATATCTAAAATTCTTTTTTTTAAACACCTAGCAAAGTGGCCTCAAATTATCTATTATTGTCGCATCGTCATTATTCCGCGGAGTAGATATGTCAGAAAAGTTTTCGAAATGGGTCGCTTGCTGGGGCAACGCTACATCCATCACGGATCGCAAGGAAGCCACTTACGCAAAGGACTTAACGCTACGCTATCCGATTCGCGCCTGCTTTCCGGGAAACAAGTTGCGTTTTCATTTTTCGAATCTCACCGGCACCGAACCCGTGACCATCAGCGAAGCGTTCGTCGCAAAATCCGCACAGTCCCACGCTCCGCAAGCCATCACCTTTAGCGGCAAGGCCTCCGCCACGATTCCCGCAGGCGAAGAAATTCTGAGCGACGAAATCGCATTCGACGTGACCGCAGGCGAAACGTTTGACGTGAGCATGTACTTCGCAGACTTTACGCAAATGAACGCAGGCACGGCAATCACGGGCCCGCTTTCTGGCGGCAAGTACAGCTACGGCAACTTTGCGAAATGCGAAACACTCCCCGACGACCTCACCCGCAAAACCAACTGGATCTACTTCCTCAACACCATCGACATCTTTACCGAAGAAAAGAACTTCGCACTCGTCTGCTTTGGCGATTCCATTACGGCGCAGGACTGGCCCGACTACCTTACGCTCCGCTGCGCACGCGAAGGCTTCAACAACGTTTCGATCATCCGTCGCGCCGTGAGCGGCACTCGCATCTTGCGCGAGTACAGCTGCATCACGTACGCCGCCTACGGTCTCAAGGGCGCCACCCGCTTCCCCATCGAAATGAACGTCGCAGGTGCCCGCACAGTCATCGTGCAGCACGGCATCAATGACATCATCCATCCGGTCGGTGTCGAAGTCAACAAGTTCCGTCCCTGGAGCGATATGCCCACGGCCGACGACCTCATCAACGGTGTACGTTCACTTTACATCACGCACGCCCGCAAGCTCGGACTCAAGATTTACAGCGGCACGCTGCTGCCGATTTACGGCTGGCGCACCTACAACGAAAACCGCGACATCATCCGCACGGCATTCAACGAATGGCTCCGCACCGCACCAGACTTTGACGGTTGCGTAGACTTTGACAAGGCCGTCCGCGGCCACGACGATCCAAAAGCGTTTGCAGCCGGATTCGATTCTGGCGACCATCTGCACCCAAGCGCGAAGGCATACGAAGCCATGGCCGAATGCGTCCCCGAAGAATTGCTGAAATAAAATTTGCACTTCGAGCTGTTAGTATTTATTTTATAGATATGAGCTTGAAAGATTCCATTAAGCAACTGCAAAAACGGGAGCACATCACGCAAGACGAGATTATTCGCCGTCTTGGCTGCACCCGCAGCAGCCTTATGGAGAATCCTTCAGCCGAAGCCATAGCCGCATTCGATTACGCATTCGGAAGCACTCCCATCCACGATTCCGGCAACGCCGTCAAAATCCGCAAGGACTCCCACGAATCCAAGGAACTTGAAAAGTTCCTCCCTTGGGCACGCAAGTTCCCCATCCGCGCCTTGCAAAACAAGGGACTCATTCCGGCCAACATCAAGGACGCCGACCTCGTACGCGCCGTATTCCGCTTCATGAACGTCGGGAGCACCGCCGGTTTCGAGAACTACTACAGCGCCACGCTGCAAGCCACGAACCCGCAAACGAACGCCGCCTGGATCCGCCTTGGCGAACTCAGCATCGAACGTTCCACCACCGAATACACGCCGGACCGCGAAGCCATCCTTTCGAACCTGAAGTTCTTGCGGACAAACGTGTACCTCCACGGTCAGGACCTGCGCAAGGTTGCCCGCGAAGCGCTGAACAACTGCGGAATCAAGCTTATCGAAGTGGAACCATTCCTTACCGCCCCGACTCCGGCTAGCGCCTTTTACTGGAGAGGAAACCAGCCCGTCATCCAGGTTCCAACATCAAGGATGGACGACGCCAAGTTCCTCGAAGCTATTTTCCACGCAGTGGGTCACCTGCTTTACCACCCCTTGCGCACGATGTGCCTGCAAACAGGAACCGCAAAATGCGACTCCGCAACAGCACCCCATCCATTCGAAATCAAAGCCGACGCCTTCGCCCAGGACACGCTCCTTTCCGAAGCCGAAGAAAGCGAACTCATCTGCTGCGGACGTTTTAACGAACGCCGTTGCATCCAGCACTTTTCGGGGCTTTTCCACGTGCGCCCGGGAATCCTCGTCGCGCGCCTGCAGCAACAGGGTAAAATCAAACGCGGCTCCCCGCTGAACGATTTCAAGATTGCCGTTTAAGACGCACTCATAAAGAGAAGACAACTTGGCAAAAACAAAAAAAATCCGGTCAAGCCGGATTTTTCGTTTTCAACGCTTTCGCGCTTATTAGTAGTTCAAACCAAAGAACAGGTTGAAGCTATCGAAGCTCTTCTTGAAGTCAAGACCAGAAGCAACGATATCGTAACCGAAGCCCACTTCCAACTGGAGGGAAGAATTGTGGAAAATGGTTGCGCCGACTTCAAAGCCGAAGCTCATGCCGACAGCATACTTTTCGCCAAAGTCCCAATCGTCAAAGTGAGAGTCAAACTGCAAACCGACACCGGCACCGCCACCGACAAACGGGCAAATGTCCGATTCAAGAATCGAATAACGGCCACCCAGGAGCATATTGCCGTGCACTTCCCAGGTATCGCCCAAGGAGGCATTGATATGAGAAAGAGCCGTGATGGCACCATGGTTCGTCATTTCCCAGATGCGACCGAAGCGGAAAAGGAAACCCGTTTCGTGGTCCTTCTTATCGTTGACACCGGACTTTTCGTAGTTGCTCCAGAACGAAATGCCCATTGCAAAGGTGTTGAAATTATAAACCGGGCGCTGGAGGGCTCTTTCCGGTTCGATGGTGTTACTCTGTGCAAAAGCGGCCAGAGCGAGGAAGGAAATGAGGACTAATATCTTTTTCATAATCCGAAATATACAAAAAGATTACGCCACCGGCGCAAAGAACAATTAAGCATTCTATATTTTACAACATCCATGAATAAAGCTGCCATTATTGTCGCCGTAAGCATGCTCGTGAGCCGCGTACTCGGCATATTCCGCGAAATGCTCCTCGCCCACGCCGCCGGCGTGTCGCTCGAAAAAAACGCCCTTGACCTTGCGTTCATGATTCCGGACATCTTGAATCACGTCGTGAGTACCGGTTTCTTGTCCATCATCTTCATTCCGATCTTTACGGGTTACAAAGTCGCAGGTGACGAGCGTGGTGGCTGGAAGTTTTTCAGCAACGTACTCAACACGTTTGGAATTGCCCTCCTCATTCTCGTGATTCCAGCATTCATCTGGATGAAGGAACTCATCGCGCTGTTGACGGTCGACGGCGTGACGCCCGAACTCCTGGAACGTGCAACTTATTACGGACGCATCATTCTTCCGGGGCAAATTTTCATCTTTGTCGGTAGCATCCTCGTTGCCGTACAACACACTCGCAAACAATTCCTGATTCCTTCGCTCACCGGTCTCATCTACAATATCGCGATCGTGGGCGGCGGTGCGGCAGGACTCGCGCTCACAAACTACACCGGCAACGATTACGGTCTCTCCGGATTCGCCTGGGGCGTTCCGGTCGGTGCATTCATCGGTTTCTTTGCCCTCCAGATTTTTGGCGCCAAGCGTGGCGGCGTCCATTACGAACTGATTTGCGAGCCCAAGCACCCCGACATTAACCGCTATTTCAAGATGATGCTCCCGATGTCCCTTGGCGTGGGTTCCATGTTCGGCCTTGAATTCATCATCCGTAGCTTCGGTGCAAACTTTGGCACAAGCGGCATTTCGAGCCTCAACTACGCCTACCGCGTCATGTACACGCTCGTCGCCGTCTTTGGATTCTCGGTCAGTGTCACGAGCTACCCCGACATGGCACGTCTCGTCAAGGAAGGTGACTTCCCGCAACTCAACCATAAAATCTGGAAGAGCCTTTCGCGCATGTTCTGCATCTTGATTCCGGCGGTTGTCGCTGTGTGGGCTTTGAGCTTCCCGGCCGTGCGCATCCTCTTTGAACGTGGCGCCTTCCACCGCGAAACGACCGAAGCGATTTCTGAAATTCTCCGCTGGTACCTGCCCGTGAGCCTTGGGCTTTGCCTGCAAGCGGTTCTCGTCCGCAGCTTCTACGCCTGCGAACGCATGTGGGTTCCCACACTTTTGAATACCGGCATTTTCGCGGCTACCATCCCGGCCTACATTTTGCTTGGCGCCCCCGAAGTGGGGCTCGGCATCAAGAGCGTTCCGATTATCGGCGCCACAGGCGCGATTCTCCAAGTGATTTCGATGATTTTCATGTGGGCCAAAAAGAACGGCACCGACGGCATGAAGGATGCACTCCTCAATATGGCACGCGCCCTCGTCGCCTTTGGCATCATGATTGCAGCCGCCATCGGACTCGATCACATTTCCGGGGACTTCGTCCGCAACGCTGGATTTGTCACGCTTGTCGTTTACGCTTGCGCCGCAGGCATCGCGCTCTTTACGCTTACGCTCATCGTTCAGCGTTACCTCGGCAGCAAGGATGCCAAGGATATTTTGAACGAGCTCCTAGGAAAGGTTCTCCGCAAGCTGCATTTGGCGCATTAAAAAAGCGAGCGCTATCACGCCCGCTAACTACAATCGGCCACCGTATTCCATACCGCGCGCCGGCGGTAGAACTTCCTCCGGCAAAGGCTCCGCTCTCGGGATATCGTCATTTTCGAACCCGTTGAACATCCACTTGAAAAATCCAACCGTTCCACCAATCACGGCACCAACGGCATAGCCAATCCCGGCAGCGCCAATGCCAAGCAGTCCTAGCCTAGCCATATCATCGCTAGACTCGTCATCGTCATCCAGGGCTCCCGCCACGCACAACACGGCCACACCCGGCAGCGCCAAGGATGCACCCACATTCGCCCCGTAACGAATCACGGGGTTCGGGTTCTTGCTCACGGCACAGCCCACAAGGGAGCAAAGCAGCAATATGCCAACTATGGTTTTCAGCACTTTCATAAACTCACCTCAGACCAATCACCAGTAACTCCAATTGCTAGACGAATCAGCAGCCAGAGCCTCTTCTTCGGGCGGCATCACGGATTCCGGCAAATCTCCGGTATAATGGAGGTTGTCATTTTCAAAACCGTTGATCATCCATTTGAAGAAACCCACAGTCCCGCCAAGCAAGGCTCCTGTAACATAACCCACTCCGGCTGCAGTCAGCGCAACAAGTTCTAGCGGAAGCAAGTGTGGGTCCACAGTATGGAGACGTCCATGCGCATCCGCGCCCGCCACAACCAAGCCAGGAGTCGCCAAAGTCGCCGCCGTATTCGCCCCATAACGAATCATGGGGTTCGGGTTCTTGCTCACGGAACATCCAGCAAGAGCCAACACCAGCAAGGCGCAAACGACAGGTTTCAACAAACTCATAATTGCAATATAGCAATCAAGATCTATATAAATTACAGGACGTTTAATCCAAAGTAGATTATAAAAAACAAGCCTTCTATCTCTTACCATCGCGCATTCTATACAAAACGCTTGCGATGTCCACAGCTCGCGGGAGGCTCATTTCACGGCTCAAGCCTTGCGGCAAGTTGCGGAATCCGACATTCCTGATCTTTTCGCAAAGAGCATTCACGCATTCCATGATAGTCGCAGGCTTAGACGATTCCCCGTTTGCAGAATCGTTGTTGCTGGCGACGTTCTGGCAAAGGTTCAAGAGCATAAAGCCTGCGCCAAAACGCTGCTGCTTGTCAATCAGCGTCCCCGCCTTGGACGTATCCGAAACGAGGAACCCGATCTGCAACAACGTTTCGCCCGAAATTTTCACCTTGACCTGGCGTTCTACAGCCGAAGCAGGGCGCAACCCCGGAAGGAGAGGCTTCACGTATTCTGCAAAGTTACGCGGGCTCGGTTCCACGAACGGAGAGAGCGTTCCGCCCGCATTAGCAACCGCCTTGGCCTCGGCAAGGGCAGCCTCGTTCAAGTCCGTGCAATTTTCGCATACCGACTTGCCGTTGACTCTCGCGCATTCCGCCTTGTAAGACGCCATGATGATCACGTTGTCCGCCAAGTCCAAAAAGTCTCCGCAGGCACCAGCCACCAAGATAAAGCTACGGCCCTGGATTTCACGGATGCGGTCCGTCAGCGGAATCAGCGGTTCGCGGCCGTCGCCGAGCAACTTGCGCACGCGTACATCGCGAATCAAAAAGTTCACGGCCGAAGAGTCTTCGTCAATCAAAAAGACTTCGCTCCCCGATTCCAGCGCCTCGACAAGGTTCGCGGCTTCGCTCGTAGAACCCGACGCACAGGCCGTCGTAAAGTTCTTTGTCGAGATTCCGCCCGGCAGGTCACGCACAAACTGCGAAAGGTCAATTCCGCGGACACTGCGCCCATCTTCGACGCCCACGCGCACGGCCGATTCGTTTATGACAATACCTTCGCGGCCATCGCCCGGGATATGCGGATACACGGCCCTTGTAAGCGACTGCAACAGCGTAGACTTTCCGTGAAACGCCCCGCCCGAAATCACCGTGATTCCCTTCGGGATACCCATTCCGCGGATCTTGCGGCCGCAAACGTCAAGCGTCACTTCCATTTCGGCAGGAGCGGTAAACGGAATGGCCCCATCCATCGGAAGTTCGCTGAGACCAGACGCACGCGGAAGCACGGCGCCATCCGGCACGAATGCGACCAGATTCCGTTTTTCAAGTTCTTCAAGAATCGCCTTGCGTTCGGCCAAGACACGGTAATGTTCCAGAAGTTCCGGCTCGACTCCCTCCGGTTTTGACTTGCCCGAATTGTAAAGCCCCGCCGACACCAAGTCCGGCAGCACCATCGTCAGAATTTCGGCGGCATCTTCGGCCTGGATCTTGCGACCTTCGCCCGGCAATCGCACCTGCAGGCAGGCCCTCAGCTCGCCATTGTCGACCCACAGCGAGTTCCGCACCAGCATTTCAGGTCCAGCGGTATCAAAAACAACGGCGGCATCCCTCTCAGGATACTTCTCACGCACCAAGGCGCCAAGCCTACGGTACAGAAAATCGCTCAAGGCCAGGCGGCGTTCAAAAGAGCCGCTCCACTCGCTCGGATACCCGAGCATCTGCAAATTTGACTTTATCAGTACACGGGATGCCGGAGCAAACGGATCCCCCTGCACATGGAGAAACTCCAGCGAAAAGTCCCCAAAATCCCACGAACGTTCAGCGAGAGACTTGTAAAGACCGTAATTTTTACCCTGTAGACTGCGAATTTTCTGGTAGAGAGCTTTCATACGAACAAAAGTAGTTAATATAGTGCGAATATTTACGCACTTTTTACGGCACTTTAACATTTATCAAACGAAAAAAGATTAAATTCTAGTAGTATTAGTTTAAATCTACCAGCAAACCAGGAGTACCTCCAATGAAGAAGCTGTATATTTTTGCCCTGATGATGGCATTCCTCTTTACGTCCGTCGTAGCCGACGAAGAAGATCCACCTCCGCGCGGCAAGGCCGCCACGATCAACATCATCACCGAACCGCCTAACAGCGAAGTGTTCCTCGGTGGTGAACCTCTCGGCAAGAGCCCGATTAAGGACATGCAGGTCAAGTCCGGTCGCCAGACGCTCGTCATCATCGACCAGGGTTTCGAACTCGTGAACAAGCGCGTCAACATTTGGCCGGGTAACGACAGCCGCAACAACTTCGACTTCAGCACCAAGATTCCTAAGGGCAACGTCAAGGTGACGACGAATCCGCCGCGCTGCCGCATCTACGTCGATGGCGATCTCGCCGACAAGACCGACGGTGCCGAACTCGTCATCCACAGCCTCGATGCCGGTGACCACTTGATCCGCGCCGAATGCAGCAACCGCAAGAACGCCGAAGACATCGTGAAAGTTGTCGGTGAAGAAACGGTTGACCTCCACCTCGACGCAACGGTTTCCAAGAAAAAGAAGAAGCGCTAATCGGAAAAGACGACTTTTTTCAAAGAACTCTCCTTCGGGAGAGTTTTTTTTTGCTTTTTTTTGTATGTTTATAACATATTTTTCCAATTCAGGAGTACACAATGTCTAAAATTTGGATTCTCGCCCTTTGCGCTAGCGTCGCTCTCCTTTCTGCCTGCTCCAGTGGCACCAATACAAAAGTCACACGTCTTGACGCCAATACCGTAACCGACCTTTCCGGTAGCTGGAACGATACCGACTCCCGCCTCGTCGCCGACGAAATGATCAACGACTGCCTCGGCCGTCCGTGGTACAGCCAGTACGCCCAGCAGAAGGGTTCCGTCCCGACCATCGTGATCGGCAAGGTCCGCAACAAGAGCCATGAACACATCCGCGTCGAAACGTTCATCAAGGACATCGAACGCGCCCTCATCAACTCCGGCAAGGCTGAATTTGTCGCAAACGCCAACGAACGCGCCGACCTCCGCGACGAACTTGCTGACCAGCAGGGTAACGTCACCGAAGAAACACAGAAGGACGCCGGTATGGAAATCGGCGCCGACCTCATGCTCACGGGCACCATCAACTCCGTCATCGACCAGGAAGGCGGCGAACAGGTGGTCTTCTACCAGATCGATATGGAACTCACCGACATCCAGAGCCATCGCAAGCTTTGGATCGGTGACAAGAAGATCAAGAAGTACGTTGCCAAGAGCAGCGTGAAGATGTAATCTTCAGAGTCCAGAAATTTAAAAGGCCCGACATTGTCGGGCCATTTTTTTTACTCTTCTATTCCACCTTTTTCAGGATGCCGTTTTCGTTCTTGATCTTATAAAACGACATCAGCGACGAATCCGCCATGAGCATTTCGTTGACGTATTCGTGAACTTTTTTCGGGGCGTATTCATAGGCAAGCCCCCACCGCGCAAGCCTTTCGGCATTCGAGTAATAACGGATGATTTCTTCGTTCTTCGTATTGCCGATCATGCATTCGGCCAAGTCCATCGTCTTTTCGGACTGCCTTACGACCGGCAGCTCCTTGAAGAACTTGGGGTTCGTCGCATACTGTTCGCACTTACGGCGGACGACATCGAGACTGTCGAGGGCAACATCGCTGAACTTCTGCTCTTTCGGATTAAACAGGTTCTCCAGCATCACCTGATAAATGTTCTGCGCCACCACCTTCGCCATATTGTCGTACAGTTCCGCTGTAGCTACCGAATCTGCCGCACGGCCATTGATGAACACTCCGATATTCCACAGGGAATCATTCTTGGGCAATCTTGATTTCAGGACAAGTTCCACAGTTTTGTTCCTAAAGACGACCTTGCCCGCAATATCGACGGAACGGGAATCCTTCACCGTCCAGACGGCATCCGGCATGTACCAGTCCACGGCCACCTTCAAAAAGAATCCCGGCCACGATGCCATCTTCATTCGATTGACATCGACATCCGGCTTCGACGATTCGCAGGCGACACCGGACAACAAGAACGTTGCTGTCAAAATCAAAAGGAAAATTCGTTTATACATCATGACAATGAATGTAGAAAAAAATTTTTTGGGAACAGGACAAGATTTTTGCATATATTCGCGCCAAAACAGACAATCATAACATTATTTTAATGTAGATTTAAATACAAACAATATTTTTATCACAACAGTATATGAAACGTCTACTTTTACTCCTTACGACCGTTACAGTCCTTTTCACAGGTTGTGCGAACAAGTCCATGACCCGTTACGAAGCGCTCGCCCCCGTTTTTGAACACAAGGGTTGCGAAGCCGCCATCGCCGAAGTCAAAAAGCAGCAAGAAGACCTCTACGGCGACAATACCGAATTCCTTTACTACTTTGACCTGGGCGTCCTCTACCATTACAACGGCAACTACAAGGAAAGTGCCGACAACTTCGCCAAGGCCGAAAAGGTCTATGATGATCTCTACACGCGCTCCATCACAAACGAAGCGGCCGCCATCGTCACGAACGACAACATCCGTCCGTACAGAGCCCGCCCCTTCGAAGTCCTTGTCCTCCATGAACTCCAGATCATGAACTACCTCGCCCAAAAGGATGTCGACGGCGCCATGGTCGAAGTGAACCGCGCCCAGAAAGCGATGACGGAACTTTACCAGAAGGACAACGACAAGACAAACGACAACGGATTCTTGCGCTATCTCACGGCACTTGTCTACGAAATGGCGGACGAGCCGGACGAAGCAGCCATCGCCTACTACAAGACGGTCAAGGCTTATAACGAAAACATATTGAACCTCCCGAAAGAAGTCCGCGAATTCATCATTGAATACCTCAAACGGAGCGACCGCGAAGACGACCTCCAGAAACTCGGCCTCAACGCTTCTGCCGAAACGCCCAAGGCCACGGCCGTCCGCGACGCAGGCCAGGAAATCGTCGTCATCGGTTACGCAGGACACAGTCCCATCCTCGGAGAACTCTACCTGTCCGGTACCTACGTGAGCGGCGGCGCGCTGAACCTCACTTACAAGGACGGCAAGACCGGCAGAATGCAGAGTACCACGGCAATCGCCCCGTCTGTCGCAGGAGCGGGTAACGGCGAAACGTTCCACATCAGCTTCGCCCTCCCCGAAGCGCACCCGTTCAAGAGCAAGGTCGACCACTTCAATGTTTCTGTCGACAAACAGTCCGGAATACGCCCCGAAAAGGTGATGGCGCTTGACAAGGAACTCGAAATGAACCTCAAGGACGACTTTGCAGCGACTATGACTCGCACCGCCATCCGCGTCGTACTCCGCACCATTGCGGCACAGGCGGCAAAGAAGGCGATGGAGACCGACAATGCGCTCATCAACCTCTTTACAAGCATCGGCACGGATGTCGCCCAGACGCAGCTCGAAAAGGCCGACCTCCGCATCGCGCTCTTTTTGCCGAACTCCTTCCAGATGACCCGTATCCCGGTCGAACCCGGTTCGCACCAGGTCACGGTCGTGGCCGAAGGCGACATGAACAACAGCGTCAAGGAATTCAAATTCGACAACGTGAGCGTGAAAAAAGGCGAGAAGAAGTTTATCTTTGTGCCCGCCGTGAAGTAGGCAAAACTCAAAAGATGCTAAAAAAGCACCTTTTTCTGAATTGTAAACTCCATTTTTCTAAATAATTATTTAGTTTCAAGAGCAAAACATCCTAGGAGAGTATCCATGAATTTCAAACTTATCTTTGCTGCAGCAGCCCTGCTTGCAACCCAGTCATTCGCAATCGCCGGTATCGGCTTCCACTATTCCCCGAATGTGGGAACAACTCTTAAGAAAGCTGAAAAGTCTTACTTTGATAACACAGACTTCAATGGCGATGGAAAGAATGATCTCGGATTTAGCCATGGAAACTTCGACTACATCCAAGGTTTCGGTTTCAAGGCTTGGGTCGACATCCTCCCGTTCATCGATATCGAAGGTACCTTCAACATCCAGTTCGCATCTTACAATGCCGCTCTCTGGGCAGGCGAAGACACGAAGATTCCTCTCGAAATTGAACTCGCAGGCACCCCGTTTGCAAAGGCCACTCCGAAGTACGTTGCAATGAACGCCGACCTCTCTGTCAACTACCCGTTCGACATTCCTATACCGCTCTTCCCGATCACTCCGTATGTCGGCGCCGGTATCACAATGCACCTCAACACGTTCGTCCTGAACAAGTCGTTCGTAGCTAAGGCTTTGAGCAGAATTGATCGTCCGGAAGGCATCAAGGAAAATGAGATCGCCAAGAAGCTCGCTAAGGAAGTCACCGAACTTGCCGCTGACGAAGGCCTCAACAAGAGCATCGGCTTCCACCTGCTCGCCGGTGTCCGCGCCAAGCTCCCGATTATCCCGATTGCTGCATACGCTAACGTCAAGTGCTACATCGGTGGTGACTACGATGCCGACATCGACCCGGGTCACTTCGCATTTGAAATCGGTGGTGGTTTCGCCCTTTAATTTTTTCATAGTTTAGTATTAATTGGTTAGAAGAGAGTAGGTATCCAAGAATGACACAAAATACAAGCAGCACCAACATCCTCATCATCGAAGATGAAATTGCCATTGCCGAAGGTCTCGTAGATCTCTGCGAACTCAACGGTTACCGCGTCAAGCACGTCGTTGACGGCGAAACTGGCCTTGCCGAAGCCCTTTCCGGACAGTACGGACTTGTACTCCTGGACTTGATGCTCCCGGGCATGGACGGCTTTACCGTTTGCGACAAGATCCGCGAAAAGGACAAGAGCCTCCCGATCATCATCCTTTCTGCAAAGAATTCCGATGACGACATCATCAACGGTCTCAAGTTCGGCGCCGACGACTACATCCCGAAGCCGTTCTCCGTTCCGATGCTCCTCGCCCGTATCGAAGCCGTGCTCCGCCGTAGCCGCCAGACGATGGAAAATGAAGGCAAGCTTGTAGCAGGCAACCTCCGCGTGAACTTCCGTGAATACACGGGCGTCCGCGGTACCGAAGAACTTGCATTCACCCGCAAGGAAATCGAAATTCTTGAATACCTTTGGAACAACCGCGACCACGCCATTCCGCGTTCCGAACTCCTCCGCAAGGTCTGGGGTTACGAAAACGCAG
>Ga0310786_10004634_pt1 | contig 19066 bp, 18 predicted proteins | sample AusTroGonzalo_MG_FD_203881 | JGI IMG/M metagenome (GOLD analysis project Ga0310786, IMG submission 203881) | Bovine rumen microbial communities from tropical cattle in Woodstock, Queensland, Australia - Gonzalo_03 (v2) (version 2) | ecosystem: Host-associated > Mammals > Digestive system >... | reverse complement strand
AGAGGTCGAGGGGCTTTTCGCCGTAGTTGGCCTTGATGGACTCGAAGACGTCGCCCAGTGGCACTTCGCTGTCGTCGTTGGTGTAGATGGAGATGTCGCCGAGGGACACGACGCGGTCAGCTCCGAAAGCTGGGATGCGCTTCTTCTGTTCATCGACGGTTTCAACAATGAGGCTCTTGTTGCCTCGTGAGATGAGCTTGTAAAGCCCAGGTTTGCCTGAAATGGCGAGAATTTTTCTAATCATATTTTTAATTTACTATTTTGAATTATCGTATCTTTAGAACGTTTGGTTACCAAGAATGTGCAATTTACAAGTTATTTCTCAATTTGACCAGTTAAGATTTATCTGGATATTCCTCCATCTGTTTCAGTAGTCGGTCGAGCTGTGCATCAAGGTCGGTGGTGCCGTCGTTGAGGATGCAGAAGTCTGCGCGTTGGCGTTTCTCTTCTTCGTCCATCTGCTGTGCCATACGAGCCTGAATCTGCTTAGGAGTAGCTTGGTCACGCTGGACAGCGCGTTGGAGGCGCAGGTGGAGTGGGGCATAGACTTCGACAGTGATATCGACGGTATCTTGAAAGCCTGACTCAAAGAGGAGGGCACATTCCTGCACGACGATGGGTGCGTCCTGTTGCTGTTCTGTCCACTGTAGAAAGTCCTGACGGACAACAGGATGGACGATGCGGTTGATGCGTTCAGCGTGGCTTGGGTCAGCAAAGAGGTAACGGGCGATGATGGGTTTGTTGAGTCCGCTGGAGCTGTAGGCGTCAGCACCGAGGAGCTGTGTGATGCGTCGGCGGATGAGGGGACTTTTGGTCATGAGTCGTTTGGCTTCATCATCGCATTGATAGATGGGAATGCCGCGCTGCTGGAACAGTTGGCAGACATAGGTCTTGCCGCTGCCGATACCTCCTGTGATGCCGATACGTATCATAAATTTGATTGCTCTATAATGTACTCAATGGTCTCTGGGCTGATGCGCAGGTTACGGATGTTAGCCGGCTTCTGACGTACATGGATGCGGCATCGCTTGGCGTCGTTCTTGAGTTCGTTATAGTCGATGGCAAGCAGGAAGTCATCAGGGCTGATGTCGTTGTAGAGGGTGGCACTGACCAGGAAGGTGACATCGACCTTGAGCGGGAAGGTGCGTATGAGTTTGTTGTGAGGCACATTCTCGCTATAAACAGTTACCTGCAGGGTCTTGTCGGTGAAGATGTCCACGCAGATGTTGGCTTCGACAGAGTCAGGAATGGCTTTGGCGCCACGTGGCACGAGCAATGCGAGGCGTGTCTGAAGGGTGTCTTCGAGGTCGGTGTAAGTGACGTTCTCGGTCTTGATGTGGTTGATGCTCCCATAAATGTGCTTGGGGGCGTAGATGTCAACGGATTCTGGCATCAAGATGGTGCCGCACTGGTAACGTCCTGCAGTAGTGGTGACGCGTCCATTGAAAAGGACGGGCACGCGCTTGTGCTGTCCGTTGGAGTAGAAAGCCTCGATCTTGCCTGGAGAGGTGGACTTGTAGGTCATACCTTGCGGCTTGTGGCGCAGCACGGCTCGTCGGAGGGTGTTGGCGTCGATGATGACCTTGCCTGACTTCTGGTTGACGTCCTTGAAGTTGATGATGAGTTCAGGGTCGTCATTGCGCATGAACTTGTAGTAGAAGGCGTTCCAGCCTTTACTGGTGTAGGTGACATGGATTTCTTTGGGCATGTCGCCTGTGAAGACAACATCATTGGGCATGTCTTCGATAGTGAGCCGATAGGCGAGGACGACTTCTGTGCTCTCCTGAATGGTCTGCAGGAACCAGAAGATGGTGGACAGACAAAGGAAAATAAGAAACACAGGAAGATTGCGGTCGATCTTAATCAATCGCAATCTCCTGAGTAATACTTTGACAAAGTCATTCTGCATATGTCTCACCTTTCACCTCATACCTCTTATGCCTGAGGCTGCTGGGTGCCTACGGCATAGACGTAGTTGCGGTCTATCTGGATTGTGACACCTTTGGCGATTTCGATGGTGAGATAAGATTCACCTTCGTTGAGTGACTTGACTTCACCATAAACGCCGCTAGCCGTCATGACCTTGCTGCCGATGGCGAGTCCCTTGCGGAAGTTCTCGATTTCCTTCTGACGCTTGCGCTGTGGTTTGATCATGAAGAAATAGACGATGGCGAACATGGCAACGATCATGATGATCATGCTCCAGTCGAAGCCACCCTTTGTAGCACCTTGTGCTGCTTGAATGATTGTGAACATATTGTTTCTATTTTATTATTATATAATGTGTCTTATGGTTTGGAGAGCTTGTTCTCCTTCTTGAGCTTCTTCGCCACAGCGTCGATGATGCCGTTGACGTAGCCACCGCTCTTGGGCGTGCTGTACCATTTGGCGATTTCGACGTATTCGTTAATGGTGACGGATACAGGAATCTGTGGGAAACTGAGCAGTTCGGCAACCGCAATCTGCATGATGATGACATCCATGTAGGCGAGGCGATTGAATTCCCAGTTCTTGACACTCTTGCTGATGAGGGTACGATAGTACTCATCGTTCATGATGGTGCGACGGAATAGACGGATAGCGAACTCCTGGTCTTCGATGTCCTTGTATTCGGGCACGAGCTCCTGATTGGCGCCGTTGGCTGGATCGAAACGCTTGATGGTCTTGAGCACGAAGGTGTCCACCACCTCACGATCATCGTTCCAGTAGAGGCTCTGCTCTTCAAGGATGTCGTCAATACGCTCGTCCTTCATAATGATGTTCTTGTAAATCTTGCGCCATACTTCGCGGTCATCAGCATAAGTGACTTTCTCCAGCGCCATATACTCCTTGTAGTACTCGCTCTGGAGGATATCTGCATGGAGCTTCTTGATGTAGTCAATGTCGTTGTTCCACGATTTCTTCTTTGTATCGACAAACTCCTGCAGCTGCTTGTTATTCTCGAGTTGTGCAGCAAATTGGTTATCAGCAAAACGATGACTGACCATCTTGTCGATGTGTCCGACGCGGTTCATTTGTTCTTGGTGCTCTACATCTTCAAAGGCGTAGCGCGACACGCTGACGATGAGCAGCAGCATGTAGTTGTAGAGGTCGTATGCTTTAGACAGACTAAAAAGGAGTTCCTTCTCGGCCGTATCAATGTTTTTTCCACCGTTCTGGTAGAAAGCATAAATAAGCTGTACAATTTTCAGACGAATAAGTGTTCGGTTTATCATAAGTCAAAAAACTCTTTTTTTGTGTGTTTCTTATTTGTATTGATAATATGTTTTGTGTCTCCTATTTTTTTGGTGTTGTAGTTAATTTGAGTGCAAATTTAGCGATTTTCTTTGAAAAAAGCAGTTTTTTTGTGGGAATGATTACTTAAAAATGAAAAAAACGGCTTAAAATCTTGTGTAAAAGAAAAAAAAGTAACAATTTTGTAGCAAATTTAAGAATTTACATACATAAAATATACAAATATTATGGGTGAATCAGAGAGAGAACTTGTATACTCAGAGAGTGTCAAGGCGGGCAAGCGCATCTATTATTTTGATGTGAAGCAGAGTAGAAATGGCGATCGCTACATTTCTATCACGGAGAGTAAGAAAATCAATGAGGGTACGTTGGACAACCCTCGCTTCGTGTTTGAGAAGCATAAGCTGTTCCTATATAAGGAGGATTATGAGAAGTTCGTTGATGCGCTGACAAAAGCATTGGACATTGCAAAGGGCGACGCTCCTGCTGTGGCTCCAGCAGATGAAGAAGCTCCTGCCGCTGTAGAGGCAGCCGCTCCTGCTGTAGAGTCTGCTGAAGAAACTCCTGAGAAGAAGAGCTTCCTTGATAAGGTGAAGGACATTTTCTGATTTGTAAAAGTGTCGGAATGATGCTTTTATAGCAGGGGAAAGTCTCAAATCTCAAGCATAACAACAAATTTATGGGAAAAACTTTTGCCACGTCCGGCGAAAGTCGTACCTTTGTGCCGCTTTTTTGGGCAACACATTAGCCCCACAATGGTGGAGGGCATCGTGTGATGGCGAATTAAGCGTGGTAAAACTTGGGGCAACGCTCTCAGGAATTGCTAACAAAAGACTTAATTTATAGTAACACAAAAATTAAAAATGAAAGAAATTACACTGAACGCTCAGACTCGTACTGAGTATGGCAAGAAGGCAAGTCGTGACCTTCGCCGTGCTGGTCAGATTCCAGCAGTTTTCTATGGTGTGGAGAAGGGCGAGAACGGCCTTCCTGTAGCAAAGTCTATCCAGATTTCTGAGAAGGAGCTGGCTAAACTTCTTTACACTCCTAACGTTTACATCGTGAACCTCGTGGTGGATGGCAAGGCTGTGAAGGCTATCCTGAAGGACCTCCAGTGCGACTTCGTGACTGACCGCCCTGTTCACGTTGACTTCTATCAGATTACAGAGGACAAGCCTGTTGTGTTCGAGATTCCTGTGAAGCTCAACGGTCTTGCTGAGGGTGTACGTGCCGGTGGTAAGCTTGCGCTCAACGTTCGCAAGTTGGCTGTGAAGGCTCTCTACACTCAGTTCCCTGACACACTCGATATAGATGTGACCAACCTCGCACTGGGCAAATCAATGAAGGTGGGTGAGCTCTCTTACGAAGGTCTCGAAATCATCACTTCAAAGGAAGTGGTCGTTTGCGCTGTTCGTATGACTCGTGCTGCTCGTGCTGCTGCTGCTGAGGCTGAATCAGCGGAATAATCCTAAGAGAAGTAAAATCCTATGAGGGTGTATCGGCGGTCGTCAGACCCTTGGTACACTCTCTTTTATGTCTATTGCTACATTCTCCGTATATATATAAAATATGTGGTTGCTCAATTGGTTTCGGAAGCAGAAGCCCGAAACGGAAGATAATGGTATGAAGTATTTGGTTGTAGGTCTGGGTAACATCGGTTCTGACTATGTAGGCACACGCCACAACATCGGTTTCCGTGCGGTGGATGCTTTTGCCGAGAAGCAGGGTGCAGAATGGGCTGACAAGCGTTATGGCTTTGTTGCCAAGACCCGTGTGAAGAATGCGGAGATCATCCTCCTCAAGCCTTCCACCTACATGAACCTTTCGGGACAGGCTGTGCGATATTGGGCGCAGCAGGAGAAGATTCCTGTGGAGCGCATCCTCGTCATTGTGGATGACCTGAGTCTGCCTGTCGGCAAGATTCGGATGCGTGGCACTGGCAGTGCTGGAGGTCATAACGGACTGAAGAACATTGAGTCGTGCATGATGACCCAGAACTATGCCCGCATCAAGTTCGGCATCGGTAACGAGTTTCCGAAAGGCACCCAAGTGGACTTCGTGCTGGGCAAATTTAGCGATGACGACAACAAGGTCATCGCGGAGAAGCTTGACTATGTAGGAGAGATGATTAAGAGTTTCTGTCTGCAGGGGCTCGACCGTACGATGAACCAATATAACAAGAAGTAGGAAGATGGAAGCGCGATTGGACAAATGGCTGTGGGCTGCACGTATCTTCAAGACCCGTTCCATTGCTGCCGATGCCTGTAAGAATGGACGCATCACGATGGAGGGTGTGAAGCAGAAGGCGTCGAAAATGATCAAGGAGGGCGACATCATCGAGGTGCGCAAGCCCCCCATCACTTACTCCTTCAAGGTGCTGAAGGCTATCCAGAACCGTGTGGGTGCCAAGATCGTGCCTGAGGTGATGGAGAATGTGACGGCGAAAGAGCAGCTCGAACTCTTGGAGATGAACCGTATCAGTGGCTTCGTCGGCAGGGCACGCGGCACGGGACGTCCGACCAAGAAGGAGCGTCGCGAACTGGATGATTTTATCCAGCCTGCTTTCTTCGGTGATTTTGACTTCTATTTCGATGATGATGACTTCGATGATTTAGACGAATAAATGACATTCCTCAGAACTATGTAGTTTAAAGTTTCGGAATCGTTACAAAGCTCAGAACTACACAGTTTGTTCAGCGGTGATGCGGCAGATGTTCACGACCGTCATCATCGCTTTTTCCATGCTCTGGATGGGGAGGAACTCGTGGGGACCATGGAAGTTGAGTCCCCCGGCGAAAATGTTGGGGCAGGGGAGACCCTTGAAGGAGAGTTGGGCACCGTCGGTTCCGCCTCGAATAGCTTTGATCTTGGGGGGCATGCCTGCTTCGGCAATGGCCTGTTTGGCGATGTCGATGATGTACATCTTCGGCTCGACCATCTCCCGCATATTATAGTATTGGTCTTTCATCTCCAGTTCAGCCACCCCCTCGCCATACTTCTCGTTGATGGTCTCCACGATGTCAAGCATTTCTGCCTTGCGACTTTCAAAATACTCACGGTCGTGGTCTCGGATGATGAAGGAGAGTTGAGCCTTTTCCACTGAACCATTGAGGTTGGTAAGATGGAAGAATCCCTCATAGCCCTCGGTCATCTCCGGCGTCTCGTCGGCAGGCAAAAGATTGACGAGTTCGGTGGCGATGCGGACTGCATTGATCATCTTGTCCTTGGCATAACCAGGATGCACGGAGCATCCGTTGATGGTGATTTTGGCGGAGGCGGCACTGAAGTTCTCAAATTCAATCTCGCCCACTTCGCTGCCGTCCATCGTATAGGCGAAGTCACATCCGAACTTCTTCACATCGAAGTGATGGGCTCCCAGGCCAATCTCCTCGTCGGGATTGAAGGCCACGCGAATCTTCCCGTGCTTGATCTCGGGATGCTCCTGCAGATAGACCATCGCCTGTACAATCTCCGCAATACCCGCTTTGTCATCAGCGCCCAAGAGCGTGGTACCGTCTGTCACGATGAGATCCTCGCCGATATGGTCGCGCAGCTCGGGGAATTTCTCCACCGAAGTGACGATGCTCTCAGACAAGAGGATGTCTGTGCCGTCATATTTTTCTATGATGCGAGGCTTCACATCCTTGCCCGAAGCGTCAGGACTGGTGTCCATGTGGGCAATGAAGCCGATGGTGGGCACTTGCTGGTCAGTGTTGGACATTTGCTGGTCGATGTTAGCTGGCAGTGTGGCATAGAGATAGCCCAGTTCGTCCAGTTCCACCTCCTGCAAACCCTCGGCTATGAGTTCTTCTTTCAGATGCTGTGCAAAGACCCGCTGCTTCTCGGTGGAAGGTGTCACGTTGGTCTCCTCCGACGATTGTGTGTCGAAGGCGACGTAGCTCAAAAAACGTTCAACGATATTCATGCTTTTTGTTGATTTAGTTGTCCTTTTTTAGTGTAGAAAGAGTACAGATGGACGGCTCTTTCTCATTCTGCTTGCGAATTTAAGGAAAAAACTTCGGATAAGCGCTGTTTATCCGTAAATAATTGCTAACTTTGTCCGGTTTTAGTCAAAAAGATGTATAATAAATGTGAAAACATTTCGTTATATATTACATATATAAGGAAAAAGAAAACAATTGATGAGTAAAGAAAAAGAGCCGACGAACATAGACGGCATGAATGGATTTGAAAGGGCAATGAAACGTGTGGGAGATGTGGTGGGAGCCCTATTTCTGCTGATTGTGCTGTCTCCAGTCTTTTTATACATATATATCAAACAGAGGTGGAATGCCTCGGGACCTGTCATCTACAGCCAAGAGCGTATAGGCAGGGGGGGCAAACCGTTCAGAATATACAAGTTCCGCACGATGGTGGTGGATGCTGAGAAAGATGGTGTGCCACAGTTGGAACAAGACGATGACCCTCGCCTGACAGAGTTCGGCAAGGTGCTGCGCAAGCGCCATCTGGATGAATTGCCACAGATTTGGAATGTGCTGAAAGGAGAGATGTCCTTTGTTGGCTATCGTCCGGAACGCCAGTATTTCATCGAAAAAATCATGGAGCATAACTCCGACTATCAGTTACTGTATCAGTCAACGCCAGGTGTCACTTCGTTGGCCACCATCCAGAACGGCTATACTGACACGATGGAGAAAATGCTCAAGCGACTCGAGATGGATCTTGATTATCTGAGGAACCGCAGTCTGGGACTTGATGTCAAAATCATCTTCAAAACATTGTTTAATATCTAAAACCTAATATACCAAAACGCCATGAAGATTTCTGCCATAAAGAAATTGATATTTATCTTCGGACTTTTTGTTTGCGCATTGCCTACTTTCGCTCAGTCGATGAGTGATGAGCAGGTGATACAATTTGTACTAAAGGAGCAAGAAAAAGGCTCTACCCAACAGCAGATTGTGACCAAGTTGCTGCAGCGAGGTGTGACCACAGAGCAGTTGCGTCGTATCCGCAGGAAACAAGAGGCGGAGAGACAGAATTTGGGTGCATCGGACTTGACGGGTCAGAATGCGAACAAGACACAGAGCCGTATCCGACAGGAGAGGCAGGAGAGAGGTGAGCAGAACCAGAGACAGAATCAATACATGATTCAGTCGCAGATGCGCGCGCAGAACCGTAACTACGGAACCCGTCAGGAACGTGAACAGGCTTTGAATGATGAAATCGGATTTATGGACATAGACTCCCTCATCTATTACCAGAACTATTTCAAGGATGAGAGTGAGGTGTTCGGTCGCAATATCTTCAACAACCAGATGCTGACCTTCCAGCCCAATATGAACATGGCGACACCTGCTAATTATCGTTTGGGTGCTGGTGATGATGTGATTATCGACATCTGGGGGGCCTCACAGGAAACCTTCACGGAGACGATTTCTCCAGATGGGGTTGTGGTCATCGCAGGTGTAGGCCCTTGCAAGATTGGCGGAATGAGCGTATCGGAAGCCACGAATTATCTCCGTTCCCGTTTGGGGCAATATTATTCAGAGTCAAGCATCTCATTGTCGGTGGGCAGCACACGTAGCATACAGGTGCAGGTGATGGGTGAAGTGAATGTGCCTGGTACATACACCTTGAGTTCCCTTTCCTCTGCATTCAATGCTCTTTATGCGGCTGGTGGCATCAACGATATTGGTACATTGCGTGACATCAAGGTCTATCGTCAGGGGCGTGTCATTTCCTCGATTGACGTGTATGATTACATTATCAATGGTAATGCGCGAGGCGATGTACGTTTGAATGATAATGATATTATTGTTGTGGGTCCATACGATGCCTTAGTGGAAGTGCGTGGTAAGGTGAAACGCCCGATGTTCTATGAGATGAAGAGGAACGAGACTCTCTCTACCTTGCTGAATTATACAGGTGGTTTCACAGGAGATGCTTACAAGAAGAGTCTTCGTGTGACACGAAAGGATGGTGCAGAATACTCTATTCATACTGTAGGAGAGTTTGATTGGGCCAATTTCACTGTGACGGATGGTGATTCTATTACTGTTGATAGTGTCGTGGCACGTTATTCAAATATGGTGGAGGTACGTGGAGCAGTGTTCCACAGCGGTATGTATGAAGTGGGTAGTAATATCAGTTCCGTCAGGGACTTGGTCAATGCAGCAGAAGGATTGCGTGAGGATGCATTCACCAACCGTGCTGTGATGCATCGTCAGAAAGAAGACCTGACATTGGAAGTGCTGGCTGTTGACATCCAGGGCATCATGAATGGTACGGTGGCTGACATCCCATTACGCAAGAACGATGTATTGTTCATTCCAAGCAAGAGGGACATGCAGGGTGAACAAACACTGACTATTACAGGAGAAGTGAATTACCCCGGCGTTTATATGTATGCGGAGAACACGACGGTGGAAGACTTGGTGCTTCAGGCTGGAGGTTTGACAGATGCTGCTTCAATGGTGAAAGTGGATGTGTTTAGGCGTATAGATGACCCACGTGCATTAGTGGATAACGAGAATATGACTGAGACTTTCTCATTTGCTTTGAAGGATGGTTTTGTGGTGGATGGCGAGCCTGGCTTCACGTTGCAACCTTATGACCAGGTGGCTGTTCGTAAGAGCCCATCTTATTCAGAACAGCAGAATGTAAGTGTGACAGGAGCTGTCAACTTTGCAGGTGAGTATGCCATGACTAATAAGAACTACAAGTTGAGTGACCTCGTCAAAGCTGCTGGTGGTCTCAGTTCTTTGGGCTATGCCAAAGGTGCCCGTCTGGAACGTAAGATGACGGAGGAAGAACGTCAGCAGCAGGAAGCCTCACTTAGAGCTTCACAGATTACGCTCTATGAAGAGTCAATGCAGAGTGATAATAAAAACTTTGACTTTAACCGTGCAGACTCTTTGCTGCTGATGAAGCTCGATATTGGTACATCATTCCCCGTTTCTATTGACCTTGAAAGGGCTATGAAGGAACCTGGATGCGAGGAGGATATCGCGTTGAGGGAAGGTGACAAACTGATTGTGCCTCAATATTCTTCTATTGTGAAAATCAGTGGTGATGTGATGTATCCTATTTCCATGAACTACAAGAAGGGAGAATCACTGAAATACTACATCAAGCGTGCTGGTGGATATGGTGACAATGCTCGTAAGGCACGAGTCTATGCCATCTACATGAATGGTGCTGTAGAATTGTTGGATCACTCCAGCAAGAAAGCGGTTCAACCTGGTTGTACCATTGTCGTCCCATCGAAGAAGCAGAAGAACAAGATGACCACAGCAGAATATGCAGCAATGGGAACGTCTGCGGCATCTATCGCAACTATGATGGTGACAATTGCAAACATTCTTAAATGATGACAAGTATGGGGAAGAAATATGATTTTCTGATTGTCGGTACGGGTCTCTTTGGCGCTGTTTCTGCCTATTTGCTCAGGAAGAAGGGCTATTCCATTCTTCTGATAGACAAGCGTGACCATATCGGTGGCAATGTATATACCAAGAAGGTGAAAGGTATCAATGTGCATCAATATGGCGCACATATCTTCCATACCAGCAACAAGAAAGTTTGGGACTTCGTGAATAGCTTTGTGGAATTCAATCGCTACACCAATTCTCCAGTTGCCAACTACAAGGGAAAGCTTTATAATTTACCCTTCAATATGAACACCTTCTACCAGATGTGGGGTGTGAAGACACCTGAAGAAGCGAAAGCAAAAATTGAGGAGCAAAAGAAGGAGTATCATATAGAGAATCCACAAAATTTGGAAGAGCAAGCTATCAGCTTGATAGGTAAGGATATCTACGAAGCACTCATCAAAGGCTATACGCAAAAGCAGTGGGGGCGTAAGTGTACAGAACTGCCTGCTTTTATCATCAAGCGTCTGCCCGTGCGTTTTATCTTCGACAACAACTACTTCAACGATAAGTATCAAGGCATTCCAGAAGGGGGCTATATGGCACTTATAGAGAAGATGCTCGAAGGTTGCGAAGTACGTCTCGGCATTGAATACTTTGATCAAAAGGATGAGTTGGATGCTTTGGCTGACAGAATCATCTATACAGGTGAGATAGACCGTTACTTCAACTATCAATATGGTCATCTGCAGTATCGTACCGTATCTTTTGAGACAGAATTGTTGGAAGGTGTGGAAAACTATCAGGGTAATGCGGTAGTCAACTATACGGATGCCGAAACTCCTTATACGCGTATCATTGAGCACAAACACTTTGAAATGTTTGGTGCCACACTTGCAGAATGTCCCGATACGGTCATCTCTCGTGAGTATAGCAAGGAATGGCAACCAGGCGATGAACCTTACTATCCTGTCAACGATGACAAGAACTCAGAACTCTACGCTAAATATAAGGCTCTTGCCGATGCCCAGACAAAGGTCATCTTTGGTGGTCGTCTGGCTGAATATAAGTATTATGATATGCACAAGGTGATTGAGCAAGCGATGGAGATGGTCTCATTGATGTGTCCAAAGGAATGCTAAATACATGTTCCGTTCATATTGCTAATCATCATTTATCATGTTAGGGAGGGCTTGATTAAATAAAAAAATGAAGATTGCCATTAATTGTATCTTCTGCCAGCCACGAGGAGGGGGTATTAGAGAATATATTTATAATGTGGTATCTGCTCTGAGTCGGATAGATAAAGAGAATCAGTATATCCTTTATGTGTTGAAGGACTGTGTGGATTATGCTCACCAGACTCTGCCTGATGTGCCAAATATGCGTATTAAGCCGACACCCTATGATTCTTCCTACAAGTCTGTCATCAACCGCAGTTTGTTCTCTCATCAATATTGGTTGAAAGAGGAGCGAGAGGAACATTTTGACATTTTCCATTCACCTTTCTTCCATGCTCCGAAACTTAAAAAAGCCAAGGTGTTGATTACCGTTCATGACTTACGTTTCTGTCGTTATCCTTCCACTTATACGTTGCCGCGCTATTTGTTTTTACGGTATGCTGTGAAGAATTCTATCAAACAGGCGGATGCCATTATCACGATCTCTGCATTCACAAAGAGTGAGATTATGGACGTGTATAAGACTGATTGTAACAAGATAACTGTAGTGCATGAAGCCATTAACCGTGATGACTTTGCTGTAGATAAGTTGAGAGGCTATGTGTTGGAGGATGTAGCAAAACCATTGGAAAACCAGCGTTTCATCCTGTCTGTTGGTCATATAGAACCTCGTAAGAATTATGAACGCCTTCTTGATGCTTTTGCGTTGTTGAAGGAGAAGGCTGAGGCAAAAGACGTGAAACTAGTGATTGTCGGGAAAAAGGGACATCATTATGAAAATGTGCTCAAACGCATTGGAGAAATGCCTGATGTCTATTATTTGGATTTCGTCTCTCGGGAATTGTTATTGTGGCTATATTTGAACGCTGCAGTTTTTGCCTTTCCTTCTTATTATGAGGGCTTTGGTTTTCCCCCCTTGGAGGCTGCATGTTTTGGAACCATTTCCGCTGTGGCCAAGATTTCCTCCATTCCAGAAGTGTGTGGAGATAGTGCGGCTTACTTTGATCCGCTGAACATACAGGAGATGGAGCAGGCTCTTTGGCGCTGTCTGTATGATAAGGAGTTTATCGCAGAGAAGAAAGCCTTGCTGATTCCGAATCTTGATAGATTTTCGTGGGATAAGAATGCATGTGAAACCCTGGAAATATATAAGTCATTGAGATGAAGAAGCTTATAATGGTGGTGAATGAAGACAGATTTTTTCTGAGCCACAGAAAAGATATAGCATTGAAGGCGCAAACGGAAGGGTTTGATGTGACCATTGTCTGCAAGGACACGGGACGGGCTGATGAGGTGAAAGCATTCGGCTTCTCCATGATAGAGTTGCCCATCAATCCAACAGGAATGAATCTGGTGGAAGAATTGAAGACATTCTTTTTCCTTTGGAGACTCTATCAACAACAAAAGCCCGATATTGTTCATCATGTAGGACTGAAGACCATTCTGTGGGGAGGCATTGCCGCCAAACTGTCTAAAGTGCATGGAGTGGTGAATGCCGTTTGTGGTCTTGGTGTCCTGTTTTCTGGCGAGAAACCTTCTTTTGTGGCACGTTCTGTGATGCAAATGATGGCTTGGAGCAATGCAGGAAAGAATGTACAGGAAATATTTCAAAATGAAGATGACATGCAGCTGTTCAAGCAGTATGGTGTTGTGACAGACGGACAGTGTAATTTTGTGAAAGGCTCTGGTGTTGATTTGGATGAATTCAACTATGTGCCAGAACCTTCTGATGGAAAGATTCGGATGATTTTCACAGCACGCATGGTGAAGGAGAAAGGCACGATAACCTTGATTGAGGCAGCAGAGAAACTGCGTGGAGAGTTTGGTCAAAAGGCAGAGTTTCTCCTCTGTGGTGATCTATCCAACAATCCAGATGGCATCAAGAAAGAAGAACTGGAAGCACGTTGCGATGGCGTGTATCTTCAGTGGTTAGGTTTCAGGAGGGATGTAAGGGACTTGCTAATGGCATCACATATCATGGCGTTTCCCAGCTATTACCGTGAGGGTGTTCCCTTGTCGCTTATTGAAGCATGTGCAATAGGCCGTCCCATCGTGACATGTGATTCTATCGGATGCCGAGATACGGTGGAAGATGGGGTGAACGGTTTCTTGGTATCTCCACGTGACAGCGATGCTTTGGCAGAAAAACTTCGTGTGCTTATCTTGGACAAGCCCCTGCGTGAAGCGATGGGCAGGATGGGTAGAAAGAAGGCTGAGAAGGAGTTCTCACTGAAGACGGTGGTGGACAAGCATATGGTAATCTATCGTCGATTAGGGGACGTGGATTATTTGAGATGATTGTTTTGGTAGGTCAATCCCTCAAACTTGATATCCTGTCCGAATTTGACATTTGTTTTGTGGAGAAATGTATTTCCGGTGAACACCCAGTTTCGTGTGCGACCTTTCCCGTTCCATATCCACGGATCTGTGTTCTTGTCTGCTTTGTTGTCTTTCACCGTGATGTTGGAGGCTGCATGGTCTGTCCACACGTAAAATCTGAAGGCTCTGCGGCTATTGGTGATGCTATTGTTCGTGATCTCGATATTGTGGGCCGGACCTCCTTCTTTATTTGATATGACACTGATAGCACCATTCTTCCCTCGGCAGTTATCTATTTTGTTATTTCTTATTTTGATGTTGTCAATGGTATATGCCTTATTGTTGGCTTCTATGTCTATCGCCCCTGGCATGTTATGATGGGAGGTGTTGATGATTTGGTTATTTTCGATGATGACATTCTGGCCATTAATGACCGACACCCCATTACGGTTGCAGCATTTATAGCCGTCTATCCGATTATTGCGCACCACAACATTCATGTTGCGTGTCCGTTCGCCCGTATTCTCATTATCGCCATAGTGGTTCATGCAGATAGCATCTCCCCAGAAGTTGCGGATGGTACAGTTTTCTATGATGCATCTGTTCACTCCGATGAGGCTCACTGTATGGCAATGCTCTTGATAATCATCCCATTCAGTTCCTTCGTTCTGTACCCTGAACGTGAGTCCCTCAATCTTGATGTCATGGATGGAATTGGAAATGTCATACGGCTTGCTATAAATGCACAGCGTGCCAGCTTTAGTCTTGGTGGTGAGGGTGGCCCCTTTCTCTCCTTTCAGTGTAATACCGGAATGGTTGATTCCCAGATGATAGGGCTTGTTGATTTTGTAGGTGGGTTGATGCATACTGACCAACAGGTACATCCCTTTGGGAAACACGACTTCTTTGCTGACCTGTAAGATAGCATTGATGTTGGCGGCGTCATCCCTCTTCCCGTCTGCATAGCATAGCCATTGCGCATTAAATGACTGGTTTTGGATGGTTCCGCTGATAGAAGATCCTTGTAGTCTTACCTTCCCTTTCAACAATGTGTTTCTGAAAATGATAGGGCCAGAAAGATTGCCTCCCTGAAAGTCAATGGTGACATTGGGGGGAAGGGTGATGCGTTCTTTATGTTTGTGGGGGTATCTGATGACATACGTGGCATTGCTTTCTGAAAAGAATGCCTTCATGTCTGTTTTTGCCTGATCGTAATAGGTGGCGGCAATGACCATGTGTGCCGAGCATATAAAAAAGAGAAATAAAAGTACCCTTTTCATGTCCTTTTGAAAGATAGTATGCATGTTGTGAATCATTTATTTTAATGAACGTAAAATGAACTTGTTTATTGTGTGCGGCAATAAGCTTTAGATTCCTCTCCGTTTTTACTCATTTTACGGTCATCGGAGAGGGTAGTAAAGCGTCTTTCACCAAATTTTGTTGTTAAGATGCTTTTTTTCAGAATAAAATACATAACTTTGTAGCGTAAATCATTTATTTAATAAAGTGGCATGCCGTTTTGGATTACAAGAAGCGGCGAATAATGTTTTATAATATGGATAATAAAAAGAATAAAGAACGATTGCCCATTGACACTAAACGTATCTGGCAAATGCTTCTGAATCACAAAGCGCTGTTCCTGAAAGTGTGGATTATTACGTTCGTGCTGTCATGTGCGTGGATTCTTCCTCAGCCACGATATTATACGACAGAAGTGTCGGTCGCTCCTGAGTCGGCAGAATCGAAGAGCGTAGGTGGATTGGCTTCACTTGCTTCTGGTTTTGGCATCAATATCGGCAGTGGTTCGGCCGATGCCATTTATCCCCTGCTGTATCCGGATTTGTTTAACTCCACGGAGTTTCTGGTGGGGTTGTTTGACATTCAGGTGACAACTTTGGAAGATGGTGTGACCACAGACTACTACACCTATCTCAAGCAATATAAAAAGAAGAATTACCTCATGATGCCTGTGAATGCGGTGAAAAGATGGGTGAAGTCTTTATTGGCGGAAAAGGCGGTGGAGATACCAGGTAAAGACGGAAAACGTTTCGACCCGTTCCGTTTGTCAGAGGAGACGACCGATGTGTTGAATGAGGTACGGGATAATGTAGAATGTACATATAGTAGAACGACTGACGTTGTGACAATCACCGTAACGGATAACGACCCTCTTGTCTGTGCGTTGTTGGCTGATAGTATTAAAGAGCATCTTCAGAATTTCATCACAGAATACCGCACAAAAAAGGCACGGGTGGATTACGAGCATTATAAGGCATTGTCAGAGGATGCAAAGGTTGCCTATGATCAGGCATGCCAGGAGTATTCCGCTTATGTTGATGCGCATCAGAATCCTTTCCTGCAAAATATCAAGACAAGACAGGCCGTACTGGAAAATGCCATGCAATTGAAATATACCATCCATAGTGCTATGATGACCAATGAACAGAATGCCATGGCTGAATTGCAGGCACGCACACCTGTCTTCACGACACTGACGAATGCTACGGTCCCCGTTAAACCTGCAGGACCTAAACGTATGATTTTTGTGGCTGTGATGCTCTTCCTGGCAACGATAGGAACGGTGATGTATTTGTATCGCAAAGAACTGAAAGATTGGTTCTGATGGCGGCCGTGCAAGAGTGATATTTATGGCAGAGCCTAAGCATAAAAGACAGATTGTTATTCTGTATGTGTCAACGCTTCTCGGAGTGTTGCTTGGAATGCTGTCTTCAATTGTCAACACCCACTTCTTGCAACCTGCAGATTATGGTGATGTGCGGTATGTACAGAACATCATCAATTTCATCTCTGCTTTCTTGCTATTTGGCTATTTCTTATCAGGAGCACGCCTGATGGCGTTGTCGGACGACAGGTGGTATGTTCGTAGGGTCAAGGGTATGATGGTGGTGATATTGGCTTTGGCGTGCGCATTACTTTGTGTATCGATGGGTGTCTGCTATTTCTTGCATCAGAACAAACCTGTGGTGGCGGTGCTGTTTTTGGTTTCGATGCCTGTATGTTTTTATCCGCTTTTCTTGAACTATATAGATCAGACAACTCAAGGAGATAACCAGATGGGGCGTCTTGCATTGGCGAGGTTGTTGCCTTTCTTGGTATATGTACCATTGGGCTATGTGTTGTATTCTCGGTTTGGAGCAACATCGGAGAGGATGGTCTTGTTGCAGTGGGGGGTATATTCGTTAGTGTATATTGGCATCATTATTTCTACCAAGCCGTTGTTTCGTCAACTAAAGCCTATATGGCAGAATCTGCATGACGAGAACAAACGGTATGGTGTTCAGTTGTATATAGGTTCGCTGGTCATGGTTGCGACCAACTATTTGGCAGGCATTTCTTTGGGTCATTTCAATAAAGACAATAGTGAGGTGGGGTTCTATACGCTAGCTCTCACTGTGACGGCTCCTTTGGCGGCTTTGCCCACGATTGTGGGTACGACTTATTTCAAAAAGTTTGCCAAACAGCCATGCATTCCAACCAAAGTGATTGTCTTTACCGTATTGATGACGATAGTCACTTGTGTGTGTTTCCTCTTATTGATTCGTCCTGTGGTCATTTATCTTTATTCCGAACGCTATGCTGTTGTAGGTTCGTATGCATCCATGCTTTCGGTGGGTTTTTGTATTCACGGACTGGGTGACATGTTTAATCGATATCTGTGTTCGCATGGACAGGGCGTATCGGTGAGGAATGCAAGCATTGTGAATGGACTTTTCAAGATTTTGGGTTACATCGTGTTGGTGGCGCTGTTCAACACGAATGGTGCCATTGCCACGACCATCATTTGCGATGTGGTCTATTTCTCGTGCTTAATCTATTATTATGTGAAGTTTGTGAAGGAGGGAAAGGATGGATAAGTATAGGTTGATTGTGTTTGGGGACGATTGGGATGTCTATCGTGTCGCATATCGTGATTGGATTGAAGATTCGAAGATTGTATATATTCCAACGTTCAGGCCAAAGGGATTGTCGGGTTTTCTGCAAAGGGTACATTTCAATCCGAAACTGAACCAGATGATACAATTACCAGGGAAGCAATATTGGAATGATTCGTATTTGCAGGGTGTGGTGGAAGATAAGATGTGCTTTTTGATGACAGACCATTGGATGAGAATGGAGGGAGGGATAAAGTTACTGCCTTATCTGCGAAAGAAGTATCCTGAGGCGCGAATTGTTTGTTTCGCGCAAGATTTGATGGCAATGATAAGAGATCACTATTTGTGCCGACCAGTAGATGTGGATTATTTGAAGAAATATGCCGATTTGGTGATCAGTTACGATAAAGAAGATGCCCAGCGATATGGTATTTTATATCATCCGACAGTATTTTCACCGATTCATATAGAGCAGGGAATGTCTGGAGACCATTATGATTTGTTTTTTCTGGGTCGTGACAAGGGGCGATTGAATCATCTGGTGAATATTTGCAGGGCAGCGACGGAACGAGGATTGAGGTGCCACTTTATAATGCTGGAAGTGCCATGTAATGAAAGGGTTGAGTGTGAGGGAATGGTATATTCTGATGAACCCATACCATACATGGATAATTTGCGATACTGTGCGGAAAGCAGATGTGTGGTGGAGATGTTGCAGCACCACGCGTCAAGTCCTACGTATAGAACATGGGAGGCAATATCACTGAACAAGAAGCTGATGACGAATAGTGAGTCGATAAAAGACTCAGAGGTTTATGATGAAAGATATATCTCTGTGTTTCATGATGAAAGTGACTTTGATTGGGATTTCGTTGAACGAACTGATGTATTTCAGGGAGGAAATCCCTATCAGGAATTGATTAGACCAGAAGCCTTGGTCAAGTTTATAGAAAAGGAACTGAACATAAAAATTGATAAAGCATGAGTGTCTTTTACCTCATATTCATATTGCTGACAGCATATTTCTCTTATCGCTACGACAGGATAGAGGAATACGACAGCCACAAGCAGCACAGGTTCTGGCTGATGTGTGGCTATCTGGTGT
>Ga0310786_10004633_pt1 | contig 19069 bp, 10 predicted proteins | sample AusTroGonzalo_MG_FD_203881 | JGI IMG/M metagenome (GOLD analysis project Ga0310786, IMG submission 203881) | Bovine rumen microbial communities from tropical cattle in Woodstock, Queensland, Australia - Gonzalo_03 (v2) (version 2) | ecosystem: Host-associated > Mammals > Digestive system >... | reverse complement strand
AGAGCTGGAACTGCTCACGACTCTTCTTATTAACGAAGGTAGAGCGGTTAACAGTGTAGATACGCTTGTGAGTAGGAAGGGGGATAGGGCCACTGATAACAGCACCTGTTGCCTTCACAGCCTTCACAATCTTCTCGGCTGACTTGTCTACGAGTTTGTGGTCGTAGCTCTTCAGCTTGATACGAATTTTCTGACTCATTGTTTCTTGTATTTATTAAAACGTTAATATAAGAAGGGAGTCACTAAAGAGTCATTTGCTCAGTGACTCCCCTTTTTACATCTAAATTACACGAGGTCTGCACGGCCCTTAACCTCCTCGAGCACAGCCTTAGCGATAGCGCTTGACAGAGGAGCGTGGTGATCGTACTCCATTGAGCTGGTTGCACGACCAGAAGTGATGGTACGCAGAGCGGTTACATAACCGAACATCTCTGACAGGGGAACCATTGCCTTCACGACACGGGCACCTGAGCGAGCCTCTTCCATACCTTCTACCTGACCACGACGCTTGTTAAGGTCACCGATAACGTCACCCATATTCTCCTCAGGTGTAACCACCTCGAGCTTCATGATAGGCTCCATCAGGACGGGCTTAGCCTTAGCGCAAGCCTCCTTGTATGCCATCTGGGCAGCGATTTCGAATGAGAGCTGGTCAGAGTCAACGGGGTGGAAACCACCATCGACAACAACCACCTTCAGAGAGTCAACAGGATAGCCACCGAGGATACCATTCTTCATAGCTGCCTCGAAGCCCTTCTGGATTGAGGGGATGAACTCCTTAGGAATGTTACCACCCTTAACCTCGTTGACAAACTGCAAGCCGGGGTTGTTCTTCAGATCGTAATCCTCATCAACGGGACCAACCTTCACAAGCATCTTAGCGTACTTACCACGACCACCAGACTGCTTCTTGTAAACCTCCTCAATTTCAACCTCCTTGGTGATAGCTTCCTTGTAGTTAACCTGAGGCTTACCCTGGTTACACTCAACCTTAAACTCACGCTTCAGACGGTCGATAATGATATCGAGGTGGAGCTCACCCATACCAGAGATAATGGTCTGACCACTCTGCTCGTCGGTACGAACGGTGAATGTGGGGTCTTCCTCAGCCAGCTTAGCAAGACCATTGTCCAGCTTAGCGATGTCGGCCTGTGACTTAGGCTCAACGGCGATAGAAATCACGGTATCGGGGAAGGTCATAGACTCCAGCACGATGGGCTTCTCCTCGTCGCAGAGAGTATCACCAGTGCGGATATCCTTGAAACCTACACCTGCACCGATATCACCAGCATCGATAGAGTCCATAGGAATTTCCTTGTTTGAGTTCATCTGGAACAAACGGCTGATACGTTCCTTCTTACCCGAACGGGGGTTGTAAACGTAAGAACCGGCCTTCACGCTACCAGAGTAAACGCGGAAGAACACCAGACGACCCATGTATGGATCGGTAGCAATCTTAAATGCAAGAGCTGAAGTTGCCTCATCCTCGCTGGGCTTACGACCTTCCTCTTCCTCAGTATTGGGGTTGGTACCAATTACGGCCTCTGTATCCAGAGGTGAGGGCAGGAATGCGCAAACATAGTCGAGCAGGGGCTGAACACCCTTGTTCTTGTATGAAGAACCGAGCAGCATAGGAGTACAAGCCATTGAGATAGTACCCTTACGGATAGCAGCGATAATCTCATCCTCTGTAATAGAGTTAGGATCGTCGAAGTACTTCTCCATCAGAGCCTCATCAAACTCAGCAGCAGCCTCAAGCAGCTTATTACGCCACTCATCGCACTCAGCTGCGAGATCAGCAGGAATCTCCTCAACATCATACTCAGCACCCATAGTCTCATCGTGCCACAGGATAGCCTTCATCTTGATGAGGTCTACCAGACCCTTGAAGTTCTCTTCAGCACCGATGGGTACCTGAATAACAACAGGGTTAGCACCCAGAATGTCCTTCATCTGCTGAACAGTCTCGAAGAAGTCAGCACCAGAACGGTCCATCTTGTTAACATAACCGATACGGGGTACGTTATACTTGTCGGCCTGGCGCCATACAGTCTCTGACTGAGGCTGAACACCATCAGCTGCAGAGTAAGTAGCCACAGCACCATCGAGCACACGGAGTGAACGCTCTACCTCAGCGGTGAAGTCCACGTGTCCCGGAGTATCAATCAAGTTGATCTTATAGTTATTGTTGTTCCACTTCCAGCTGCAGGTGGTAGCAGCAGAAGTAATAGTGATACCACGCTCCTGCTCCTGAGCCATCCAGTCCATGGTAGCTGCACCATCGTGCACCTCACCAATCTTATGAGTCTTACCTGTATAGAACAGGATACGCTCTGAAGTAGTGGTCTTACCGGCATCGATGTGAGCCATGATACCGATATTACGGGTCAAATGCAAATCTTGTTTTGCCATTGTTTCCTTATTTACCTGTTAACCTTTAACTTAAATTAGAAGCGGAAGTGAGCGAATGCACGGTTAGCCTCAGCCATGCGATGCATATCTTCCTTACGCTTGAATGCACCACCCTGGTTGTTGAAGGCATCCATAATCTCGGCAGCCAACTTATCGGCCATCGACTTACCACTGCGCTTACGAGCAAAGGCAATCATGTTCTTCATTGAGATGCTCTCCTTACGGTCAGGACGGATCTCAGTAGGAACCTGGAATGTAGCACCACCGATACGGCGGCTCTTTACCTCCACAAGAGGAGTAATGTTGTCCAGAGCCTGCTTCCAGATTTCCAGGGGAGCCTTCTCAGCATCCTTCATTTTGTCCTTCACAATCTCCAGAGAGTTGTAGAAAATCTCATAAGACTTCGACTTCTTACCGTCGAACATCAGATGATTAACGAACTTTGAGACCTTCTGGTCGTTGAACACGGGATCCGGCAGGATCACACGCTTCTTTGGTTTTGCTTTTCTCATTGTTTTGTTTTGAATGATTTTGTCTGCTAGGGCTGTTCTTCGTCTGTTCTTCAACGTCCACACTCGGACATTTACTCAACCTTTTTAAGATTCACCAGCAAAACGGTTTTTCTCTTTCTTTCTTTAATTCGGCTACTTAACCATCACCGGTTAATTACTTCTTAGCCTTAGGACGCTTTGCACCGTACTTAGAACGACGCTGCGTGCGATTTGCAACACCGGCGGTATCCAGAGTACCGCGAACGATGTGATAACGTACACCGGGAAGGTCCTTTACACGACCACCACGAACCAGCACGATGCTGTGCTCCTGCAAGTTGTGTCCCTCTCCGGGAATGTAACTGTTGACTTCTTTCTGGTTAGTCAAACGAACACGGGCTACCTTACGCATAGCCGAATTAGGCTTCTTGGGAGTGGTCGTATAGACACGTACGCACACACCACGACGCTGTGGACAGTTGTCCAACGCGGGTGACTTCGACTTGTCTACGATCACCTTTCTGCCTTTGCGAACCAATTGTGAAATTGTAGGCATAATTAATTTTTGATTTTATTTGTTATATATTAATATTGTGTAAATTCCTGTATATAGTATGCCCTCGCCACTTACGGAGACATTTCGGGCTGCAAAGGTACACATTTTCTTTTATTCTACCTAATCCGAGCAAAAAGAAAAACCCTATATTTAGTAGAATTTAACAATATATAAGGTTTTTAACATTAATTACAAACCACAATTTCGGAAATACCAATAGAATAATGGCCCCATTTGAAAACCACAACATATTGATATCTATCTACCTCAAATAGTAAAACGTTGTTTCGCTCACAGCGAAACAACGTTTTACACCAAGAGAAACGTCGTTTCTCTCAAAGGGTAACATTATGCCTCTCCCTTGCCAGGTCCGAAAGGAGCAATTGTGCGAGGAGCTTGCTGTTGTTCGGGCATCTTAATTGAGCCAAACTGGCGCTCATATCGCATAATATTCTCCTGCAAGGCACCCAGCAGGCGCTTGGCATGTTCGGGGGCCAAGATAACTCGACTGCGCACCTGAGCCTTTGGCAGGCCAGGCAACATTCTAGCAAAGTCAACTATAAACTCGCTGGAAGAATGGGTAATAATTGCAAAATTAGCATACTCACCCTGGGCTTTCTCGGGTGTCAATTCTATCTGCAGACCTTGCTGCTTCTGTTCGTTTTCGTTCATTGTAATTTTTGGTTTTCGTTAAATTGTCAAGCAAAGGTACAACATTTCCTCGACTCCTACAAGAATGAAATGCTAATAAATGCCAAATCAATGAAAAACACCGAACAGATGCTCGTGATTGAAGAGATTCATGACCTCCTGTTCTACCGTTGTACGTCGTACTATCTCGTTTTTATCCCAGAAAGTTGAGTCATACCCCTGCTTTTCTATCACCTTTTGAATCTGACTATTAAACTTCATCCGTCCTTTACGTTTCTTGAACAAACGTTGGAAGAAACTTGTTTTCTTCACATTATCACTCATACTCAAATTGAAAAGCGTAGAACGCGTGATAATCTTTTGGTCATTATACGCATGCATAGACTGAACGAAAACCGACTGCACCTCAGGAAAGCCCCGTTCCTCTGTCAGGTTCACATCAAACAAGAAAGTGGTGGGCAACAAATGACGGTCTTTGAAATGATACTTGCCCACTTTTGGATCACGCGTTACCACCCAAAAATTATACCCTTGACCTACAATACGTCGCAAATGTAGCGTCTTCTCGTCTACGAAGAGCGTACAACCAATAGTGGCAAATTTGGATGCCCAGCTCGGTTTGGGGAAGAAATCAATGACAAAGACCCGATTGCCATCATCATCTATAACCCTATACGAATACTTATAACATTGATTAAAGTTACGAAACAATGGCACCAAATCAGTATCTGGTGAAGGCCATGTATAGGAAGCGGCCACCACGATTTCCGAGAAGGTATAGAAGTTTCCAAAGTACGAGTATAAGTGAGCGGAGTCAGGCACAATACCAGCATAGCGCCCTGTCATCAGCTGCAAATCGTGAAGAGCCACCCCAGAACCACCAGTAAGGAAAGCTTCCAGGAATTCATAACATGTACTATCGGCGAAAGCCGTCTGTCGATAAAAGAATTCCGAAGTCTTATGCTTATGGTTTCGCATTTGCTTAAGCGTCTCCTTACAAATCTTATTAATCAAAGGAGCAACAGGCATCACCACCACATCTGGAAGTAAATGCTCATTGGGAACCAACGCCACCTCACCCTTCAGTTCTGAAGCCCTCACACGAAAATCACGATAGCCCACATAAGAGATACGCAGCACGTCGTCAGGAGCACAGTCAATAAGAAAATCGCCATCAAGATTTGTAATGGTCGACGCCTCCGGACCAACATATACACTTGCAAAGGGCAGATGAACACGAGTCACCGCATCGACCACAGTAGCTTCAAACCGTGTAGTCTGAGCAACTGCCATCAGATGGATGAAAAGCAGCATCAAAGATATGAGCAAGCTATTTCTCATAGTTTATCAGAATATTCACTTTCACGTAATGTCTTATCACTCAGCCGCATAGGTACACAACGAAACGAACAATCGGGTTCCTTTTCACCATTATCGGCATAGCGTCCCTGAGCCCTGTAGCGACGACCTTGAAATTCAAAGGAAAGAGAAAAGTCAAACTGTAACGTATCTCCCTTTTTCTTTTTACAATTCAGTTTACCTGTCTCCACCTTCTCGCGCTTTAACTGTCCGCGCTTGGTGAGGAAAGCCTTATCTAATTTAAGGACATCCTCTGGAGGGGCTACATAACTCAACTGAACATTGAGATATACTGAATCGGTCACCACAGACTGTAGGCTTACGGTTCTACTCTGTTGAGCAGAAACCTCATGGACCACAGCCATAAGAATGGAAAGTATAACTAACGCCTTCTTCATTTGCTATTCATGATGGGTTGTCCATTGGCTGTGATACCCTCTGCTGAGACTGCCAGACGACGACTGAAGCCATTGTTATAGAATTCGACATGTGCACGTCCATTGGTATCAGTTTTCACCTGAGGATTCCAATATACCGTGCGTCGATAATCAGTTTCTTCTGGTTCTGGTTCCCAATCGTAGTCAGGATGATAGAACTCCGCAGGTTGGGTCAAGCCTTGGAAATTGATGCGGAAGCCCATGAAGTCTGGCAGAGGATGTCCGTTGTTATAGGTACTGTCTGTAACGAAATTGAAAATAGACGTAATTGGTGTCTCAGGATTATATCTTGCTGGAGGGAAAATGCCTTCACGATAGCGTCCTGGTTCATGAGTCAACTTTCGGTTATCAGTATCAGCATACAATTCCAACGATTTAAAATTCTCGTTTACAGGGATAAAACGAAGTCCTTTAGGCAGGAGGCTGTCAATACCAGCAACTGCGGGTGAATAATGCGGTATCGTACCATCTATACCAGCATCAATATAGACATTATTTCGGCCATCAAGTCCAAACAAATAAAGCATTTCAGAAAGATGAGCGAAATATTCAGCATCCTCTAGGCTATATGATACTCGAGAACGACTCTCTGGATCCGATGAAAAAGAAGGATTGCTGGACGACCAATGATCATAAGGATGTGCCATCTCCTCAACATATTGATCCCATCCATACTGATCCAACATCCAAGCAGCATCTTCACCCACCATACGACTCACAAAATCACCATGCGACTCTTCACTATAACTGTGTTGATAAAGTGGATCACGGAACTTAAAGCTTTGGATATCGCCAAAGATATTGCACAGCCAGGCCATCATTTCCCTGACATCCATCACTGCCACAGGTGTCGCTTCGAGCAGATTGGTCCAACGTCGGTTTGATGTTTTCTGAACGTCTGGCAACTGATACGATCTACTGAGATTATCATAAGCAATCCGCTGTTCTGCATCCTTTGAATTAATAGCCATAAACCCATAACGGAAGATGTCGCGATCTATGGGATCGGTAAGGGCAGAGGTCTCATAATAATCATAGTTCTTGGGCAACGGAGAATACTGGTTAAGAGGCTCCATACGTTTTCCCAACATAAAGAGAGGGCGTTTAATCGTGTTCCAACGGAAGTTATGCCCAATAACCCCACCCTTGGTATGACCAATTTCCTCAATACTATTCTTATTTAGCATCAGTGCCATCTGTCCCTTGCCATAAAACGGCTCCATGTTAAAGCGAAAAATGCCTGCAGAATCAATCTTAGCTTCACTATCCAAGATAAGAACCCTAGGTTTTACAAAGTCGTCCAAGGAATGGTCGCGAGGAATGGTGTCGCCATCTATATAAAGCTCCGAATAGACCCAATAGGGCTTGTTTTTCTGAACTTTCCAAAGGGTGCGAGCGTTATAATCATTATCATCCCACACGCGAGCTGCAAAAGTCAGTCCTCGTTCCACATCAAGCATTGGTTCAAAATCTTTTCCGCTCATCATTTGTTCATAATCATAGCGAGTCCATCCCTGTACCATCAACAACTGATCCAGAGCACCTCGATGCTCAGCATCATCGGATTCGAAATAATACTCAGGATGTGGAATAAAGCCTTTCACTTCTGACGAAAGTAGCAGATAAGTCAACACCGTATTATCATCATAAGTCTCTTCACGGGTTAGTCCATCAGTAATAGCTAATGAGAAATCATGCTCCGCCTTGACGGGCATTCCTATAGAGTCAACCAATTGATAATCGAGAATCATCTTTTGATAGGGTTCCAAGCTATCAGTCTGGCATGTTGAAGAAGTAGCCAACAATCTATAGCCGTCCATATCGTGGTTGTTAACAAAGACCAATCGCTGAGCAAGCACCTTGCCCTCACTTGTAAAGAGTGTCACCACATTTACACCCGTCTGCAAAGAATGCTTATCTATCATAGCTACGCTAGTCAGATCTTGCTCCATATCTATCGTATTATAATAATAGGTATGCCCACGAGAGGTCACGCTAAGACCCAATTGCTGGCCTGACGTCTTTTCATTACGCGCAACTATGACCTTCATTTGATTGGCGTTAGAGAACACACATAACGAATAACCACGTTTCTTGGGTTTCGGCAATGGGAAGGTATAGTCCTTTCCAGAATAGTTCACCTTCAATTCCAAGCCCTCAATAAGTTCTTCGGTATCAAGCGAATCTGGAGTTACAGAAAATACGCCACGACCAGCATAGTCTGATTTAAATCTTCCTATCGTTTTTCCTCGACGCACTAATTGTCCTTCAACATTCAACGTACGACCTTCAGAATTATGCGCCTGATAAGCTATGCGCCCCTCAACATCACGAATCAAGTTACCACCTTCTGGATAGAAGTCTATTTTCAGGCGATCTTTAACCGGATTTACCATTGTTGACGCTGTCTTAGCAAGCTGAGGCATACGGCGCTGGTAATATTTTCCGCTATCTACAGATTCATAAATAGGAAACACACGCGAAAAGACACCAGCATTACCCTGCATATAGCGAAGCACTCGCTCCCCCCACTGACGACGTGCCTGACTGGAATGCATTCGGCGCCAGCCATGTGGGTCTCCTGTTGTAAAGTTCAACATCCATTGAGTATAGGCGCGTACCTCATAGAAGCCTGCATTCAAGGTATCTTTCAATACAAAAGAGCCATGGGCTTGCCCATTCTCAATAACCAATTTCTGAGTTTCAACAGGATAACCAATTGGATTTAGTAATTCCACATAGAGTATTCGGCTAATGTCTGTGTGATGAAGATTATCATCGCGCACCACATAAGCCTTAAACCAAATATTCTCGCCTTTATAATAAGAGGTGTTATCAAAATGAACATACACACGCTCTGTTGGGAACAACCCTGAAAAGCGTTCAAAGTTCTCCTGACGAGAAAACAACAAAGAGTCTTGGTCAACATTATCTGCGAATGTCAACATGAGGCATGAAAGCCAGAAAAACAAAGTGCAAAATACTCTTTTCATCTGTTCTACATTTAAAGATTTCTGCTGCAAAAGTACAATTTAATCGCTTTCCAGCCTCATATTTCACTTCACAAACACTTCACAATCGCTTCACAAAGTCTTCACAAGCCCTTTTTCATAGGGAAAAGACGCAAAAACTGGTTCAATTCATCTGCTGTACCTTCTTTATCAAACATTTTTTGATATAGACGTTTGCGCAGATTCGTAATAGCTTGTTGTGTCTTACAAAGAATTGCTGCAATTTGCTGATTAGTGAACTCCAACTTCAACAACATGCAGGACTGCATCTCTTGCGGCTTGATAGCAGGATATAGCGCCACAAGCTTTTCTGAGAACCCATCGGCATTCTTATTGAGATATACAACAATCTCTTCCCATTGCTCTGGGGTCACACTCTCCTCTAACAATATTTGCCGATAGAGTCGTGTATTACGAAACTCTTCCACCAAATGTTCCTGAGAACTGCGAGCACGATTAACCAGGGCCTGTTGCTCGGCTTCCTGTTGACGTCTCAACTGGGCTATATGACTACGGACAAAGACTACAACGAAAAACAGCACCAATATTGAGACTACGATAACAACTGCCATCATCCTATAAAGCCGATAGTTCTCACGTTCAACATCAAGCTGACTGCTTAATGAACTCACAAGATTAGCGTTTTCTTCTTGCATTTGCAGTTTTGCCGAGTCAACTAAAGCAGCACATTCCTGCGCATACCCATAGGCCTGCTCCCAATCATTCGCCTCACCAGACATCTCGCCTAGATACATCGCTGCAGAAGCTCGACTATTTACATTGTCCGTCTCCATACATTTCTGGAAGAAAAACTCAGCGGAATCGGTGATACCCATCTCCAAATAAAAACGGCCAGCCACCAAACAAGATGGGCCTGAACGATGATTCGACAATAGTTGAGACACAAGCTTTCGAGCATCATCTCCACGATTCAACGTCATCAACAAAGAAATATACTCTGGATAAACATATAACTTCAAACTATCTGCTGATGACAATTGAATCAGACTATCTGCTTTTGCAAAAAAGATTAAGGCGTCATCCAACTGATGTTCGGTACGAGATAAACGCCCCATGTCTCGCAGCACCATAACTTTTTGACAAACATCATCTCGGTCATTAGCCATCTGCCAAGCTTGTTCAAGATAAGCACTAGCCTGCTGCATATCATGTCGGCTCATTGATAAACGCCCTAACTCACACAAAGCTTTCTCTACATATTCAGCATCATCATCTGATTCTACAGCCAACAAGTATTCGCGCATAGCATCTGCCACACGGTTTTGTTCCGCAAGCATCTGACCCCGCAGGTAACATGTCTGGGAATTATCATTCGCGGAACAACCTACAAAGAAAAGCACTATAATAACAAATATAATAGCCTTTATTATACAAATAACTTTTTCGAATTGCATGGTTAGCCTTATTTCTCAGTTCGCAAAGATAAACAAAAAAGCCGAAAGTACAAAACTTTCGGCTTCTTTGTTACAATATTTTACGATTTAGTTCTCTTCGAGCACTGTTTCTCCAGCAAAATCAAGCACATTTTTGCGATTAGCCTGCATGCGCTCATACTCTTCCTTAGAACCAACAATAATCTTCTCGAACTCACGAAGACCAGTACCGGCAGGAATCAAGTGACCACAGATCACATTTTCCTTCATACCCTCCAAGAAGTCCTGCTTACCGCGGATAGCAGCCTCGTTCAGCACCTTGGTGGTTTCCTGGAATGATGCTGCAGACATAAATGACTTGGTCTGCAATGCAGCACGAGTAATACCCTGCAGAATCTGTGTAGACGTAGCAGGCACAGCATCGCGAACCTGAACGGTTCTCAAGTCGCGACGCTTCAGAGAAGTATTCTCATCACGCAGACGACGAGCCGTCACAATCTGACCTGCCTTCAGAGTCTCAGAGTCACCTGCATCGGTAACAACCTTCTTTCCCCAGATACGATCATTCTCCTCAGCGAAATCAAGTTTGTCGACAATCTCCTGCTCCAGGAATGACGTATCACCAGGATCGTTAATCTGTACCTTACGCATCATCTGACGAACGATAATCTCGAAGTGCTTATCGTTAATCTTGATACCCTGCAGACGATACACGTCCTGAACCTCGTTCACGATATACTCCTGTACAGCGGTGGGACCCTTAATAGCGAGGATATCGCTCGGGGTAATTGCACCATCCGACAGAGGAGTACCAGCACGTACAGCGTCATGTTCCTGTACCAGAATCTGCTTAGACAGCGATACAAGATATTTACGCTGGTCACCAGCCTTTGAGGTAACGATAATCTCACGGTTACCACGTTTTACCTTACCCATGGTAACCTCACCATCGATTTCTGATACGACAGCAGGGTTTGAAGGGTTACGAGCCTCAAACAGCTCAGTAACACGAGGCAGACCAGCTGTAATATCACCACCCTTAGCAGCTGCACGAGGAATCTTCACGAGAGTCTCACCAGTCTTAACAGTCTGGCCATCTTCTACAACCACGTGACCACCTACAGGGAAGTTATAAGTACCTATCTTCTCGCCATTGGCATCCAACACATCACAGGTGGGCACCTTGGTCTTATCCTTCGACTCAGTTACAATCTTCTCGGTCAAGCCGGTCGTTTCGTCAGTCTCGGCACGGAAGGTTACACCCTCAATAACATCATTAAACTTCAGGGTACCTGCATATTCCGTTACGATAACGGCGTTGAATGGATCCCACTGGGCAATCTTCTCGCCCTTGCTAATAACATCGCCATTCTTAAAATAGAGTGACGAGCCATAAGGCAAGTTCACCGTAGACAGCACAATCTTAGTATTAGGATCAACGAAACGCATTTCACCCAGACGGCTCACTACCATCTCGCACTCGCGACCATCCTCATCAAACGGAACGGTACGAACCTCTTCGAGTTCGATACGGGCAGACTCGTACTTGCAGACGATGCTAGCGTTGGCTGCTGCGTTGGCTGCCACACCACCGGCGTGGAACGTACGCAGAGTCAGCTGAGTACCAGGCTCACCAATAGCCTGAGCTGCAATTACGCCAACAGCCTCACCCTTCTGTACCATACGACGGGTGGCCAGGTTGCGACCATAGCACTTGCGGCAAACGCCCTTCTTTGATTCACAGGTAAGTACAGAACGGATCTCAACCATCTCAATCTCTGCCTTCTCAATCTCATCAGCCAGAGCCTCAGTGATTTCTTCACCAGCAGGAACGATTACCTCACCGGTCTTGGGATTAACCACATCATGAACACTTACACGACCAAGGATACGCTCAGACAGTGAAGAGATAATCTCATCGCCACTCTTCAGAGCAGTACACTCCAGTCCACGCAATGTTCCACAGTCTTCCTCATTAATAATCACATCATGAGAAACGTCAACCAGACGACGAGTCAGATAACCAGCGTCGGCAGTCTTCATAGCAGTATCAGCCAGACCCTTACGAGCACCGTGAGTAGAGATAAAGTACTCCAGCACAGACATGCCCTCCTTAAAGTTAGAAAGGATTGGGTTCTCAATAATCTGGTGACCCTCTGCACCGGCTTTCTGAGGTTTAGCCATCAGACCACGGATACCAGAGAGCTGCTTAATCTGATCCTTACTACCACGGGCACCAGAGTCAAGCATCATGAATACAGCGTTGAAGCCCTGGTCAGCCTCGGTCATCTCCTTCATCAGGATGTTACCGATATCGTTGTTTACGTGGGTCCATGTATCGATAACCTGGTTATAACGCTCGTTATCGGTGATGAAGCCCATATTATAGTTGTCGGTAATCTGCTGAACCTCTTCATTACCCTTAGCGATAAGCTCGGCCTTCTCCTTAGGAATAATGATATCGTCGAGGTTGAACGACAGACCTGCCAAGTATGCCATGCGGTAACCCAGGTTCTTGATACCATCCAGGAACTCGCAAGCCTCGGCGAAACCTACGTTCTTGATAACATCGGCGATGATGTCACGCAGGCTCTTCTTTGAAATAACCTTATTAACATAGCCTACCTCCTTAGGAACGATGCCATTTACAATAACACGACCTACAGAGGTCTCTACCTGATGACGAACCTTGATGCCGTCAACCACGTCGTCAACCATCACCTTCACTTGAGCGTGCAAATCACACTTACCCTCATTGTGGGCAATGATAGCTTCCTCAGGACCATAGAATGAGAGGCCCTCACCCTTAGCACCTGGACGAATCTTGGTGATATAGTACAGACCGAGCACCATATCCTGTGAAGGCACGGTAATAGGTGCACCATTGGCAGGATTCAGAATGTTGTGGCTCTGGAGCATCAGCAGCTGAGTCTCGAGGATAGCCTCGTTTGACAGAGGAAGGTGAACAGCCATCTGGTCACCATCGAAGTCAGCGTTAAATGCGGTACAAGCCAGAGGATGCAACTGGATAGCCTTACCCTCAATCAGTTTAGGTTGGAAGGCCTGGATACCCAGACGGTGCAGTGTTGGTGCACGGTTCAGCATCACGGGGTGACCCTTCATCACGTTCTCCAGAATATCCCAGATAACGGGCTCACGACGGTCAACAATCTTCTTAGCACTCTTCACCGTCTTCACAATACCACGCTCAATGAGCTTACGGATGATAAATGGCTTATAGAGTTCGGCAGCCATCAGCTTAGGCAGACCGCACTCACCCATCTTCAACTCAGGACCCACGACGATAACCGAACGAGCAGAGTAGTCAACACGCTTACCCAGTAGGTTCTGACGGAAGCGGCCCTGCTTACCCTTCAGAGAGTCTGAGAGAGACTTCAAAGGACGGTTGCTGTCGCTCTTCACAGCCGATGACTTACGGCTATTGTCGAAGAGTGAGTCAACAGCTTCCTGCAACATACGCTTCTCGTTACGCAGAATCACCTCAGGAGCATGGATCTCCATCAAGCGCTTCAGACGGTTGTTACGGATAATCACGCGACGATAGAGGTCGTTCAGGTCGGATGTAGCAAAACGGCCACCATCCAGGGGAACGAGAGGACGCAACTCAGGAGGAGTTACGGGCAGTATCTTCATAATCATCCACTCTGGACGATTGATACCCTTCTCTACAGATGAACGGAATGCCTCTACTACCTGCAGACGCTTCAAAGCCTCATTCTTACGCTGCTGTGAAGAGTCGGTATTGGCACGGTCACGCAGTTCGTATGACAGAGAGTCGAGGTCGAGCTGCTGAAGCAGGTCGTAGATAGCCTCGGCACCCATCTTTGCCACGAACTTATTAGGATCGCTGTCGTCAAGATAGTAGTTATCTTCTGAAAGCTGATTATCAAGAATATCATTGTATTCCTCCTCTGACAGCAAGTCATACTTCTGCGAGCCCAGCAAAGGATTACCCTCTGCATCCTTACGACCCTCTAAAACACCGGGCTGGATAACGATGTAACGCTCGTAGTAGATAACTGCGTCAAGTTTCTTTGTTGGCATACCCAACAGATAGCCAATCTTATTAGGCAGACTGCGGAAATACCAGATATGAGCCACGGGCACAACCAGCTCGATATGACCGCTACGTTCACGACGAACTTTCTTCTCGGTCACTTCTACACCACAACGGTCGCACACAATACCCTTATAACGAATGCGCTTGTACTTTCCGCAGGCACATTCATAGTCCTTTGTAGGACCGAAGATACGCTCGCAGAACAGGCCATCTCGCTCTGGCTTGTAGGTACGATAGTTGATGGTCTCTGGCTTAGTAACCTCACCAAAAGAACTCTCCAGGATCTGCTCGGGTGAAGCCAGACCAATCGTAATCTTGGTGAAATTATTCTTTGTCTTTGAATCTTTCTTGAAAGCCATATTTCAATTCTTCTTTTTTACTTTTTTACCTTATTACCTTTAATCGAGGGTTACGCTCAAGCCCAAGCCACGAAGCTCGTGCAGCAGCACATTCAGAGACTCAGGAATACCTGGTGTAGGCATTGGCTCGCCCTTGACAATGGCCTCATAGGCCTTAGAACGGCCAACGGTATCATCTGACTTGTACGTCAGAATCTCCTGCAGCACATGACTGGCACCAAAGGCCTCCAATGCCCAGACCTCCATCTCACCAAAACGCTGACCACCGAACTGGGCCTTACCGCCAAGAGGCTGCTGCGTGATAAGTGAGTACGGACCGATAGAACGGGCATGCATCTTATCCTCAACCATGTGACCGAGTTTCAAGAAGTAGGTGATACCAACAGTAGCGGGCTGGTCGAAACGCTCACCAGTCTCACCGTCATACAGGTGGGTAGAGCAGAGACGAGGCAGACCTGCCTTGTCGGTCCAAGCAGCCAGATCGTCAAGTTTTGCACCGTCGAAGATAGGAGTAGCAAACTTCACACCCAGACGCTTACCAGCAGCACCAAGGATAGCCTCAAAAATCTGACCGAGGTTCATACGAGAAGGCACACCCAGCGGGTTCAGTACCAAGTCAACGGGACGACCATCCTCCAGGAACGGCATATCCTCCTGACGTACTACCTTCGAGACTATACCTTTGTTTCCGTGACGACCTGCGAGCTTATCACCCACACCAATCTTACGCTTCTTGGCCACATAAACCTTTGCCATCTGCAGGATACCTGAAGGCAGCTCGTCACCAATAGTGATAGCGAACTTCTTACGCTTCATCTCTGCATCAAGCAGCTTATACTTCTTCATATAGTTGATGATGAGCTGACCAATGAGTTCATTCTTATGCTCATCATTTGTCCATTTGCTAGTCTGGATATCACCATACTCCAGGTTCTTCAGGTTAGTCATTGTGAACTTAGAACCCTTAGAGATAATCTCTGCACCAGTATAATCCTTCACGCCTTGTGAAGTCTTACCCTTGGTGAGCTCCAGCAACTTGTCAACCAGAATATCCTTCAGGTCGTCGACCTTTGCCTGATACTCATCATCGATCTTAGCCAGGACAATCTTATCTTGCTGCTTGGTCTGACGAGTCTTGATAGCACGAGCAAAGAGCTTCTTATCGATAACGACACCAGTCAATGAGGGGTTAGCCTTCAATGAAGAGTCCTTCACGTCACCAGCCTTATCACCGAAGATAGCACGGAGCAGTTTCTCCTCAGGTGAAGGATCGCTCTCACCCTTAGGTGAAATCTTACCAATCAGGATGTCACCGGGTTCTACACGAGCACCAACGCGAATAACACCGTTCTCGTCCAGATCCTTAGTGGCCTCTTCACTCACGTTAGGAATATCAGAAGTAAACTCCTCTACGCCACGCTTTGTCTCACGCACGTCGAGTGAGTACTCGTCCACGTGAACAGAAGTCAGCACATCCTCACGAACGATACGCTCGTTCAATACGATAGCATCCTCATAGTTGTAACCCTTCCAAGGCATGTAAGCCACCAGCAAGTTACGACCCAAAGCCAACTCACCGTTCTCAGTAGCATAACCCTCAGTCAGGATATCGCCCTTCTTCACGCGCTGTCCCTTATTACAGATAGGACGCAGGTCGATAGTCATGTTCTGGTTGGTACGACGGAACTTAGCGATACGATACTCCTTCAAAGCAGGCTCGAAGCTAACGAACTCCTCATCCTCAGTACGGTCGTAGAGGATACGGATGGTTGTAGCATCCACATACTCAATCACACCATCGCCCTCTGCAGTAACCATTGTGCGAGAATCCTCACACACCTGCTTCTCGATACCAGTACCTACGATAGGTGCCTCGTTGTGGAGCAGGGGAACTGCCTGACGCATCATGTTCGATCCCATCAGTGCGCGGTGAGCATCGTCGTGCTCCAAGAAGGGAATCAGCGAAGCTGCGATAGAGGCAATCTGCTGAGGTGACACATCCATAAGGTTCACATCTGTGGGAGGAACCACGGGGAAATCAGCATCCTGACGGCACTTAACAACAGGACGAATAAACGTACCATCATCGTTCAAGGGTGCATTACCCTGACCAATAATGAAGTTCTCCTCTTCCTCAGCAGTCAGATATACAATATCATCATTATTCAGATTGGCGATACCGTTCTCCACCTTACGGTAAGGAGTCTGGATAAAGCCAAGTTCATTAATCTTAGCATACACACAGAGAGATGAAATCAGACCGATGTTAGGTCCCTCAGGGCTCTCAATAGGACAGAGACGACCATAGTGTGTGTAGTGTACGTCACGCACCTCGAAGCCAGCACGCTCACGAGACAGACCGCCAGGACCCAAAGCAGAGAGACGACGTTTGTGAGTCACCTCTGCCAGCGGGTTGGTCTGGTCCATGAACTGAGACAGAGGGTTGGTTCCGAAGAACGAGTTGATAACACTCGAAATTGTCTTGGCGTTAATCAGGTCCATCGGAGTGAACACCTCGTTGTCACGCACGTTCATGCGCTCACGGATGGTACGACTCATACGAGCCAAACCGATAGAGAACTGATTAGACAGTTGCTCACCTACAGTACGTACACGACGGTTAGACAGGTGGTCGATATCATCGACAGCAGCCTTCGAGTTAATCAACTGAATGAGATACTTAATAATCTCGATAATATCTTCCTTAGTCAGGACACGAACATCCATTTCGGTGTCGAGGCCCAACTTCTTGTTGATACGATAACGACCAACATCACCCAGATCATAACGCTTGTCAGAGAAGAACAGGTTCTGAATAACCTCACGTGCACTGGCATCATCGGCAGGATCTGCATTACGCAGCTGACGATAGATGTAAAGCACAGCCTCCTTCTCAGAGTTACTGGGGTCTTTGGCCAAAGTATTGAAGATGATAGAATAGTCCTGAGCAACAGACTCGTCCTTATGAACCAGAATGGTCTGGGCACCGCTCTCAAGGATATCCATCATATTGTCTTCCGTGATTTCAGTCTCACGATCCATGATGACCTCGTTACGCTCGATAGAAACAACTTCGCCAGTATCCTCATCTACGAAGTCCTCGTTCCAGCTCTTTAGCACACGAGCAGCCAGCTTGCAACCAATAACCTCCTTCAGAGCCTTCTTGCTAACCTTAACCTCCTCGGCCAGGTCAAAGATCTGCAGGATGTCCTTATCAGTTTCGAAACCGATAGCACGCAACAGTGTGGTAACAGGCAACTTCTTCTTACGATCGATGTAAGCATACATCACGTTGTTGATGTCGGTAGCGAACTCAATCCATGAACCCTTGAATGGTATGATACGGGCTGAGTAGAGCAGCGAGCCATTGGCATGTACACTCTGACCGAAGAACACACCGGGTGAACGGTGCAGCTGTGATACAACAACGCGCTCAGCACCATTGATAACGAAGGTACCATTAGCGGTCATGTATGGGATAGGACCAAGGAAAACATCCTGGATCACAGTACCGAAATCCTCATGATCGGGATCAGTACAATACAGCTTCAGCTTAGCCTTCAAGGGTACACTATAAGTCAGGCCACGCTCCAAGCATTCGTCGATAGTGTAACGAGGCGGGTCAATATAGTAATCCAAGAACTCAAGAACGAAGTTGTTACGCGTATCTGTAATGGGGAAGTTCTCAGCGAACACCTTATACAGACCGTCGTTCTTGCGTTCCTCAGGCGGAGTATCCAACTGAAGGAAGTCTTTGAAAGACTTTAATTGTACATCGAGGAAATCAGGTAACGGCATCGGATTTTTGACGCTGCCAAAATTTACTCTGTTGTCTATTACTTTCGAAGTCATAAATGAAAAAATGTTGTTATTATAAGCCGGAATTTCCGGAGATTCCGGTTAGACCGGACTATAAATGACAAGAAAAGGTTAGGAACCCTCTACTGGAGAGTCCCTAACCAAAAGTTATTGTTGTGCTTAAATTACTTCAGCTCAACTACGGCACCAGCAGCCTCGATAGCCTTCTTCAGGTTCTCAGCTTCCTCCTTAGAGAGGCCTTCCTTAACAGTAGCGGGAGCACCGTCTACCAGATCCTTAGCCTCTTTCAGACCAAGACCACAAGCCTCCTTAACGGCCTTTACAACCTGCAACTTAGCAGCACCAGCCTCCTTCAGAATTACATCGAAAGAAGACTTCTCCTCTGCTGCCTCAGCAGCACCAGCTGCAGCAGGACCAGCAGCTACAGCAACGGCTGCAGCAGCAGGCTCAATTCCATACTCGTCCTTCAGGACTGTTGCCAACTCGTTAACTTCTTTTA
>Ga0310786_10004632_pt1 | contig 19070 bp, 31 predicted proteins | sample AusTroGonzalo_MG_FD_203881 | JGI IMG/M metagenome (GOLD analysis project Ga0310786, IMG submission 203881) | Bovine rumen microbial communities from tropical cattle in Woodstock, Queensland, Australia - Gonzalo_03 (v2) (version 2) | ecosystem: Host-associated > Mammals > Digestive system >... | reverse complement strand
TGGTGATTGGGAAAACTGCGGTGAGATCACATTAACCGGTAGTAATGCGGCATTTATAGCCAACTCCCCCCGAAATATGAAGCATTCAAACTATTAAGCGATGAAAAGAATACCACCTTTACAAAATAGGGATTTCGAACCTACGTACCGTGAAAATGGTACCCAATGCCCTGCATATGATCACACGGTAAACGAATCATTCGTTCCCGGCAAGACCCAGTGTGATAACTGTAGTCTATGTAGACAACAGGTCATCCAATCCCAATCCAAGGAATCCTGTGGCGTAATGTGTATGTGGCGTAAGGATCCTCCATTCGAACCCCTTTATAAGGTCGGTGAGGAGAAGTGGTATCTTTACACATACCATTGTCCGGTAAAAAAGAAAATCCGCAAGGTCGAGTGGTCTCCAAGGAACGGATGTTGGATGTATACTTTTGCGCGAGAACAACATAGGTATGAGGAATCCCATGTATTTAATACACTCAAGGAAAGCGATGAATATATCCTGTTATACAAAGCCGCAAGCCTTTTGGATGATCTCGCCAATCACCGTGATCGTTACGGTTCCTTGCCGGAAGCATTAAGGGAACTTTCGCTCCCGGTGGAAAACAAATTATTACCTCCAGCGGAGGATTGATGTTAAGATACCTCAAAATTCCTTTATATATGGTTGTAATATAAAGGAATTTTTTTATGCAATATACACCTAATATGATCGAGATATCCGAGGAGCCACTATATGAGCTTAACGAGACTCTTATTAACCGTGCATACGATGATCGGTTATTGGAGCCCTTTCCGCTCGATAGCCGGAATCTTTTTCGTATAACGTTTGAAAACCGAACCGGTAAGTTATACGTACCGGATATACCCAGTCACCGGGCAATGTGTGAAGATAACACCATCGAACGTGTATGCTTTGCAGATACCGTGGAAGGTTGCTTCCGGGCCATCCCTGAGGGATCACGGTTTATTGATAGAGGACAGTATTTATACCCGGAAGTAGCCCATGCCCATATTTATGTACATGTTCCTATTTTCGACAATTATTTCTTGAGGGCCATCAGGGACGGATTCGTTGCCTATCCACACACCCAACTGGTGCCTGATTCCTATATCACACAGGAGGTATGGGTGATGGACAGTGTAACCGTGAAATGTGTTGCTGAAATGTATGCGTGGTACGATGCAAAGGAAAACCCAAATTTCACTTCCCTGGATGAACTTCCGGTTCGCCTTGAACTCATCAACTGCGATTATGAGGATCCGGATTTGTTTGTTGACAGTTTATTCGAACATCCGGAATATACCCTTCCAATGTATGAGCTGTAGTTAACAATCGCAAAATATTTTTTATATATAATTGAATCGAAATTTTAAGCAATATGAACAAGATCAAAGCAAGATGCATTAAGGAGTCGTATACTTGGGACGGCGACAACGAGCAACACACATTTGCTCCGGTAAAACTTGGATTAACTTACTCATTTGAGAACATGAACGGCACATACTGGCTCGATTTGTCCGATCTTCCGAATCCCGGTGATTTTGTTGACGAAAAAGGGTTCTGCTACGAGTCTGCAAGAGGCGTTGAGGAAAAGTACTTCAACGAGATGTTTGAAATCATTTGATCCCACCAAAATCATTAGAAAATGACAAAAAACAAATGTATCCGCCTTATAAAGGATCTCGTTGAGAAATACGGGGATGTTGATATCGCGTATTTGTACGATTACTATGCTTCTCGGTTAATCAAACCTGATGGAACATACGCCGATGATGTTGTTGTTGGTACCATCAAGCTTTCCGATGCGACTGAAATCGTTACCTGTAGAAGTGATTACGATCTCATTGTCAAAATTGTTGAAGGAAAGATCGAACCACAGAGACAGTATGTGGTGGTACCGGAATCCAAGGAGAAGTATGATTCAAAAGAACAGGAGGCAGCACGAGCCCAACATCGCCGTGGTTTGAATGCCTTTTTGGCCTCGAGCAGTTTGTTCCACAACTATGAAAGCATCTCAAGAATATACGATGCCAGTACGTTGATGAAACCACATACAACTCCAAAGGAGTTCGGCATGGCAATGGATAATTGCAGGAAACGCAAGAAAAAACAAAAGTAATATGTCTTCGGAAAGAAACAAACCTTCACCCGCTACCAAACCAATTACGAAAGACACCGTCCCGAATACCCCCGAGGAGGCAATTCAGGTTCTCGATATCATACTTGATGAGGAGGATAAGGAGTTCCTTCGTACTGAAGAAAATGCCGCTATCAAGGTACATCATGATCTTGGTCGGTGGATTCGTAACAACTGGAGTTTGTGGGGAGATTATTCTCCACTCAAAAAGTATTTCATTGAGCATGGGATAATGCATCCGGACGATATGTCCAACAACATAATTGAAGCATACATTCGTTACCTAAAATCCACAGAATAATGACAAAAGAAGATCTTGCCAAGGTTCTCCCGGAACCATTTAATTTTTTCGCACTTAATGGTAGTATTGATTACCGGTGCAAAGGTGGACGAGACCACGATTATATAAGGAAACTCGGTTATGAAGCCCATATGGGAAGAGACTGCGGTATGCGTTGTAAGGATATTCCGTGGTTTGAATTTAGCAGCTACGGGGATTGGGGCACCATGTTCGATGATACAACTGATCTTGGCCGTCAAATCTTTCATGATATGTGGAAGGCCGGAATCATCACTTTGTGGCGCGGACGCACATATACACCGGATGGAAGAACAATCGATTATGAGGATGGTAAATTTACGATGTGTGATGAAAACCATAAGTGGGTCGAGATAAATAATCCGTTTGAAACCACCAATAAGTAAGTTAAGATCCCATAAGTTTGTTTATATATAAACGAACATAAAATCATTGATCATGAACGAATCAGCAGCAGAAGCCAAACGTTTGATTATCAACGCGTTCCCTGAGTATGACTTTGAAAACCTTGATTGCCATGGTGAAATTGAGGAGGCTCTTGCCAAAAACATAGAGACCTTCACGAGGGAACAATGGGAAGTTATTCTTTCGCACAGCACGGACTATGCGTTCCAAAGTGGAGTCCCACATATCAGCTGGAACACGGATAGATGCCGTATCTTTAGGGAGATCGGACGGAAATTCAAGCGTTTGTCCAGTTGGTCCTCGCGTGGAACATGGAGTGATACCACCACGGTTGAATATGCCGCACCTAACGGAATGTTTTTCCGATTGACTGAAGAAACTCCACATGCTTTTTCCGGCGGAAATTATCATTATCACATCCGGATTATCAATGCGGATGATGTGACCCCTATATTCACACATACTGCCGTCATCCTTTCATTAAACATTGATGGAACCGCATATATCCGGAGCCAAAAGACCGGCACCCTTGCGGATTGTGAGAAATTTGTGGAACAAAACATGGGATCCGGTATGTTTTTCAAAATAATGGAAAGAAACAATGTTACAGAAATGTGATAAATTTGACATCATTGTGGTGGATTCCCAGCCGGATTGTGCGGATTTCCGTGGCATATATGATGGACTTGATGGGGATATCCTTGTCAATCCGTCTGCCGGAAAAGTCCGTACAATGCTCCGCTCACATCCGGAACGTCCACTAATCATTACCGGCCACGGAACTGAACGTGGCTTACTCAATAAGGATTGGAACGGATTTGTCGTTGACAGCCGGATGGTGGATATGCTCCGGAAACGTTCCTGTATCATTGGTGTGTGGTGCTATGCCGGAAACTTTGCGGACAAATACGGATTACACGGATTTTTCACTTCCATGTTCATTTCCACCGTATCGGAAGCCCTGGAATGTGGTTTTCCGGAAGCAAATCAGGAGGATATCACCCGGGAGAACATTCTATTCTCCAAACGGCTCAACAAATTACTCAAAGAGAACCTGTATATGTTGGATGGAAAACCTCTGATCCATGACTGGCCATGGCTCATATCAAGGAAAGCCGATATTTCCAAGAGATTTGTCCGATATAACTATGAGGCAATGTCGGTGTTCTAAATCCAAACCATGCGGATATAAGACCGGAATCTGTTAAGATCCCGGTTTTTCCGTTTATATATAACCGTAATAAATACAATTTATCATGGAACCACTTGAAGACTTTATATCAAAATTCCTCGACCGCATAGATGACACCAGGGTTTTGTCAGCTATATACATATTTTTCCGCCCCGTGATCATCTTTGTCGCGGTATGTCTTCTTGGCAAGTATATTTTAGGAATGTAAAATCAATACATAATAATATGGCACAAGTACATATGACAATCGATCCTTCATTTACCCACCGCGTGGTCGAAATCCTGAATGAAAAATTATGGGATGGCGATATCGATGGAATCAACAGATTTATGGAGGAAAGTTTCGGCCTTACCAACCGGAAACTCAATGCCGAGATCCTTTCCGGCAAGTACGTGATGGTATTCAATGAGGATGGCAGCGGAAACATTAAACCCCGTGAGGAACTGACCCCCGGAGAGATCAAGGCCATGGGTGGTATTCCCCGTGAATTGACAATCAATGATATCCGCAGTCTCATCCGTATCCGCATTTGTGGTGAAACCGGTTTGTTGGAACGTCAAAAGTACGTTATCCTGAACTTCCGCGATATCTTTGACATTAACAAGGTACATACCGTGGAGTTTGATTCAAACGTGGTGAAGTCCGAAGTTGCCGAGGCCTTGGGTAAAATGGACTCGGAAATGTACATTTCAACTGCAATAACCACCGGGGATATCATTAATATATATAAAACCGCCCGTGAAAACAAGGTGTCCCACGATATACTTGAAAGCATCCGGGAAACGGATAAGAGTGCCGCCCGATTGGTACATATCATGGAGGAGACCGATAAATTATTCCATATTCAGGCCATTCTCATCAAGGCCATGGATTATATTAAGGAGTTTATTTTTGAGGACATCCGTAATATCGATATGTACAAGGAAAATGGCATGAAAGCCTCGTTGGACGAGCAGATGGAAAATCCCGGCAGATACTTTTGGATGCAGGATTTCTTCAGTAGATGTAACGAAATCAACGAATACTACCAGTACATTATCACGGATCCGGATCATCAGGAGATCATAGCAAAAACCGTAATTGCCAACGAGTCCATCACCCATGCCGCTGTCCATAGTCTTACGGATTTCAATCAGGATACCCGCGAAATGAAACGCCACAATACTGGTAATCCACTTCTTGATGCATACCTTGAATCCGCATTATCCAAACACCCCACCGGCCCGGTGAAGCCGGATGGTGATAAGTGGGATGCCGGATGGATTTCACCTGAAGGTGCATTTTGGGCCGACAAAGGTACCAAGGCGAATTTCATCCACATAACCCTTGCGGAGGAGATCCAAAAGTATTACGCTGACAGTTTTGAATGGATTGTCGAGGCCAAGAACGTTGACCGTGAGCTCGAAAAACATGGATGGTTGAAATTCCATGGTAACGAGGTGTCCTTCACCGGTTACAGCAGTTGGAACGCCGGTAAGCAAAGACGTATTACCAACCGTCAAATCGACAAGCTCCATGATTATGCCAAACATATGGGTTTTGAAGCCATGTATGTTACCGTCACCAATAAGAAAATTGTGGTCAAGGAGATGTACAACTATTCCGCCGAAGAATGGCAGGAGATATTTGAATGATGAATGAGATTAGATATATTTATTAAACATTATCAATATGATTTTAGCAGATTCTTTACAAATCCTTGAAAATGAAGTGGTTCAAGATGCTATTTCGCGAGCCCATGGTACCGGTATGCTCCTTGGAGCTGCCATTATGGCGGTTATGATGTTCATCGTCATACTCCTTGTCCTACACATGAATAAATGCGAACAGGAACAGGCCGAGAAAAATCATGCCATATCAAAATACATCCGCTTAAAAATGGAAATGAGCTGGATTGAAATGGTGGATATATGTAAACGATGTATTGAAGGGGATATCCGAATCGCCAACCCGGTAATCACATTGTTTAATGAATTTCCCACTTATAATGCCGAACGTCAGGCCAAGGAAATGGAGTTCTTCCCCAATATAGCAAATCAATACGGGGTACTCATTAACGATCGGACTTCGGTTGTTGGAACCATTGACGAAATCATCAACCGGGATATTGAAACCATATATAATGAAATGAGGGCCATTGAAAGAAAATACCCGGAAGAAATCACTGAACACAATAAAGCACATGACGAACAAAAGGAACAAATATTAAAGAAAATCAACACCAACGATGGAAACACTGAATCTTAAAATAACGGCCAAGATAGACGAACGAATGTTCAAAGCCGGGGATTCCATTGAACTCAATCTCATACCACGCGCCATCAATTACATGGTTGGTCCAAATGGGTGTGGTAAGTCAACCGTTCTCCATGCAATCCGCGCATATAAAGATTCAATCCATGAATCATTATCACCGGATCGTAAAATGGATTTTGGACGTGGCCACGACTTATTGCTCTATAAAGGAGTATTTGACATTGAAGGATTGGATCAATTCGAGCATGTATTCGCTTTGGATGCTGTGGAGGATAACCCGGTAAGCTTTGAAAAAGCTTCCACAGCTACTGCACTTCTCGATGGGGGAGGATATTGGTTCATGCATCACTCCCGTGGCGAAGGTAGCAAGATGTTGATTTCCCGATTCATCAGTGGCTTGCAAAAACTCACCGGAGCAACCATCGACAAGGAAACGAAGAAACCGGTAAACTTGCCGGAAAAGAAATCGTTGATCATTATCGATGAGATGGATGAAGGCCTCGATTTGCAATCCCAATCAACCTTCCATCGTTTATTGAGCAACCTGTGCTCCATCTTTAACGCCACGGTAATATGCGTATGCCATAACCCAATATGTATCCTATTCGATATGTTCAGTGAAATCAATCCGGTATTCGATATGTCGGATAGAACATACAAGGATATTGACCAATACATCAACGAACAAACCGACAAACATATCCTGATCATGGATCCGGAAAAATATAAGGAATACAACACATGGGAGACCAGCAAAAACAAAACGGATTTAAAAAAGTAACCGTTACCGAAAATAAGCAGGATAAAAAGGATGTCATCATCAGCAAGTACGTTGCCGAGGGTAAGATCCTCAAGCTTATCAACCGCATGTGTAACGGTGAGTTATTGAATACTAACCAATTTGATACCATCTTCGATTATGTGAAGAAAAAAGGTTATTTGAGCACCATACAGGAGGAATGGTACCACCCAGTATGGGAGAATGGCAATTTGGTTAGACACGAAAAGCGGATCCGTGAGGCTCCCGGATACCGGTATCTCGGTATATTCGCCAAGGTGGAGGACATGGAAAATGTTTTGGTATTCGGTGATACCCGTAGGGGAAAGATCTCATCCATTAAAAGGTATAAATCCGGTCAAATAATTTATCATTGATGAACTGTCGTAGATTCATATTCCTTGATATTGATGGGGTATTAAACCACAACGAGTGGTATGAATACCTTCATCAAACATACCCGCGTGAAGAGTTATGTAAATGGGATATGAACAAATATCATATGTCACCTTTTACCACCCAACTACTTAACCAGCTTGAAGGATGCGAGGTGGTCATATCAAGTTCATGGGGTTACGATGAAAAAACTATCCAGGGATTGAGGGATGCCGGTTTGAAACTTCCGATTATCGGCGGTACAATCCATAAAAGCCTCAATGACAGATCCCTTTGCCGGGGTAATGATATTGCCCGGTGGTTCATTGAAAATGATATCGATCAATGTCCCCCACAGGATGTATTTTTACACCTCCGTAACAGTTTTGTATGCAATGAAGGTAAACCGGAGGATAACTGGTATCATACCAAATGCCATCACAATATCATTAATGGTGAGGAGCAATTTGTTGTGGAAGAAGGGGATATGTCCTACACGTATGTGATTTTTGATGATGACAACGACATGTTGGTTCAACAATTGGAACATTTTATACATGTAGACAGCACGGTAGGTATCACCCAAGATGATATTGATACCGCGAAAAAAATACTTATGTTATGAAAATAACGGATATTAAAGGCGATGTTGGTAAGAGTATGGCGTATTGGGCGCAGGACTATGTGAATAACCTTGTATTTGGTGAAATCAACAAATTAGTCCCTTCCCTGGTATTTCACGATCATATATCGTTTAGCCGTATGGAGGACTTTAAAAAACTACTTTCCGGCAAGCGCATCGGTTACATTACTCATGGTTGTGAAGATTTTGAATTACCATGGGAGAGTTGGTACATGGGTAAACCTCAAAGTGTTTATTGTAAAGATCCTATAAAGATCAACAATCAAAGCATTGATGTGAATGATGATGAGGGGTTGTTCAAAATTGAGGTTGACCTCGTAGATAGATATGGAGATGGGCATTATTGGCAGGTGGTGTGGAGTATCAAGGCCAACCGGTCGGATCTATTGAAGAAGCTGGAAGACCTATTTGGTAAGGAGGTTGAGAAGGTTAAAACCGCCATTCATAAGGACTATAAAGGCCAAACAATGAAAGTGGGAGATATCATATGTTATTCCACAACAGTTGATAATGGGATCCGCCTTGGTACCATCGATAAATTCAACGATTGTAGCATGGTTGTGGATGGCCATGATGTACAATATGATGCCCGGGTTTTGGTTGTAAACAAGGAAATCAGGTATAACGAACAAACAAAGAAATATGAGCACAGGTAAGTTAAAAATATCACATGTACGTGGCTCCACCGCAGTTAAAGTATGTGCGAAGGTTTCACAAGTTATGAAGGATGCAATGACGGCATTCTATAAGGAGCATGTTCCCGGCCTTATTACCGGTGGTGAAGATGCTCGTCTCCTTCCGTGGATCATTATGTCCAACCAATCGGATCTCACCAGTTTTCTCCAGCCTTGGCGCGATGGCAAAGAGATAATTGGCCGGGTATATTCATCCACACCGGTGGAACAATTCCCCCAACAAAAATTCAACGATTTCATCCTTTTATTCAATGATACTGTACGCGTTGATTTTGAATGTACTGTGGAGAAATACGATTACCCATACGTTCCGCTTGCAGTTTCTTGGGTTCTCGTTAAAGCACATGCCGTCTGCCTTGATAGGCAAAAATTCCTCGACTCCCTCGATATAGAACCGGAATTAGAGATACCCAAATATGTTGATATTCTTGGCAATCCGGTATCCATCGGTGATATTGTATGCGTATCCTGTAGGGATGCGGCCCGGCTCTATATTGATAAAGTCAAAAACCTTACACCATACTCAATTGTATTGGAAAATGGCCGTTGTATTACCCACAAAACCGGCTACGATAATGAGCTCGTAGTTGTTACCGATTTCACCGTATCGATTTGAAATATAATTAGAAATAAACATAACCAATATGCTTTCTTATTACCAATTTTCACCATCACAAATAATCGTTCCAAGTACGAATGGAGCATATTTCGTCCGGGATTTTGAAGCAAAATGGCTCTGCAGAAATGAAATTCATAATCCTGAATGGTACATTCAACAGAAGATCGACAGGAATGAGGATGGGTACTTTGACTTCTCAAAGAATATGATAGATATCGGGGCATGTTATGGTACATATAGTTTTGTGCTCCGATTCCAACATTCATTTATGTTCGAACCAAACAAGGAGTTTTTTGCATATTGCCAAACCAATATGCTCCTACACGGTAAGATTTATGATGCTGACCTGTTTAACATGGCCGTATCCAATGAAACCGGTGTGATTCAATTTGATGGGTTCAAATGTGGTGACAGAGCCGCTGAATTTAATGACTGGACACATACACCGCGGGTGGAGGTTCCATGTATAAGGCTGGATGACATGGCGGATAAACTCACCAACATCGGTTTCATCAAAATAGATATTGAAGGCATGGAGCCGTATGCCATCATGGGTGCCAAGCAAGTCATCAAAAACAACAATTACCCCCCGATTTTATTTGAAAGCTGGGAAGAAGGTAGTTCGGAAGAAACTCCGGAACAATACAATACCCGCATTGTATTGCTTAAAGAAGTACTCGATGAACTTGGATATGATGTGATTTGGGGTTGGGGAGATAGTATCAATCACCTTGCAATCCACGATTAACAGGTAATATTTCTTGTTAATATTCTACAGGTCTCCTTTATATATATTCGAATCAACAAATAACAATTATGACTTGGAGCGAATATATGTTGGAGACCTGTGGTTATGTAACGAAAACCACATTCTATGATGACTTTACCATTGCCGATCATTTTGGTATCAAGGCCATCAAGGACACGTACAACCGTGCATTCAATGAATGGAAGAATAATGTCGAGTACATCACGGAGTTTGTGATGGTACTCAACCACAAGATGTGGCATCATCATCAATCCAACCCTGAAATCGCCAAAGTTTATTACGAACTATATGAAAAGGCGAATGACTGGTGTATGGACAACCTCAAAGGCGAGGATCTCGATTACTTTTATAAAACCACGGATTAATGGACAACATTTCACTATATAGTGATTCCATGACGGCCAACACCCGGCTGAATTGTGCAAAACAGCGTGCGGAGAATCTTGCTATCCTCCTTCAGCCGGGTGCCAAGGTACTGGAAATGTGTGTTGGACCAAGTCTCCGCCGGCTGGAAATCGAATACGCAAAGTATGGCATCACTTGTTTTGGAAATGATATCGATCCGCGTTGGGAGACCTATTACCCCGGTGGTAAGTGGATGATCGGCGATGCATTAAACCTTGATGTATCCGGATTCGATGCAATTATATTCGCCCCTCCGTTATCCAAGGGGTGTTCCGGTCGCCGCGAGGATTCACTTTCACTCGAGCAAGTCAACCCATCTTACCGGAGTTTCCTGTATGCATATAGAGGATTTAGGGGTGTCAAGACCATGGTACTTCCGGGCCGCACCCTTTCATTGCGACATGATAGAGATGAACTGTACAAACTCCTCAATGATATTCCTGATTATGACTTGGTTCCATTGCGTGATAAAGTTGTGAAATACGTGGATATTTATATAACTGCCGGTTAATATTCGGTGAGTTTCATTTATATATATTTGTAATGTTTCAATACATAACGGTATGACAATCACAACCAAATTCAATCCATTTCAGGTGGTATTTATCCTTCACGAAAACCAACTCGTGAGATGCACGGTTAATGAGGTCATAACCTCATCCGTGGATAGTGGGCGTAGTGAGGATCCATATATCACCACGATCACCTATAAACTCCGTCCTCAATATGGGAATGGTCTTCCATCCGAGGTTTGCAAACCGGAAAGGGAGGTTTGGAAGGATAGCGAAGATTTCCTTGAATGCATGACTAAAATTTCGCAAAACTTAAATTTCAAGTAATATGGCCAACGAATCAAAGAATACCGAAAAAACCTTGCCACCAACCCCGTGGCGTGAAACCTCCTTGTATCAACACCTTTATGAGGTCAACGAAGAAGGATACAGGGCAATGCTCGAATACGAAAAGGCCGGTGGCGTACTCGATGTGCGTGAAAAATCCGCCAAAAAGTACTACGAGATCTACCTGAAGCGCCACAAGAAAAAGGCAAACCGTTCCCTCAAGGAGAAGTACGCCGAGGACATGGTCAAGGATATCAGTGGCGATGTTGAAATTGACGATTCATGGGAGGAATAATCATGTCTTGGCAGGAAATTTTAGACATCCTTAAAGAGTGTGCCCATTTTGAACTGGAAGAAGCCAGTTACGGGCTCACAGGATTCGGGGCTATCAATATGTGTCCGGAATGCCGGGAAATGTCCGTGGAACATTATCGCATGGTGCATTATCCACATGCCGTACAAAAATTGGAATCTTTACCCTGGACAAAAATCGTCAAGGATCCACGCTCACCAAAGGCCGGCGAATATCCGACCAAAAATGGAACCTACATCACCATGATGGATTGCAACGAACATGAGGTATGTACCAATATGTTCTATGATGGCCACTTTGGTTGGATGAATAAGACCCATGTTAAGTGGTGGATGCCGTTACCGGATATATCGGAAATCAAACATTTAATTAAGCATTGATATGACTACGCAGCAAATTGACTTTTTCTTAATAACCACAGCGTTCAAGAAGGAACACCCGGTCATTTTATGGTTGGATGATGAACGTGATCCCAACGGCCGTTACTATGATTCGTATGATGATGACAACCCAAATAAGACATGGGTTGAATACATCACCGGCAGAACCAACCGTGGTAATTGGGAGGTTGTATGGGTGAAGAACTATGCAGAGTTCGTCAACCATATCGAAACCGCCGGTATCCCGGATGTGGTATGTTTCGACCATGACCTTGGTGAACAAAAGACCGGCAAGGATTGCGCTTGGTACCTTGTTGACACCCTTGTGGATTGTAACTCCATCGGCCCGGCAGTCCGTAGTCAGTCGTATAATCCCGGTGGTGCTGCCAGTATTTTGGACCTATTCAATGGATGGCATACCGAGTGGCTGAAACGCAATCCGGATAAAAACCCAATAAAATAGTCATAATATGAACAAGCATCTTTTTCTTTTCTTATGGTTCACTGTAACAGCCATCCTGTTATTCGTATGGGATAGTTACAAGATCAAACATAACAAATACGACATACCAGTTCATACGGACTGGCGGTACGGCGGTGTATGGAGATGGGTATATAATTGGGGGTGGATGACCGTTGGCATGGCAGTGACCGAATTTAACAAGTTTGTGGGTCTAACATCGGACTAATAAAAATCGCGTATAACGCGAGATCTTGCGCATCTCATATAGTTATATCGGGGCATCCGGGATCTCGCGTTAAATCGCATAAAAACGCGCAAAAAACAGATTTTTATGAGTGAAGTACATCTTACAAGGAAATCCTACACGAAATTGATTTATCAGGATATAGATTGGCTGATACAAAACACCCGATCCGGTATCGAACGTGCCCATATCATCCAAGTCCTCAAGGATTCGATAAACCTATATTATGGAGACCCGAAGGAAACTCCATCGGAGGAGGTAAATACCGGTATAGGTAATGGCCTCATAATAAGTATTGATAAAGGTCATGGCACTGGTTTATAAAGTTGGTAATATATTTGATAGTAATTGTCAAACCCTCGTTAATACCGTTAATTGTCAAGGTGTGATGGGTAAGGGACTTGCGTTGCAATTTAAGACGCAGTACCCATTAATGTTTGTGGCATATAAAAAAGCATGCCGCTGTGGAGATATCCGGCAGGGTGGAGATATATGGATATATACCTATCATAACATACCTCAACCCAATCTATTTGAGTTGGAAGATAAAGGTGTCCGGATGGGGATGCCATTAAAGATACTTTGTTTCGCCACAAAAGAACATTGGAAGAACAAATCACAATACAACTGGATAATCCGGGGATTGCAAACCTTCCGTGCGAAATATAAGGAATGGGGTATCACAAGTATTGCATTTCCAAAATTAGGATGCACTAATGGTGGGCTCGACTGGTGGAAAGTGCAATACTATATGGAAACATTTTTAAGAGACTTGGATATCCGTGTGGAAATATGGGTTCCGGAAAAATCCGACCTGCCAAAAATGGCCCACGAAATTCAGGTTGTTAAGAATACAGGAGATTTCATTATATAATATCGAACAATAATTCAAATACATATGGGTTGTTTTAATCACAAAGCCAATTTTTCGCAACTGCCCGTCCGATACGGTGATCGTGCTGTGGTTATTATAGGTATTTCGCCCATGGCACCCCTGCCCTCGAGCGAATCATTTTCACCGGGCCATTCGTTTACACCGATTTCAGTGCCCATCCGGGGCATATACAATGATTACGGTGGCCTTGAAAAGGTCGATAAGACCCCGGGAGTTGAAGCCCTGGAAAAATTCTTTGAAATGGATGTTGAATCCATTATTGACGCAGCTGAACGTATATGTTGTGGCTGTGATGAAGCGACCGAGAAGGTCAGGGAGGCCATCGCAAAGCTTATGAGCATCTACAAATCAAACCCATTCCACAGCGAGGATCAGGTACATTTATCGTACATCATGGAACACGAGTCCATATTCGATTATCTCGTGAATATGTCCAACGTATCCATTGCGGATCGTTCGCATTGGCAGATCCCACAGGAATACCTTGTCGCCCTTGGGTACTCGGAGGAAAACCGCCACAAACACGATGGGTATGATGATATTATATGGATCCACAATACCCTTCCGAAACTCCATGAACAATGTTACGTGTGGAAGGCCGAGGAGTTTGGTGATTTTGGTAAGGTTGTACATACGTTACGTGAACTGTGTGCAGTGATTGGATGTGAAGTTCCCGAGGAATTCAATGCATCATTCTATGAGGATTGTTTCAAAAAGGATATGGACGCCATTCACAGTGTTGACATCGAATCCGAAAAAGCCAAATACATGCATCTCGTGGCCGAGAATAAAATCACCGAGGAGAAACTCGATGAAATGGTCGAGATGCTGACCAGCCACGACAGTGGAAATAAGATGTACTCATTCATTCGCAAAAGTTTCAATCATGGTCTTTTCAGTTTCCGTGATGGGCTTTACTTCAATGAACTCATCCTTGGCACCATGGGAAGAGATAACGAGCATCTCAAACCTGAATATATGGATGATGTGGTCGCCATTACATGTCTCATGGACTCGATGTCAGCACTTGAGATGACTTGGGGAGTTACCAATTATTACCGTCAGGATGTGAATTATGACCAACATATTGGCTTCTTGCAAAAGTGCCTTGATGTGGCTATGGATAAGAAAAAAGAATCAACCGAAGAATAAAAATCAACTCATGAAAGCAGAAACAAGATACATTACGTACGATGGTGTGGCATTTGTCTACGCAGAGGACGCCAAATACTATGAAATCAGCCATCGATTGCAGGCTAAACGCCGTGCCGTTGCCGGTATGGTCAGCCATTACATGGGCGAACTGTACCAAACCCGTTATCGCATCAGATCGATCCAAAACATTTTAGCGGATCTCAACCAAAAACTCCGTAACCCGGAAGTTTACAAAACCACGGAACATATCAAGCTCATGGTCGAACGCATCAAGTACCGTGCAGACCTCCACAGCAATATTCATCGGGCCCAGTACCTCAAGGAGGCTCGAGCAAAGTACAACATTTATTTGTCGAGGATAGATTCCGATATCAAAAGATATGCGGAGGCCCATGACGCTCTCGTAAAGAGTAGAAAAGAATCCTCGACCACCGAAAAAACCAAAAGCTAACCATGTCGGAAAAACTTACAACAACGTCCATAGTTAATATTCGAGAAATCCTCGTTGGCGACAAGGTATGTGAGAAGGGTCATGATAAACCATTATTTGTGGTGGCTGCGTTTGCAGATCCCGGCGAATTGGTACCTTCCGACCATTCCGGTACCGTATATTGTGACTTTGAAGGTAACCCCGGAGATGTCCTTGAATTTAATATTGATGAAATCGATAAAATTCTTGAGTGATGTGGATTCATGGAGATAACAATAGGGTTCTCATCCTTGATATGGATGGAACAATCGCGGACACATACAATTATCCGGATTGGGCAGGTATCCTTCGTGGACATGTGAAAGATCCATGGACGGAATGCGGTGTTGTCGATCCCAAAGAGGTGTACCGTATGTTTGCGGATGTTAATCCAATGATTACCCCCAAAGAACTCAAGGCATTTTGTGCAGCTTGGGATGAAACCGTTGTATATTCGATGGTACCTTGGGATGCAACCGATGAGGTGGTGGAAGCCACGGTAAAAGGCAAACTATTTTGGCTCCACAAACATTACCCATTCCTCAATAATATCGTTATCACGAAATACAAACACGAGAAGAATCGTATTGATCCGGTGGATGTCAAATACATCCATTTTGAGACTGTTCCTACATGGTGGCAACCCAGCAAGTGGGATACCTTGGTGGATGATAACGAAAACCTATTGAAAAGTTTTGAGGGCCACACCCTACCACCGCCGTGGGCCGACCGATTAAAGCTTTAAGTATATGGATAAGGAGAGAATTTCAAAAGAAGAATTTAAGGAAAGGCTCGAAAACCTTATCCGGGAATACGATTGGAGTTATGAAGGTGCATGGACATTCTTTTCAACGGATGAAAGACAACATGCCAAGTATGACATTCAAATCAATATCGATCGATCATTTAGGTTAGAATAAAAAAGAAAAGGAGGCCCGGAGGTCTCCTTTTCAGGTATTCTATTCAGTACTTACGCACCGATTAGATAAGGGTAGATTCGTCAAAGTCCACCATGAAGGTGTAGTAGTTCTGCTCCGGATACCATCCAGTATCAACAATAGCGAAGCGGCTGTTGATGAGGATCTTTGGAGACATAGTACCTTCGGCGATGATCTGAACTTGGTCGGCGAGGATGTATGGCATGAATACCACACCACTACCTTGGACACGGTTGTTGTTGACAACAGCCTTACGGCCAACGCAGATACGAGTGTCGTCCCACTTCATGTAAGGATCAACGTAGATCTTGAGGCCGGCGAGCGTACCAGCGAAGTAGAGGGACTCTTCACCACCTTGTACGAGGTCATTCACCATTGGGGCAGGAACGAAACCAGCGCAGTCCTGAAGTGCGGTGAGGATTTGAGCGTTGGTGACAGCCCACTGACCACGGCCACGGCGAGTCACGGAAGCGATGAGGTTCGAAGCGGCAAGCATACGGCTCATGATACGGCGTTGGTGAGTGATAACGTTTTCGGCGTTAGTGTTGACAATGGCGGGCTTGATGGTCACATTCTTGGCTTGGATGCCGTTGATGTTGACGAACTTCTTGTAAGGAGCACCACCCGAGAAATCGGCGAGAGTGTAGTCAGTACGAGTACCCATGTAGAGGTTGAGGTCAACATGTTGGATAGCACGTTGAGTTTCGTAGTTGGTTACACCAAGTTTGAACACGCGGTCAAGGATACGGTTGTTGAGAGCTTGAGAGATCTCGTTTTGGCAGGTTTCGATAACACCACCAAGAACATCAATACCGTAGAGCGGCATGTCTTGGAGTTGCTGACGAGTTACACCACCGGTAGCTTCGTACGAACCCATACGGACAACCTTGGAGAACATACGGGCACCGATCATGTTACCAGTACCGGTCTCGTTCTCGGCACGGCTCATCGGATCATCGGAAGGATTACCGTTGCCATCACCGAAGAAGTTGGAGAAGGACTGGATGTGGTCAGTCACACCCTTCACGAGTTCAGGAACCACAGCGTAGTAAGTAGCAGCAGCGGCTGGGACATAACCCGGTTCACCTTCAGTACCTTCAGCATTGGTAGCCGGGGTCTTGGTGTTGATGGTGTAACCATTGATGGTCACAGCGGCGTTTTGAGTACCACGGAAGCACTGTGCGATGGAAATGTTTGCGAAGTCACTACCGGTTTCACCATTGGTGCAAGACTTAACCTGCATGATAATGGCGCCGTTGATACGGGAAACACCCATGAAGAGACCAGTGAACACACCGTTATCAGTGGTAACACTATATTCAGCAAAATTCTCGAGGTGTTGAGCTGCTTCATAGAGGCCATCGAGGTCTTGTGAAGTAAGAGCAATGTAGATAGGCTTGTTGTCAGCACCATTACCCTTACCGTCCATGGCGGTTTCGTTGATGAGACCAAGCTTACCACCGGCGTATGGATAATCATTCCAAGTGAGGATGACCATTGGGCCAGCGGCCGGAACAACAGGAACGAGGTCGAAACCGATAGTCACAGCGGCGATTTCAAGAGCGGTCGAAAGAGTGCTCATTGGAACATCACCGGAACCCTTTACGTATGCAGGATCGTGGAAAGCTGCACCGTTAACAGGATCGAACTCGGCACCCGGGGTACCCTGTGGGAGCATAGGGTTAGCAATACCCATGGTGTTAAGCGGAGTCTGATTGATGGCGTTATAACCAGCTGCACCAGGAGTCTCAACACCTTCGTGGATGGCGTGGATCTGTGCATACTGGGCCATCCAGTTGACTTTCTGCTTGTCAGTTACGTGAAGCTCTTCAGTAATAAGAGCGGCGTACTTCTTTTGAGATTCGTTGAGTAACATAATGTTATTTCTTTGTTTTTTTTCCTATACGGATACGAGGTTCTATGTTGAAAACCTCATATAAATAATGTAATCACATATAAATTATTGTTAATGATATGATAATCAAACAATTAACTGCAAAAAACTGTATGTAACTGCAATAAAAAAGCCCGGTTTTCGCCGGACTTATATAATAAAAGGTGTATTTTACGACATGGATTAGTCGCTTATAGAGGCATATTATTGAAGGCTTCCAACAAATAGGTGGAAAGAGGTTCCATACACTCGGGTACATTAAGTGTTTGTTGCGCGAGTTTGATACCGGCCTCCTTGGCATCACCCTTTGGAGTACCTACCTCACCCGGGCCTACCCGTATCATTGACTTCATAATACCCACGATTCTACGGCGGGAACGTTCGTCCTTGATGCGTTTGGCCACAATATTAATAATGTCTTCGTATTCACTATCCATATCATAATCCTTGAGCAGCCACTTCACATCATCCCAATTATTCGAACGCCATACCTCTGTGCGGGATATTTCCTTGAAATCACTGGAAAGGTTTACTAAACGTAACGATAGACCCGCAGTTGACAATACAAACTCGTATTCCTGCCCGGACTGTGGATCCGGCAATTCGGTCAAATCAAAATGACGAAATATACCGGTTGGATTCTCATGTTGAAGCAATACACGCACCAAACCCTGGAAAAGAGCCTGTTTTTGGGCGTTAAGGTTAAGGAATGAACGTTGGAAAGTGGCATCATTCCTCGTTGTAACCAATATATTGTCAATCTGTACCGGGTCGGAAGTACCATGGATGGGGAAACCGCATGTTACGATGGCACCAAATAGTTGGGCCTTATCTCCTTGACGTTTACCCGCAGTGAATGGGATGGTAACGTCATCAGGT
>Ga0310786_10004631_pt1 | contig 19071 bp, 27 predicted proteins | sample AusTroGonzalo_MG_FD_203881 | JGI IMG/M metagenome (GOLD analysis project Ga0310786, IMG submission 203881) | Bovine rumen microbial communities from tropical cattle in Woodstock, Queensland, Australia - Gonzalo_03 (v2) (version 2) | ecosystem: Host-associated > Mammals > Digestive system >... | reverse complement strand
ATGAGGGAGGGGGGTAGCTTTTTTTGCGGCCCCCCTACACTATGCTTTTGTTTATTTTATTTTATTTTTTATTATTTTCTTCTTTTTCTGAAACTTTTAAATAGATTCCAAAAGGATCATTCTTTATAATTTCTTCGATGGCAGCTTCAATTTCAGCATCATTCTCCTGGTCTGAAAATTGATTTGAAGTTTTTGCAATTCTTGCAAGATAAGAACAAGAATGATAACCTTTTTCTTCGTCAAATTGAAACCAATCATCAAAGTTTTTAAAAGGATCATATGGATTGTCTATTGTTGTTAACATGTGAAAAGACATTTAAAACACCTTTAAAAAACTTTCTTCTTAATTAGAAAGAACTTTTTGAACTGTTGAAGTAGATACCCCTAGAGATTCAGCAATTTCAGCAGTTGAATAGCCAGCAGCGCTTCTCGTTTTAATTAAAGAGATTTTGGATTCTGGAATTGCAGAGGAAGATCTTGGGGTCGCAAGCTCTCTCAAACGATCTAGATCAGAATTGTTTATTATCTGTACCAGCTTATTGTTACTTACAGCACCTGCTTGTATCGCTTCCCATTCACGATCCGAAATTTCGACAAGGGTCTTCTTGGCCCCTACCCTTACTCTAGCTTCTGCCAAGGCTTGACCCTTTACCTTTTTGAGGGCATCATGATCATCTTTTAGTTCGGGGTTATCCGCTTTCTTACTATCCACTATAGAGTTAGCCAGTATCTGTGCCTGTCTTTCTCTTGGAGCATTCTTCAAAGCGGTGTTAAGTTTAGCATTAAGGGAGGATACCTCCTCCTCGTATGCCTTCTTAGCCGATGGCACCATCTTTTGAGGTTCTGTTGCTAAAATTTCTTTCCGTGCTTCGTTAGCGAGGGCCTTAACTTTATTGGCATAGGTGGCATATGCAACCTCCATGGGCTTACGTTCCTCTGAGACTAGGGTGAATGCATCATCTGTTTCGTACATTCGAGTACTCTCCATAAGACGTTCCTTAGTCTTAGTCTTCACTTCACCGCTCTTAGTTATTTTTTCTTCGGTATAGAACTCTGGTTTCTCTTTATATAGTTTCTTTCCGGTCTCTGGATCTATCCCGGCTCTTCCTTTTTTCTCTTCTCTTAAAGGAATTCTAACCTCTGCGCTAGATCTAGATATTATCGTGGATGCCCCGCCATATTCTCCGTTTGGTTTTGCCTGGTATTTTGCTTTTAATTCCTCTATCCCGTTATCTATAGCTGACTGTTTGTAATTTAAATTATGCTTCTCGGCGTCAATAACGACCATTGAATGCTTAACAGCCCTTGCTAATTCTTCACTCGTGGCGCCCTTAAGAGTCATATCCGTAATAAGATTGGATACTTTCCCCATTTCTGTCTGTTTAGTGCGGGCTTTCATTTTTGGCATTCCGGGATAGCCAGGATATTCTTCCTTGGGGTCGAAATCTTTTAAACCATCCAGAGGTTTAGTAGTTCTTATTTTTATTTTATCGTTTACCGGAATAACAAGAACGGTATCTCCATCAAAATCAGCTCCAGATAATCTCTCAGCAACTTTCGAATTTATTCCAACAGCATCTTTAGCGTTATGAATAAGCTCATTTGCTTGCTTATTTTTATTATTTACAACTAATTCTGGTATTTCAAAAGTCCCGCCATGAGGATATCGAATAAGAACAACATGCTCTCCATTTTTATAGTTCGGAGCATATATTTCATCATCTTTCATATCCGGAAATGGTAAAATAACATGAGAAGCTTGCCTTGGAAGAGCGGCCGCCTTTAAATGAACGGCTGAAGCATCACAATCATCAGCAAACGATTCTAATAATTTCTCCTTGACCGCCGGATTAGTCAAATTTTTTATTTCTTCAAACTCAGCAAGTTTATCTTCGTATGCTATATTTAATTGGCGCTTGGCAAGAGGAACCGGTTGTTTAGACAACATTTGCGAAGCAAGGGTCCTAGACCATTTATCCCAGTCTCCCTCTTCATTAACTTTATTTATTAAAGATAACTGCTCGTTTCCGTCGGCATCTATATAATGAGACTGGCCATTTTGTTTTATCGAAGCTCCAAACGGATTATCTGGATCAGATTTTAAAGTTTTAGAAACCTGATTATCCTTATCATTTGGATTTATTAATGGGGTTCCAACATGCTTATTTGTATTGAATACTATGTCCACATTATCCGGCCAATCTTTAGAATCGCTATACATAGCCATTCCTTTTAAAAAATTAGTATCGTCAACAGCTATTCTTACTTGAGCATATTTTGAATTCCCTAAAGATAAATCGTCAACACCTCTTCTAAGCTCTATAACTCCATCTTTTTCTTTTCCACCATCTTCAGAGTATCTCACCATAATTCTATCCGAAGATATGCTTTTTGGATATTCTATTCCTAAAGCGGTTTTGTTCGTGGACCCTCCATCTACTAAATATTCATTAATTATCTTTATTTTATCTTTATTATTATAAACATCCGAATATTCGGTATCGGGCGGAGCAAGAACTTCTATTGAAGTTTTATGACCGGTTCCCAGCTGAACAACAGGAACATAATATTTTTTATATCCCTCTTCCTCAAGCATCGCTATAGCCGTTTTTAACTGAGTTTTACTAACACCTATGTCTAATTCAGTACCGGCTCCTACGTCAATATATCCTTTTTTAGAAACTTGATCCGCTAAAAAATTAGCAGTATTTTCTAGTCTATTTTCTCGTTCTTCAAGTCTAGGTTTAAGTAATGCCCTTACAGAAGATTCGTTAAGACCCATCCGTCTTCCAATTTCAGAAGCAGATAAACCATCATCATTTAATTTTAACGCTTCTTGAACCTGGGCCTGCCTATGAGCTTCGTGCCCCATAGAAACTTTCGCTCGAAGCTGCGTTGTGCTCATACCAAAATGATTAGCAAGCTGCGTTTCTGTCAAACCGGGGTTTGTCTTTTTATAGTCGTTATACCGAATATAAAAATCCCTATTTCTTTGATATGGACTATCTCCAGAACCCCAAGGATATCGACCAGAATGCCTTGGAGTTCCGTAATGGATCAAAATATTATCAAACATAAGTTATTCCCCTTGCTTAACTTTATTTATCAATTTGTCAAAAACGATAATTTTTTCGATTATGGACGAGATAACATTGGGAGTAGGATTTCCGATCAAAATATCGTCATTCTGATAAATCCTAAGTTCCATGTCTATTTCTTCAGGATTTTTTTGATACTCTAAACAAAATAAAGCGGCGTACACTTCTAATTGATGAAGCGACGCCGGTGTTACACCCGTTTTTAAATCGTGAATCCTTAGAAAATCATTTTTAAAAGAAATAGCATCAGCTGTTCCAAAACAATTTTCAGAATAATATAGCGGTTGCTCAGGACGCATTTTGTATCCAATAGCATCGTTAACGTACATATTTAATGTTTGATGCGATCTTGGTAATTTCTGTCCTAATAAAATACTTTCTTTGGCATATGCATGAAGCCTTGTTCCTCTTTCTTTTGCTAAAAAATTAGAATATGCTTCAACTAACTTTTCTTCGTCATAATTTAGCCAAGAATATTTACTTGCTCCAAGAAAAGCATGTGCTCCTTCAGGAACTTCTCTTGAATGATCGTTCCAAATCATTTAGCACCTCCTCTTTATTCTCAGGAAAAATAAAAGCCGAGAAAGACATTTCCTTCATCTTCTCGACATAAAAATCCTGATTTGGTTGGTGCGTAGATTTTTCGCTTTTTTTACACTCCAACGTAGCCCATTTATCTTTATAAAGAACTGTTAAATCCGGTACTCCCTGAATATAACTCGAATCGTTCTTCATAATTATGCATCCAGGAAAGCGATTCTCAATTTCCTGGATAAGCGTGTGTTGAAACTTACTTTCCAACATTGAGATCGCCTCCTTTTTGCATAAAAAAATAGGAGTCGCTAAAAATGCGACATCCTATCTCCTCTATTATAGGCGATGTTTTTTGTGCGAACATCTACGCTTCTAAAAATGCCTTTTCGTTAAAATTCTTTTTGCTATGAAGCGCTCTAGAAATGGCAATATCTATTGGAGCGCTAGATTTTAAATAGTAATAATATAAATCCGAATATGGAGTATTTAATCTGTCTATTCTTCCAGCAGCTTGAATAGTCATTCTATAACTATAATTTTGAGAGTAAAAAATAATAACATTAGTTTCAGTGCAATTCCATCCTTCTGCTCCGGCAGTATACTGAACTAAATAAATCCATGAATCGCTGTTTGGAATTGGCTCATGAATTTTTCCGTTCCATTCTCCTTTTACAATTCCGATTCTTTTAGCCATTTCTCTTAACAGATTAAGCTCGTAGTCGTAATTGTAAAATATAATGGCCTTCTTGTTTTCTTTAAGTATGTTTTCAACTTCGAAAATTCTAGATGGATCGCTATTTACAACTTCTCGCATAAGATAACAAAGTTTTCCAATTTCTTTTACCGGCTCGTTATCGTAAACATTCCATCGATTTTTCGACACAGTCAGATATAATTTTTTGTCATACTCGACCATGCGAACTATATCGTGTTTCTCTGCTTGTTTTTTAAATGGCATATTAACAAGAATTTCTTTACGAAGTCTTATAAGCTTTCCAACACCAACATATCTATCAATCTTCGGATATTTAGAATATCGATTCATGATAACATGCTGCTCAAAAAACTCTGTTCTGTTTTTGTAATAACCGTTTGCTATGAATACTGGAATATAATCACTCCAAGTGTCTCCAGGAGTAGCAGAAAGCAAAATCCATTTATTCTTCCTTGCTATCTTAAGAAAAGCTTTAACCCAAGCGCCTCTACCAACTACTCTTTGCTCATCAAAAATAAAAAAAGCTCCATAAACATCTTTATACTTCTTAATATTATTCCAAGAATCTACTACTATCTTATTTTTATAAGAATTAATATTCTCATCAGTGGACATTAAAAAATGAGCAAGTTCCTCTTCCCATTCTAAAGTGTCTCTTTTTCTTGCCGTAGTAATAATATAAAGATCTTTGGGATCGGTCATACGAACATGCTTTTCTGTATGAAGCTTTCCTCCATTTTCCAAATAAAAATAAGCAAGAGCCGTACGGCTTTTACCAGTACCGACGGCTCCGCATAAAATAGATCCGTTATGTAATTTTCTAACAGCTTCTTCCTGATGAGAATATAATTCAATCGACATCGTCTAATCCGCTAACATGACTAAAAGCAGAGTCCGGAACATCCATATATTTGCTCTCGAGCTCATCTTCAGAAATAGTTACATAAATAGATTTAAGATACGCCTTAACACCCTGATGACCGCTCACATCATAATTATAAGGACGAATTATAAGATCAACGTTCTTAATCTCCGCCCAATCTAAAATGTCAAGACTATCTTCGTTAAGTCTAGTCTTTCCCTTACTAGTTATAAGAACGACGGTCGGAGGAATATTTCCAAAAGCAACCTTAACCTGCATATAAGCCTGAGGTTCGTCTTCCTGTTCCCTCGGACGAAGATATCTTACATTCCAACCGTCTCTCATAAGATCTTCCGCAAGATTCTCATCTAAAAGAACACAAAAATTTCTGTTACCAGGAGCATTGTATTTTCCTTCTTTTCCAGAAAAATTTCTAAATATAATTCTTGCTCCTTCGATCGTGATGTTCTGAGTTACTTTCTGTTGTGCCATAGTTTTTTCTCCTTTCGTTTTAAATAAATGGCAGTTCTTCTTCATCCGTTTCTGGAATATTCATAAAATCCGGTAATGGTTCTGGCACCGGATCATTTGAAACAAACATTTCAAAATCTCCATATTGAGAAATATTATCTTTTGCGTCATCTACAAGATGATTGTAATATGACTTATCTATCATTTCTTTCCAATTTAGATTCTGAATAACTTCCGATTCTTGCCAACGATATCCTTTAGAGCCAGTAGCCGCATAATATTTTCCGTCTTTTTCTCTAAGTAATAATCCGCCGCCATAGCCTTTCTTTATAGGACAAAACAGACCAGCTTTTCCAACGAATCGATATGCATGCTCTCCTTCTGGTAAATCCTCATTCATATCTAAATATAATGCCGAGGTTACAGTTTTTGTCTCACACATATCCTTAAACTCTATTGGATCTTTGGTAAATAAAGTTTTAAACACATAAGGAACTCTAAATTGTGTTCCTGTTGCTGTCCACCAAAGCTCTTTTTTATAATCATCATCCCAATGAGGCTTTCCCTTATACTTTGCAATATAAACCGCATCATTTACCAAACACATTTTTTCATAAGTTGCCTCATGCTCGAATGTATAACCATATTGCTTTCCATAATCCATAACAAAAGATATAATTTCTGGAGTTGCATCTGGAATCTTAATCGAATCGGTCTTAATATGAGCAACTTTATATCCTCTTTTCTGAACCTCGTGCTTAAGATTAACCATAAATAACGCTCCACGAAGAGCAACTATATTATTCTTATTCCTAGGATCTCTAAAAGGATTTTCAAAATCTGCAGATGTAAGACCATAAACAGAATTTATAGGTATTTTTAATGCTTGAGAAAGTTGCGCCGCACTTTTTTCATCTGTAAGATATTTTGCGAGCCTTCCGCCCATAAGGTTTCTTGCTGTATCAAAATCTCCATGTTTAATAGCTATTCTAGCATCGATAAGTTCTTTAAAATTTTCAGTATTATCGCCAAAGCAATTCATAGCGATAATAGAATGCGGATGCATAGAAGCAATATCTAAAAGAGCAACATTAAAATACATTCCAGGCTCCGCATAGACATATCCGCCTCGGCCAACGTCTTCTCCCATATATAGATTTTTTCCGTTTTCATACTTATAACCCGGAAAAGAATTAATTATATTATCCATACTGTTCCCCCGTTGCCAAATCGGTATAAATAAGTCTTGGATGCCTGTTTGTACCAAATATAATTCTTGTTGTTAGACTATTAGTAGTGTCGTTAACGCTCATGCCAGCAAGATCCGCCAATATCTTTCTAGCTGTAAAATCTGTTTTTCTCGCATTCCATACTGCTTCGGTCGCAACAACATCATTTACGCAATATGATGCTACCGTGTCCCACATCTCTTTCGGAACTGGCTGATCCCAAGGGAGTCCAAGTTCCTGATGATGTATGCCAAGCTCTATTTCCCACTTTTTTAAAGACTGTTTTTTAGAAGAAAAGTCATAAATATCAGTATAGGAAATATCGTAAGCATTTCCAAACATTGCGTTTTTACTTCCATTAATTATCTTCTGAGAAATGTCGAATAGCTGCTCATTCGTATATCCTATAAGTCTTGCATAAAGGATATGATTATCGTATCTTCTATTATTAAAACCAACTAATCTAAACTTCATTAAATTCTCAATATCCGTAGGCGTAGGATTAATAAGAGGAGTTACAGATTTTCCATCTCCTTCTGCTTTATAGCACACAACAAATAAATTAGGAAATACTTCTACGTCAAAGAAAACAATTGGATCTTTTTCATTATCTTCGGAAATATAATTAGATTTCTTTCCTCTATCGAGATCATCCGGTTCTTCTATCGAAGCGCCTTCTTCGATATCTTTAGAAGCAAAATGCATTTTAGATACTAATTTGATACAATATGCTGCTTGATTCGTGCTATTAGCAGCAAAAGCAAGTATCGCTGGCCTCATATCTCTTAAATCATAAGACAGAGTTCCTTTTTCATACTCGTCATTTAAAATCTTAAAAATAAAATCCACCGAAGGCTTAGTGCCAGGATGGATTTCTTTTGCAAGATTCTTTCTTATTAATGTTCGTAAAGCTTTTTCTGACTTTACTCCTTCAAAATCAACCACGTTCTTCTCTCCTTTCAATGGAAGACCGCTAGTTATCGTAGCTATTACTAAATTGCAACATTTTGTAAGGAGTCGTCTTAAAGAACTTTTTCCAGAAAATACTTTTACTTCAATATTATCGTCATAAATCGAGCTTAATTTACTTACGTCGCCTTTATAAATATAATGCAGATGAATTCCTGCTCCGGACTTACTGAGCTCAGCATATGTCGGAGGCCATTTAAGAGCTGCTTTCAAATTTTCATCAAAACTCTTATTTCCATCTTTATCCTTAATATCAAAATCTATAACGATATGATTTTCCGGAACTCTAACATAATGAAGCTTTGATGTATCTATTTCGGATAATTTTGTTGTAACTTTATCCCACGCCTTAATTGGAGTTTCTTTTTCGCTTGCATATTGCGCAGGACAATCAGCCATTTCTAAATCAAATCTTGAAATCGACGAGTCAAATATAAGCCACGGTTTCTTGTCGATTATTTCTTCTTCAGCATTATACTTAAACTTGTCTTTAAGAAAACCTATATAAACATTTCTTACATGTTTACCATCTATTGTCGCATCATCTTTAAATTCTTTAAAATAATTTTGAAGCTCGACCCTTACTTGTCGCATAGTAAAAGGATATGTAACTTTTGCGTATTCACAATACTCGTTGTACATACCCCAAGCGCTTTTAAGAGAAATATAATTATTCTCTATAAAACGCCCGTAATAATTCTCTATAAAATCATAAAAATCATTAGTTGCGCTTATCATGTCCTTTGGAATATAAGGATCATAATAACTCATCCCCATTTCCTTATACTTCTGAAGACATTTATAAGCTATAGCTCCTCTCTCAAATTCTATTTGATGCATGAGCTCTTTATACTTACTAAACGGAACCTTTCTTCCGGAAGGTCTTACATCGATAAGTCGTCTAATTATTCCCGACTTGGCTTCTGTTATCTTAACCGGCTTATTTGTCCCCATGAAAAGAAACGCATTAAAACGAGTAACATACTTTTTTGTATATTTCTCATTAACTTCCATATACTCATGAGAAACCAAACTATTTAGTTTTGTATTATCCTCGATCCGGCTCAAGTCTCCATCATGCTGAATGGCAATCAATGGATTATTTTTAAAACTTTCAAGAGCAAAGGCGTTATTTGCAGATGTTAGATCTTTAGCGTTAAACGTCGTGCAATATCCATCAAATAAAGATTGAATAATATTAAGAACTGTAGACTTACCAGATCCAGCAGATCCATAAAGAACTATAAATTTCTGAATCTCTTTAGCGTCTCCAGATATAATTGCTCCTATAGCCCACTCAAGTTTGTTTCTCTCATCCGGTTCATAAAGAGTAGATATAAGTTCATCGTAAGACGTCGTGTCTCCATCTTCAATTGAATATGGAAGACGCCTACTTACATAATCTTCTTTAGTTATTTCAGTATTCTGAAATGTTATCTTTTCATCAAGAATATGATACGAATCCCTCATTTGCTTCTGGACATATTTATGCCATCTATCAATTACTCCAGAAGTAGAATCTTTCATATATTTGCAAACAACTACTCCATCCGAATCAGAAAAATGCTCTTTTTTAAAAGCCGTTATTTCTCTATCAATAATTCTAGAAGCCGTGTTTTCTTTAGTCGACCAAAGACCTTTTTTCTCGTCCCAGACAGCATAAAAATCGCCGCCTCGAATCATTAAATCTTTTGTCTCGTCAACTATAAATTCCGGATATATTTCCTTTACATCCTTGCGTGGACTTCTTATTTGTATCCTAAAGAAATCCAACATATCGGTCTCCTTTCGCTACTCTTTTTATCTCTTTTACTTGCCAAAAACGCAAACTTGATAATTTCATACCAAATACCAAAAAATTTTGCCAAAATAAACTTTTTTAGAAAAACGCATTTTTCTCTCGCGTTTTAATAAAAATGGCAAAATATTTGGTAAACTGGTATAAACCCAGTAAAATCAAGGGTTTCCGGCATACCAAATATTTTTTTCATACCAAATATTTGGTATATATACCACTTTTTTCCAGATTTTTTGATTTTTTCTTAAGAAAAATTTTCATTTAAGTACTCGCTCATCTGAGACCAAATGACCATTTTTTTCTGGTTTTTATCGTATTTTTCTAGTGGAAACGCGCTGCCTTCCCCATTAGCTGAGTAATCTTTAAGCATCCATCTATCGAGAATATAATTGGCATCGGATTTCCAACCAGAATAAATTCGCTCGTCCTTAAAATCGTCCAAATGCAAATTAGAGATCATAATATTCATCCATCTATAAGGACACTCTTTTCCGATCTCTCCCATAATGTCATACTCAATTCTAAGAGACAAAGCCACCATCATTTCAAGAACAGAACAAGGATCTTCAGCATCGATCATAAGACCGTTCCCCGGATGCGAAGATAAATACTCTCTCCTTAAATCTATTCCATCAATCGCTCTATTTTCATCCATAGAATTTATAAAAATAAATTCCCTTCTAAGAAGCAATCTCCAAAGTTCAAGATAGTCAAAATATTCATCTCCGTAGCCGAGCTTTTCAACAAGCAAGTAATAAATATAATTACTTTCGGCCGCAGTCATAAATCCTCCTTTAATCTAAGGTAAAAAGTAATAGGGGCTGTAAAAACAGCGACAGCCCCCATAGTTTTTAATAAAATGAACCTTCAAATTTTGTTATTTCAAAATCAGATCCAAGTCTCTTATTTCTTATAAACATAACTCTGTCTTCCGATTCTCCAAAATCAGAGTCGTCAATACAAGTTCCAACGGTTCCCTTAACATCTTCTATCATCTCATCATCTTCAGTCGTAAGAGTTCCGCCAACAGTGTAATAAATAAGGGTTATTTTATCAAGTTCTGGATGATCTTCATATTCCTTAAATGTAATAATATAAGGCTCTTTTTTATCGGAATTCCAGATAGATTTATGTTCCCACTCAACTCTATCTATTTCGTCATTATCCATATCCTCATCGTATTCTTCTTCTGGATGTTCTCCTTCAGAGAGAATTTTTTCTACTTCTTTTTTTTCAGATATGATTTTAGATACGAGTTTTTCGGCATAGTCTGCACTGTTTTTTAATGTTTCTTCAACTTTTTTATTGTGCTCTTTAACGTTTCCGGAAGTGTATTCCAAAATAGTATCGTTATAAATTTCTTCTTTCTTTTCTTCGTTTTCTCGGCACTTTGTTTTTCTATTGTAATGATCTCGAAGCTCTTTAAGCTTTTCTTCCATATCTTTCTTTTCCATTTTCTTTCCAATAGAAATACCTATGGACATCCCGAGTAAAATTCCGCCAACGAAAAAGCATGCTGAACTTAAAACTTTAGCATTCATATTCGATCTCCTCCATATCAGGATCATCATAAATAAGTTCATCGTCGGCAATTTTTCCAAGAGCCATAGAAATATAATCCGAAATCTTAAGGACTGGAATAAGTTTATAACGATCTATAACTCTTTTTGACTCACATACCGGACAATAAAAAAGTAATCTTTTAGCGAAGCCCCAGGAATTAGAAGTGCCGAGAGGTGTAAGTTCGCACATTTTAGCACGAAGCGAGCTTCCACAATGCGGACATTCGAAATCAAATTTTCTTTTAAATTCGTCTTTATTTCCACGTCTTAAAACTCTCATTATGATTCTCCTTTCGTATTCGTTTCCGTGTTAAATATCATCACATGACTCATTTTTTGTTGGCAAGACAAAGGCTATCTTTTATTCATACTTACTAACTTGCTGCATGAGTCACAAGTATTATCTTTATTTAAAAGGTTTAAAAGGTGGTAAATTGATCGTCGATTGTCTATTGTTTTTATTCACCTTATCAATAAGACGATCGACCTCGCCAAGACAATTAAATTCGAGAACAAAAATCGGTCTTCCGTACTCGTCTTTAAGTTCTTTTATCCCGAAATCAATATATGGATCAACACCGTCAGGATAATATGCTTTGTCCCAAATCCATCCGAGTCTTGCGCCGGCGCTTGTCTTTTTTATTCCGAGATCATAGAGAATATCATTAAGAAGAACAAATCCGCTTGCTCTAAGCTGAGTGTTGAATAAAGACTGTTTAAGATTAAGAAATGAAACATCATAGGTTGAATCATTAGCCCATTCAGAAGATTCGCCCCTTGCGAAAATAAATATATTATCTGGAAGGACTAAATTTTCGTCGTCAGGAACTTCCGCAGTAGTTACAATGTCGTTTCCGTCCTTATCCTTTTCTACAAAAGTCTGCTTTTTTGTGCCGTACATAAAATGGTTATCCATTTCTTCACCATATTCGTCGACAACACGCTTTCTATACTTCTCAAATGCTTCTTTAAGCGCCGTAGAGGTCGCTAGAGCGGCTACATACCTACCGTTAATAATCTTATACGCCCCAAGCGTAGAAACGATAGAAACGGCTCCTAAAGCGATAGAAGGCCAATATACCTTTACCACATCGACAACTAAATTCTTGTGTGCGATGATAAGATCAACAGTCGCATCCTTCTTAGAATATTCTTCCGGATACTTCTCTTCTGTCTCTTTTACCTTATCGACGGCTTCTTTATGAGACTTTAAAATATCATCCGCGTATTTATGAGTTTCAACGATCGCCATCGCTGCGCACGCAATGCCAGATGCGATTCCAACACCGATTAAAATTTCAGGACTTTTGGCACGCAAATATAACTTTGTTTTGCCAAAAGCTCTTCCTATTTTGCAGAAAATTTCTGACTTCATTTATTCTCCTTTCTTTAAGGCTGGCCGAATATAATACCCATCCTTTTATACCTATTTGATACTATTTCTTCATGGGAATTTGTTTCAGTTTTAATTTCCCAGCGTTTATCTCTTTCTTTATCTTTTGTTTTTCTAAATCTTATATATAATTCACAGCTTGTATGACACGTCGGGGTTCTATCCATGCAATCTTTACAAGGTGCTTTGCCCATTTATGCCTTCCTTTTCTTTTTTCCTATCTGGTTAAGAAAATTATCTCTGTGAATATATTCTTGTCTCTCTGTCCGTTCCTTTTCGATCTGATTTGACCATCCAATATAATCATCACAAGTCATGTGACATTTATAATGTCTATCGGGACAATCTTTACAAGGTCCAGTATTATTCATCGTATATCATGCACCTCCGGAAGATCTAAGACCCAGCCATCAGGAACTTTTCTCGGGCCTCTCTCCGCTAACCTATCAATTTCTTCTCTACTCCAACCCCAGTAATTTTCCTGGAAATCGCCGGAAGTTATTTGGAGAATATCTTTATAATCCGCGATGCTCGCCGTAGGATATTGGTGGGCCCTCGTTTTAAGTTTTCTAATGGCGTCTCTTGCCCCATCTTCAGAAGTAAATACAATATCGCGATAATCATCCCGAGTATGACGACGAGCAACGTCATTTCGGTTATTGTCGCGACGATTAGATTTATAGTAAGTAGAGTATGGGGTATCATAGTCGTCTCCTTTCCTTCGACTAGATGAATCAACACCAAGTAACATTCGAACGCCATTTCCTATTGCATCTGCAACCGCGTTCTTCATTGCTGGAACAATAACATCGAAAATCACATAGTCGCGTACGGATCCGATGTCTTTCCCGATAAATCCTTCTGCCAAACGATTTAAAGTTGACTTTTTCTTAAATTCTATTTTCGTATTTGGCTCTTCTTTTACTGTTTCTTCCAGATTATTTTTTGCATCTAAATCTACTTTTGCCATATTTACTCCAAATCAAATTCGTCATATGATTCTAAATTCATTACTATGTCATGGCAAAGTTCGTCTCTCTCCGCTTTAATCTTCATAAATACTTCATATTTGGAAATGTCATCAAGATTTGTCGTAACGTACATAATATCGTCTAAAATCTTTACCATCTCGATAGCATCTCCCATGCGGAAATGCTTTAAAAGATCTACTTCAGGAATAACTCTGACCTTAATATCTGGGACAAGTTCTTTCCATCCATCTGGATAATCTTTTTTAAGAGACGCAACGCACATCGACCATATTTGATCAAATACATCGTAAATGGATATTCTCTGCACTTCGTAATATGATCTATTAAGCTCATAAACAAAGCGGGCTGCCTTTTCGACAGCCCCTTGATCAAGTCCAGTTACCTTTGAGAAAATAGTTTTCATTCCTCTTCTTCCTCATTCTCAAAATCTTCTTCGGAAATATCAATATCTAGTACTTCTTTAAAGCTTTTCTTAGCATTTTCGATCTGAGACATTGTATAATCATACGTCATATCTCCCATCATAGAGCCCATAAGAGACGCTGCTCCAAGAGTTACAATCTTTGTAAGATTACCAACGCCAGATGGCATAGTTACAACAGCAATATTTGTAAAGAAACGACTTGCTCCACTGTTGATAGCGATATTCGCTATTGCCTTTAAAACATTTTTCGTATTTTTGTTCATTTTATTCTCCTTTTTTGAAAAAAATATAAGGCCGTGTAATTTACACGACCTTATTTGGTCTTTCACCTAATCTAGTAGTTTTCGTCTTAAGCCTTTTGGAATTAAACTCTAATTCCAGAATCCAACTTATTCTTCGCTAGGTTCCTCCTCAGAATTTACGACTTCATCCGTCGATTCCGCAACACCTTCAGGAATATCCTCGGTTGGCTTACCACGAACGGATCTCACCACTTCTACAACGATCGTGCTGACCGCTGCAATAGCAGCTCCGATCCCGATCTTAGCAAGCTTTCCAAGCTTCTTCTTTTCGGGAGCAGCAGGCTCTTCGGAAGGAATATCGGTTCCTTCTTCGGTCTGAACTTCTACGTTTTCAGAAGTTTCTTCCTTCATAACATCGAGTTCCACATTTTCCTTTTTAGCCTTTTTAGACATTTTATTCTCCTTTCTAGAATAAAAAGTGAATTTTTCTCCATTATAGTGATTGTAATTTTTGCGAATATAATTACATGACTCGAGTGTGTCGTGAAAACCTTTTCCTAGAATATGCTATAAACATCAGTTCACAATTGCTGCACGAGTCACTTAAATCCATAATTAATCTCTCCAGCGGCCGAGTGTAGACGAATAATCTCCTGCTACCGGAGGAAGGGGAAGAGACATCATAAGAACAGGCTCTTGATTCTCATTAAGGAACGAAGAGAATATCCCACCACCTTCAAAATTAATAAGGCTCTGCGCATCGTCGACACTAATGCCTAAAATACCAGAACTTTTTGCAGATGGAAGTCCGATCTCATAATATACATCATCATACGGGATCCAATTTTCAACAAGAAGTTGTCCATATGCCTTCATAAGACACTGTTTTATCCATTCCGGAGAACTTCTAAAATACCTTCCATTATTATCATCATAACAGAGCGTGCTGCCATGTCCCGTATCAAAAATGTGGTCTGGTGAATAATTCTTGCCATCCTCGTCAAGATGCTTTTTTCTAACAGCATCATCAAGGTCAATCATTTTCTTATCGCCGACAAGCTCTCTTGTTTTTTCTTTAAAATCATAAAGCTCCTTCGACGATAAATTATAAGCCGCTGCAAGCGCGATTTCTTTTGCGTTATGGACACGATCGACTCCGATTATGCATGCGATCGTAACGCCACCGGATATAATTGTGGGAAGGTAAATCTTTCCGAGTTCAATCGCAGTATTTACAACTGCTTTCCGCTTTTCTTCAAGAGGAGCGTCTTTAACCTCTTCTCTGTGCTTTTCTATTACTTTTTCTGCCTTCGGAGTAGCTTTAACGGCAAATATCACCGTAGTTACAACACCTGCGACAGCGCATCCTGTTAAAATTACAGGAGATTTATCCCCTATAAATTTACCTGCAGCTTTTATTAGCTTTCCGCTCTTCTCAAATACGTTCATACAAATCCTCCTTTACATTTGCATGAGAATATCATTGGCACGATTCACATAAAATGCATCGCGCATGGAACCCGCAATTTCAGATATAAGATCAATAGCAAAATTTATATCGCTATCTTCACCACTATCCTTTGCAATTTCTGCGATCTTTCTAGCATCGATAAGCATTGCCCAATCACTATTTCCATTTATTGTGGATTTATAGATTGAGTACATAACTTTCTGCTTTGACGTCTCAGGATTAAAATTCTTCGACGTTGGAAAATATAAGATATTGCCAGTTCCGTTTTTACTTGTCGTGTTAAATATATCGGCATCGATACCGAGTTTTTCGAGTCCGCATTTGGCAAGAGCGGCGACAAGAATTCCCGCCGCGGTTTTTCCGCCTTTAATTACTGCCGGCTTTACGTTTTCCCAAATACTTGCTGCTTTTGTCGTGATTTTTGTAATATCAATTTTCATATAATTCATTCTCCCTTCTTTAAGGCCCCACCGGGGGGAGGCAGGGCCCAATCACCAAAAAATTGCTCGTAAAAGTTAGTAGCTTAGGAGGTTTCCTCCTTTCTTACTGCAGAGTGCGTGCCTCTTCGATGGCGTTTACAAGTTTCACCCTCTTGGAATCCGGGATCTCAGCAAGCGTCGTAAGACGATACGCCCCGGTCTTAAGAGGTTTGACCGTGTAAAGTACTTTATTACTTGCAAGAACGATACTCATAAGTTCAAGCTCCGCTCCGTCCTTAGCAGTAAATACACGGATCTTCTTTACTTCGGGTTTCTTTTCTGCCATATCTTTTCCTCCTTTTGGCATAAAAAAATATAAGACTTGCACGACGCAAGCCTCTCTATTATAGGCGGTGTATTTTTCGCGAAAATTTACTTCGTAACATCCTCCATATCTTCTTTTACTTCTTCGGTAATCACTGTCTCTGTTTTCTTTGGCATAACCATAAATGATGCGACTAAAGAGAAAATACCGAAAATAGCAAACCACGGGTTAAACGCTCCAAGCGAAATTCCGACTAAAAGGCCAAAAAGCCAGAAAAGAAACAGTGCGATAAGACTTTCAGTTCCACGATTATTTTTACGTTCCATTTTATTCTCCTTTACTTAATCTGTATTTTCCTGATACGATCATGTTGTCATACTCATCGATATTTACAACGCAAAGCCTTTCATCTTTTTTGGGATGTCCTACAGCATCAAAATATCGTCTTCTAATGTCTCGAAGGATGTATTTGGCTGCATCCTTATTCGGAACTCTTTTTAAAAATACTCCGTTCTTTACGTCGTGAATTTCATATTGAGTATCGTCTTCATTATAGATGCTAAAATAATCCTCCATTGGAATAGCGATAAGGCAAGCAGTCTCATATGGAATATCGATTAGGCCATCATTACTTATAATTCTCATTCCATGGACCTTCCTTTTCTACAAATATAGTAAGACCCCGAATCGTCGGATGCTTTTTTGCATCAAATCGGCTCAGGGTCTTATCTGTAAGTATTACATGAGTTAATGAGTTTTCTTGGTGAATGGTCAGTTTGCATTCTCCTCCATTTTTATAGCAAGAAGTTTTACGGCAAGATTCAACGTTGCCATCGCATAAATATAATACTGCATTAGCTATTGTCGTCGCCATCTTCTTCCCCTTTTGCAAAAATATTTTTGAAAAGATCGCGAAAACCAGGAAAAGGACTAAACATTTCTTCAAGATGTTCTTTATCAACAGAAAAGCTTGCTTCTAAAATTGTATCCGGTGTAAGCTTTTCTTCTTCCGTATGTCCACAGTACTTCGTGAAAGTAGAGTGGAACTTATCTCCGTAGAGCTTTTTACATATCGCCATAGAAAGACCCGTCCACTTATCGAAAGTTTCGCCTTCTCTTACCTTAACGACGGTCTTAGTATGGTCAGTCCACATAACGATAGTTGCAGGATCGTTAAATACAACTTTTTCGATATGAGGAACTTTATCGTAGCAGTAATCCTTCACTTCTTTTTTCTCCTTTTCTTTATTATTCATGTTAGTTTTAAGTTCTCCACTCCATTTCGTAATAGGATCTGCAAAATCATAATGGCATGTAACAACGTCGGTTGTTGTTACCGTCGTAATATTATTGTCCGGATCAATTTTCGATACTGGAACAAATTCGTTCCCTTCGAAATATCCATATACTCCTATATCGTTTTGTTCTCTTGGCGGCATAATATTATAATCTAAGCTCCTTAATCTTTCTAACGTCCAAGGATCCAATAGCTTCATTTCTTCTCTCCCTCAAAGCAGTATCCATACTCATCCGTACCGCCCTGCCAATTTTCGCAATATAAGTGGCCAAGATCATCCATATAGTTTCTTCGATCTTTCTTACTAAATTTACAATCTTTGCAATATATAATCGGATGATCCAAAATGTGTTTCTTAATAGACTGCCAGGCAAATATAACTTGCTTCGAGGCAAATGCTCCGTCGCCTCTTTCAAAATACTGATCAAGAGCTTCGATTACATCATCGGTCTTTTTCTCACCTTTAAAGCAATATCCGTTAGGATCCGGGCGATCTTCATTGTATCGTTCGCAAATATCATTGTCGTTTCTGCTCGTACAATCCTTACATCTTACTATTTCGATCGCATCGATCGTTTTAGCTTTTTCCAAATCATCAAGATCAATAGCTTTACCAGACTCGGCATCTTCGGTCCAAAACCATTTGTCTTTAATTGTATCAGCATCCACAAGTCGCATTGCATTCGCTCCTTTCTTCTTTTCTAATAGCATATGCAAGTCCTGGTTCGTTATAATGTTTAAGCATAAGAGCTTCTAAAAATATAAGGGCGTCACTAAGATCCATTCCATATGCAATGCTTACCGGTCCCGTAATCGATGGAATGTAAATTTCGTACTTATCAATGTTCATTTGTTCTCCTTTCGAAAAAAGAAAAGCCTATGCAAAAAGCATAAGCTTTCACTTACATCAATCAAACGTCTATTTTTTAATGTGATCATAAGCCTTAGAAAACAGTTTAATTGGATTCAAAATCTCTTCAATTTCTTCACAAATATTACTGATTTTTCTACAGACTTTTATCCTTTTATTAATTCGTTCTTTTTCATGTAAAAGATTGTTTATCTTTTCATCGACTTCTCTTTTTTCTTCTCTTCTTTTTAAATCGTTTAACTCTTTTTCTAATTCTTTTATTTTTATTTCTTTTTTGATAGATTCCGGATCATCTTCCGGTTTTCTCATAATTCCTTTGGCGAGTATAACCAACATGTTCCTTAAATTATCGCTGGCATCCATATATGTTATTACGCTTGACTGTTCCAGTGTTGGAAA
>Ga0310786_10004630_pt1 | contig 19074 bp, 21 predicted proteins | sample AusTroGonzalo_MG_FD_203881 | JGI IMG/M metagenome (GOLD analysis project Ga0310786, IMG submission 203881) | Bovine rumen microbial communities from tropical cattle in Woodstock, Queensland, Australia - Gonzalo_03 (v2) (version 2) | ecosystem: Host-associated > Mammals > Digestive system >... | reverse complement strand
AAAACAAATATTTTATATAAGGTGATGATGCTGGCCATGATGGCCGTAGTAACAATGACATTCACAGCCTGTGGCGGTGACAGTGATGATGATATAGCTCCTCCTGTAAAGTCAAACTATACTTATGTTGAGCCATATCTGGAGTGGGGTAAAACTAATACAGACGTGAAATCTTATATGTCTGGAACGGGGTGGAGCTTAGTCACTGATGCTAATTATCTGGTGTATAGAAACACTGACAGAACAATAGAACAGTTATATACTTTTTCCGAAGATACATCAGAATTGATTTCTGCACGTGTCGAGTATAAGAAATATACTGAGGACTACTGGCAGTGGCTCATAAAAGAGACAGAGAAACGGTATGGTATAACGCTTTCCATTGAAGAAACGGATGCTACAACTGGAGGTGATACGGTACCGGCAGTGGTAGGTGGTAAACAGATAAAGCTGACAGTGATGAAATTGGATGGTTATATGTTTGTTAAGTATAGTTTGAAGTGATATTATATATCTTTCTCTCTCATGCACCAAACGGTGGACTTATAGATTACAACAGTATGTGACATTAACAACAGCAACTATGGAACTGGTATTATTAGGATTGATAGCAATGGCCTTGTTCAAGGAGGATCCTAAAAAGGCTAAGAAAGCTCAGCGTCGTAGAAGCGAAGCTCGCCGACGTGCAAGGAGAGAGCGTGAGAAATATTGGGAGGATGCTCATTGGTGGCATCTGAACCACGGTGACTAATCATAAATAGTTAATAAGATATGAAGAAATTAGAAGGTTTTCATGACGAAGGGGAACTACAGCAGCTGCTCTTCGACGGAGAGATAGATCATCTGTCTTTCGTACAACACCACTCTGAAGAGATGGTAAAGGAGTTTAAGGTTTACTGTGCCAGACTCGGCCTGCAGGAAACGGATAAGGCTGCATCACAGTTTATGGACTATAAGCTGAAAGAGGAAGAAATGGCACATAACGACATCCTGGATTGACAATTTTCTGTTGTATTCATTGCATAAAGAAGGATTCCCGTCTGCTGGAGTAGATAACTCGGCTGACGGGTTTCTTGATATTTGTTTCCTTACCTGTTCCACCAACTGGTCTTCTTTTTCTGACTGTTCTCGATAGACTGGAGGATCTTGTCAGTGGTGACTTGAAGCCTGTCAACCTTCTGGTGAAGGTCTTCGACCTCTCCCTCAGTGAAGTTAAGGGAGGTCTGATGGGCTGTCAGACGGTTGTGGAGTATCGTCACAAACTCCTTGACACACCATAGCACAACCTGATTACGCTTACGGCGTATCTTCTTTGGTACAGCATCACGGAGAACAGGATCGTTCAAGAGAACAGATAGCTCGTCAAAATCTTTCTCCCCATATTGCACACCTTTTCTACAAGGTGTTTCCTGTAAAACAAGGTCTCTTACATCTTCCTTATTCATGTTTATCTCGTTTTTTTATTATAAATGCTGTCTGGTACCAACCGGAATGTGACTGGCATCGTATAACGGACGCTGATAGAACGACCGTTTTCACGGCCAGGAGTCCAGCGAGGCATGAAACGAATAACCCGTAGCACCTCTTGATCAAAGAGTTTTCCACCAGAGCGGACAATCCTACCATTCTTTACACTGCCATCAGGTGTTACCCAAAAGGCTACAACAACATTTGCTTCCTGATTGTGTTCTTCGGCCAAAACAGGATAGCGAAGGGTCTTTTCTACCCATACCTTCAGGGCATCAGAACCTCCGGGGAATATGGGCTGACTGTTGACAACAGGAAAGACCTTCGGCTCTTCTTCAGAAACAGAAGAGCGCGTAATCTTTGATTGTGGCCTCACAGCGGTCACTGTCAGGCAACAGCAGAACAACAACACCAAAAGAATATTCTTAATCATAGCTTAGTCATATCTATAGGTGACATCGGTGATGGTACCGTTCTTGGTCTCATGACGGAGATAATAGGTCGTTCCTATCTTCACTCGTATAAGCTGGTCGTTGACTTTCCTCCAGGCGGTATCACCTGGAGCATTCATCAAGCTGCTGTCGGCAATGACATCCTCGACTTTACAGATCTCATCAATAGACATCAGCTTTTCTACTGACTCCTGAACGTCTGGTTCGGTAGAGGGCTGCTGATGACCCTTACAGGCCACCAACAATGCTATACCCAAAACTAAGGGAAATAATTTCTTGTTCATCATACTAATATACTGTTAATTATTACGTCTTGATACTGTCAATAAGGCTAATAAGCCTATTCTCCCAATCCGAGGAACAGCCGTCATACCTGACAAAGCCTATACAGAGGTCATACTGGAACACAATATTCTGAAAATATACTTCCTTCTCTCCTGGCTCAAAAGAGGAACATATAACACTCTTGGGTGCTATCTCTAAATCAAGGAACTCTTCGAGGATAATCCTTGCCATGTCTGGCAGGATATTCAAGGGTTCATTCTCATAGCGCGGAAGGGAGTTGTCGATAACAACAACGTCATACTTGTCACGATAGGCCTTGCGGACACCAGAGGCGAAAGCTGCTGCTGTGTCAACTTCCGCATCGGGATAATGCTTTTGAAGACATCGTAGAATATCCTGGGCCTTGATAGTATTATCTTCTATGATCAGTACCTTCATATTTCAAGATAATAGAGTTGTTACTTGTTCTTTAACCTGCAACCAGTGACCTTATATTCACTACAGAACAGTCCATAAGGGCCTTTTCTGACAATGCCCTTGCCACAGATAGGACATTTATCTCCTTCCTTGACTTCCTTGTTGCTGTAAACAGGTACAATATGTTTGGCAGAGAACTTGCGAGGCTTAGAATTGCTATAGCTCTTACTGCTATTGCTGCTTCTGGTAGAAGGAGCAGGTTTGGCTTCGACGGCAACACGGCGACCAGTGGCATCACCGGTGACATTCTGGATAATGCTGATCAACTGGGCTTGCAGCTCTTCCATAAAGGCATCTAAGGTAAAGGAACCCTTTTCAATGTCTCGGAGCTTCTTTTCCCACTGTCCTGTCAGCTCAGGACTCTTCAGCATCCTGGCTTCGATAATCCTGATAAGGTCTCTGCCTGTAGAAGTACTGATAAGATTCTTCTTTTCACGTCGGATATACTGACGCTTCAAGAGGGTCTCGATGATACTGGCACGGCTCGACGGGCGACCGATACCGTTTTCCTTCATGGCCTCTCTCAGCGTTTCATCGTCCACGAACTTTCCGGCAGTTTCCATAGCCTGTAGCAGGGTGGCCTCAGAATAACGCTTGGGAGGGGTGGTCATCTTCTGTGTCAGCTCTGGGAAATGGGAGCCATGCTCGCCATTGGTGAACTTGGGTAAGGTGACATTCTCTCCTTCAGGGGATGGCTCCTTTTCCTCTTCGTCGGTTTCCACCTTATTATATATATAGCGCCAGCCCTGGTTGAGAATGGTCTTGCCTGATGCCTTGAAATCAACATCGGCAGCTCTACCCATCACAGTGGTGGTGGCATACTCGCAATCGGGATAGAAAACGACAAGGAAACGACGGACAATGAGGTCATAGACCTTCTGCTCGTAGCTGTTGACGTCATTCAGGCGACTGTTATCACCTGTGGGAATAATAGCATGGTGGTCGGTAACCTTGCTATTATCGAAGACACGTCTGGACTTGGGAATCTGACTGCCATGGACGAAAGGCTCTACATACTGCTCGTAGCCTTTCAGATTGCCCAAAATACTACGGATCTTGGGATAGACATCATCAGGGAGGTACTTGGTATCAACACGGGGGTAGGTGGTGAGCTTCTTTTCATAGAGGCTCTGAATGGTACTGAGGGTCTTATCAGCACTCATGCCAAACTTCTTATTGCAGTCTACCTGTAGGCTGGTAAGGTCGTAGAGCTGGGGAGGGGCTTCGCGGCCTTGCTTCTGCTTGACATCGGTGATGGTGAACATCGCACCTTTGACACGCTGAAGGAGTTGCAGGCCCTCGGCCTGTGTCTTCATATGTCCCATAGAACTGCTGAACAACGCACCACGGTATTTCGTGGTAAGCACCCAATAGGGTTCTGGCTTGAAATGCTCAATCTGCTGGTCTCTGTCGACAATCATAGCCAGGGTGGGAGTTTGGACACGGCCAACACTGAGGGTCTGTCCATAACCGGCATACTTCATGGTGTAGAGCTGGGAACAGTTCATGCCTAACAGCCAGTCACCTTCAGCGCGGGCCTTGCCAGCGGCAAAGAGGCGATCGTACTTGCTCTGAGGTACAAGGTTCAGAAAACCTTCACGAATGGCTTCCTCAGTGAGTGAGGAAATCCATAGACGCTGAATAGGGCATCTTGCTCCTGCCAATTCCATAACCCATCGCTGGATAAGCTCTCCTTCCTGACCGGCATCACCACAGTTGATGATGACATCGGCATGCTTATACAACTCCTTGATAACCTTGAACTGCTTCCTGATACCGACATCGTCAATAAGACGAACCTCATAACGTGGTGGTATCATGGGAAGATTGCTTAGAGACCATTTCTTCCAGTCGGAATAATACTCGCCTGGCATCTTTAAGGTACACAGATGACCAAAAGTCCATGTGACCTGATAACCGTTACCCTCAAAATAGCCGTCTTTTCTTGACCTGGCACCTAAAACCTTGGCAATTTCACCGGCAACACTCGGCTTTTCTGCTATACAAACCTTCATAATTCGATATTTTTTTCGTGAAAAATCTGATTACTTTTTGCAAAGGAAATCAATATAATTTTTATTCGAGATTTTTCGCGTTTTTATCTCTTGAATTAACGATTTTACGATGGTTTTGGTCTTAAAATAGTTAATTCAAGACTTTGAAACTCATTTTTTCTTCATTTATTTTTTCAATGCTTAACTTCGCAACGGAAAAAACAAAAAGCCACCAAAAAGGCGATAAACATTAAATAATAAATATAATAAGGTATGAACGCAACATTTGACGTAACAATCAAGATCGACAACAGAAATGTCGAGACATCCTTCGGAATGAAGGAGGGCGCACAGGACATGGATGTCAACTTGCTCGGACAGGTGCTGAAGGTCATTACAGACACTCAGAAGAAAGTAAAGACAATGGTGGATCGCTACTATGGTGTAGCGGCTACCGAAGCTCCTGCCCAGGAAACAGCGCCCGAAGAAAGCCAGCAGGGTGGTGAATAACCCCCTGCCTCTTTCTCTAATCATGAAGTTAAGTACTTTTTTTCATACATTAAGGTTTAAGGTTAATAAATAAAAAGGTTAATACTCGAAGCGGGTTATCCGCGAGGAGCATGCCCGCTCTTCTTAACAGACAACAATGGGTTCCACAAAATATACATATTTCGCAATGACACTGCTCCTGATGGCTGCCATGACGGCGACAACAGGAAAAGCACAGGAGAAGAAGAACTCTTATGGAGTATTCACCAACCTCTTCAAAGATAATTGGGAGGTCTCTGTCGGCGTGGAACACCTCAGCTTCTATTCTGGTCGTGAAGAGGGTATGGGAATATCAAAATCTCCCTTTGCCAGCAGACGGTCGAACTTCGGTGCTTCAGCAGCTATAGGAAAGTGGTTCACACCAGAGATAGGTCTTCGCACCAAGGCTTCTGGCTACTGGGGTAAAGCGGTGTCTTCCATCAACCCGCAAGAAGAAAATATCCGTTTCTTTGCACTCAACGAACAGGTGATGTTCAACGCCACAAACGCTATCCTCGGATATAACGGCAGCAGGAAATATGATATCATCCCTTACGGTGGTGTAGGACTCATTCGTGACGTGACACATACTGAAACGTCTATCGGTGCCAGCATCGGCGTAATGGGAACATACGCCATCAACCACCAAATGAAGGTATATGCTGACATGGGCCTGACATTCGCAGGAAGTGAGACGGGTGACTATAACGGGCAGTCTATGATGGGTAAATACCATTATCTCGCTGCCTCGGTGGGTGTGACCTTCAATCTCGGAAAATCCAAATGGAACAAAAAGGTGCATCGTACCAAGGGTGTCTTACCCGTCGTAAAAGTGGGCGAATACAACACTTCAAAGATTGACACAACAAAAACCAAGATGTCAACAGAGCTGGTGGTGACCAACAACCCGGTACCACAGGGTATGACGCTTATCAACCGTGGACACCTGAAGATGGGTGTGACCAGACAGGACTCTCTCTGGGGTATGCGCACTCCCGTTCGCAACATCACAGTGGATGATTTCTACATGGATAAGACGGAGGTGACAAACAGACAATACTGGGCGTTCATCAAGGATGTGTGTGACAGTATCATCGCTGAACGGATGGAGGATCCCTACTACGAAGGTGACATCGACAGAATAAAGGAGAGTCTGTATATCACCAATCCTGTTACCGGCGAAAAACAGTTGGATGCAAGACAGCTGATATACTGCTATGAAGAGTATGACTATATCGCCGCCAACAAGAGACAATACCGTCTGGATCCACGGGAGCGTATCTTGAATACCGACATCAAGGTGGATGAAATGGAAACAGTCATGATATCAAAAGATACAGCATATATAGACAGCAAGGGAAATATCGTCAGGGAAACGATCGAAAGGCCGCTGACGGGTCCATACGATTTTCTAAACACCTATGCCGTGAATATCTATCCTGACACGACATGTTGGATAAACGACTTCCCTAATGCTGATAACGAGATGTACACCCGATACTACTTCTCACATCCTGACTATCTGGACTATCCTGTAGTGGGTATCTCATGGGAACAGGCAAATGCCTACTGTGCCTGGAGAACAGAGAAGCTGATAAACAGCGTTCCGAAAAGTCAAGGGCGTTTCTTGCAGAAATTCAGACTTCCAACAGAAGCTGAATGGGAATATGCAGCCAGAGGGGTGAACCAAAATGAGTTCCCTTGGGAACAGGAGGCTGCTGGTAACGATAAAGGCAAGTTCTTTGCAAACTTCATGCCGGATGATGGAGACTTTACCAAAGACGGAAACATCATCACGTCAAAGGTGGGTACATATATCCCTAACAGTAACGGACTGTATGACATGGCTGGAAACGTGGCAGAATGGACTTCTACAGTATATACGGCTGCTGGTGTGGAGAATATGAATAATATCAATCCTCAGCTGAGATATAACGCAGCAATAGAAGATCCATACAGGCTGAAGAAAAAGAGTGTCAGAGGGGGTTCATGGAAAGACTCGGAGAGTCATATCCAGTCGGCCTGGAGAGCAGCAGAATACCAGAACCAGCCTCGCTCCTATATCGGGTTCCGCTGTGTACAGAGCATCGCATCTAAACCCAGCGAGAGAACAATTATCGTAACATTAAAGAAAGAGAAGAATAAAAGAAAATAAACAAGAATAAAGATGAGTAAAGACGAAACTATACAACATAAAGATAGCTGGTATAAACGCTACAAGACAAAGCAACAGCTTGTATTAGGCGGTATCATCATCGCTATAATAGCAGCAAATGCTGTGTCATTCTATAAACAACTTAAAAAGTAAACTTATATTCATTTTGTCGATGGCAACATATAGTAAATATAATATCGTCTACCGCCTCCAGAAATGGATGGACAGCGTGGCAGGACAAACATTCCTGAACTACGCCTATTCATGGGGTGCAGCAGTAGTGATACTTGGCACACTGTTCAAGCTGACGCACCTTCCAGGAGCAAACTTCTTTCTGTTCCTCGGTATGGGAACGGAGGTGTTCGTATTCTTTATCTCTGCCTTCGACAGACCATTTGATAAAACAGCGGACGGCTTGGATCTTCAAAAGAGTGAAGATGTTCACCATAACGATGACGTAGAGGAAATCTCCGTCGTGGACGATGAACAGATAGAGAGTGCCAGACGGCGCATGACAGAGATGGAAGAGGTATATATCCCTGGTGTCAAGAGAACAATGGCTGCCACCGTGATGGCACAGACACAATATCAGATGGAACAGGCTCAGCAGCTTAGCGAGCGTTTACCGGATAACGAAGAGACGGCAGAGCTGAAGAAAACGCTGACAGCCATCCATGAGATATATAAGTTGCAGCTGACTAAAGCCAGCAGTCAGATGACAACAGTGGAAGAGATCGACAAGCAGCTTCGCATCATGTCGACAAATCTGGAGAATCTGAATAAGATATATGCCAGAATGATAGCGGCAGTAAGACAGTAATCGTTTAACATCTTAAAGATATACGACTATGAAGAGAGAATATGTCAAACCTGCCATGCAGGTGATAGAATTAAAAAGCAGCGCAATCATTTGCGCAAGTAATGTGGTGACTACAACATAAGAGTGTGTTTTCATAATGATTTGTTTTAGGTTAGTAGTTTTAGTTATTAGTAGTTTGTAAGAGTCCTGCCCGTATCAAACGGGTGCGGGCAGGTTCTCAAAGAAAATCGAAAAGAGAATGGCAATCAAGAAAAGAATGATATCTCCACGTCAGAAGATGATCAACCTGATGTACGTCGTACTGATGGCGATGCTGGCGATGAACGTCTCTTCGGAGGTGCTGGACGGCTTTTCTATCGTACAGAAGAGCCTGGCACGGACTACCGAGCAGACGACAAAGGAGAATATGTCTCTCTATGATGCCTTTGACAAACAATACTCATCAAATACTGCTAAGACAAAAGAGTGGTACATCAAGGCTGAAATGGTGAAAGATAAAAGCCAGTATCTCTTTGATCTTATCACAGAAATCAAACGCCTGATAACTATTGAAGCAGACGGTAGTAAAGCTGACGTGAACAACCTCAAAAACAAAGAATCACTGGAAGCTGCTGCACAGGTGATGATAGCACCAGGCAAAGAGTGGGGCGATAAACTCTATACATCTATCAACAGCTATCGCGAGGATATGCTAAAGCTGGTGGATGACCCTCATAAGAAAGCGGTTATCACCGCTAACCTCTCAACAGATGTTCCGGCTAACAAAGAGAACAAAAACTGGAAAGAGTATTATTTTGAGGAGATTCCTGCAGTAGCAGTGATGACATTCCTCACAAAACTCCAAAGCGACATCCGCTATACGGAGGGTGAGGTATTGCATACTCTAATGAATAATATCGATGCCGGGGATGTTCGAGTAAACAGTCTGGAGGCACTGGTGATTCCTAACAGCCAGACCATCGTAAGAGGTAATAAGTTCACAGCGAACATTATCATGGCAGCTATAGATACCACACAGGTACCAGAGATATATGTCGGAGAGAAAAATACCAGGCTGTCTGACAATATCTATGAAGCGGTATGCACCAGAACGGGTGATTTCACACTGAAGGGCTACCTGCAGGCGGTAGGTAAGGATGGGAGCATCATCCGTCGAACATTCTCACAGCCATACAGCGTCGTGGAACCGACGGCAACGGTATCGTCTGATCTGATGAACGTGCTCTATGCAGGATATAACAATCCCATCAGTGTTAGCGTTCCTGGTGTTCCTCTGTCACAGGTGACAGCAACAATGGACGGCGGTAGCCTGACTAAGACAGGAGAGGGTAGATATATCGCCAAACCTTCAAAGGTTGGAAACACTACCATAACAGTGTTCTCTACTGCAACTGGAAAGCAACAGCAGATGGTTCAATATGAGTTCCGCGTACGCAGACTGCCTGAGCCTACTACATACATCACCATCAAGGATGATAAGGGTAATCCTGAGCGATACCGTGGCGGTACCATCAGCCGTACATCCCTAACAGGTGCTAACGGAATAGGAGCGGCAATAGACGACGGAATACTTGATGTTCCATTTCATGTGAAAAGCTTTGAAACGGTATTCTTTGACAGAATGGGTAATGCTGTGCCGATGGCATCAGAGGGTAGCAGCTTCTCAGAACGTCAGAAAGAGACATTCCAGAAACTGGCGAGAAACCGCCGCTTCTATATCTCTCACGTCATAGCCGTAGGCCCTGACGGTATCGAGAGAAAACTGAAGACTTCAATGGAGATAATTTTGAGATAAGACATAATAGAAAGATAAAATGAAGATGTTTAAGAAAATATATAATATCCTTACAATGATAGCTCTGATAATAATCGGAGTGGCCTTTGCAGGGTGTAATACGGATGATGACAACTTATCATCCGAAGATCTTCATACTTTCATTATCGGGAAATGGCAAAGTTCCTATCTTCTGACAACAACATCAGGAGAGAAGGAACCTGTTACAAAAGATAATGCTCACGCAGAAAACTATAAAGAGTTTACTTTCTTTGAAAACAAGTCAGTAATTGAAGAATCTTATCAAGGTGATAATCTGGTAAAAGAAACATTACTCTATACTATAGATGGTGACAAAGTTCTTATTAAAGAAAAATCTTCCGGATGGAAAGACGGTATTTCTTTTGATACAAACTTTGATACAAGAACAGAATCTAAAGAAAAAACACTGTTTTTCAACAGAAAAAATAATATGCTCTCTTTAAAAAATCTATATTTCAAAAAACAATAATATATGTTCAAAACATCATACATACTCATCCTGATGGCGACCTTTGCTCTGAATATTCAAGCACAGGCACTTGCACAAGATACGGTCAGACAACGTAACTGGCCCGTAGGTGTACCTATGGATGAAGAAACTATCGAATGGCGACAGGATATCTATAAGGAAATAGATCTGGAAAAGCCACATAATACAGGACTGTATAGTGGGGCTAACCAGGAAGATGGTACAACAGGTCTGTTCGCAAAGATTTTCGAACTTTCTATAGCTAAAAAGATAGACCTCTATAAATATGAGATAGACGGCAACGAGCGTCTGACTAAGCGTAATCAGACGAATATAAAGACTATACTTGATGACTTTCACATCAACTACACTTCTGAGAATGATATAATCACCATCAATAAGAGTGATATTCCATATGCAGAGGTCACAACCTTCTACCTGAAGGAGGCTACATACTATGACGCTGTCAATTCTACATTCTCTACACGGGTAATCGCACTCTGTCCGGTCATTATCATGGAAGATGAGTTCTCGGATGAGCCGGTACGCTATCCGTTGTTCTGGGTGAAATACGAACAGCTGGAGAAATATCTACATGATATCTATACCATCCCTGACTATAGAAATGTTGCAAGGAAAATACCGATGGCAGAATACTTTGCACTGAACCTCTACGATGGTGATATCTATAAGGTCTATAACGCCTATGGCAGTGTGTTAACACAACAATATTCCAACAATACCACGCTGAATGCTGAGAGAAAGGCTATCATTGAGAAAATGGAGAGAATGAAACGCTCAACATTTAATATCTACTATAATGATATAAAGCCAGTTACTCAGCAGACTGGAGAAAAACTAAAAGAAAAGGTAAAATATCGTTGGATATTCCCTTGGCAGAAGAAAAAGGCTTTGAAAGCTGCAACGAAAGCAGAAGAGAAGAAAGAAGAAAACGATATCTTTTCGGAAACGAGCGAAAAAGAAGATAATCGTAGTGAGAATCTTGAAAATAAAGAATAATCGAAAATTATTATAATATGAAAATTTCGAAGATCATCATGACGGTAATGCTCTCACTGACATCCTTCGGGGTGGCAGCACAGGAGATATATACCGCTGAAGAAAAACCGATAGTGGTGCAGCTGAAGACTAACGGCCTCTTCTGGCTGGCAGCATCACCTAATATCGGAGTGGAACTGCAAACAGACCTTGGAGTGTCTTTCTCGGCAGACTATGTAGGTGCCTGGTGGAACCGTAACCAGAAACACCGTTACTTCTCAAACTATGCCTTCCAACTGGATGCAAGATACTACCTGTCTTCCAAGGAACAAGATACTCCGTACCTCGGCCACCATGTCGGTGTTTATGGTCAGATGATAACGTATGACTTCGAATTTGGTGGAAAGGGCTATCAGAGTAACGACCTGAGTAAGACATGGGCTATCGGTGCCGCCTACGGCTACCGTATTCCTTTGGGAAAACAGTTTGCGGCAGACTTCACAATCGGAATAGGATATCTCAGAAGTAAGTATGATGTCTATGAACCATATATGGGTCGGTATGTACGTACCAACACCAAAAGACTGAATTATTTCGGTCCTACTCGCCTGGAGGCTTCGCTGATATGGAATATCAATGCTAAGAATAAATAAAATGTGATGTTATATGAAAAAATTGTTATACATAATAGCAGTGACTTTCGTAACAGCGGTAACGCTGACAGGTTGCGAATACAAGGATTTAACGGAAATGGATGATATTTCCATCCGTCCGAAGAAAAAGTTCCTGGTGGACTTCGACTGGACAAAGGTGGAAAACGTTCCCCCTTCCATGCGCGTGGTATTCTGGTCAACGGACTTTGTTCTCAACCAGTCTGGTTTTACGGTGTTCGACATCCTGAACAGCGAGACGGAACTGGAACTTCCAGTAGGAACTTATAACGTAACCGCATGGAACAATAACACGGAATATGTGGTGTATGGAGTACATGGAAACAGAAATAGTACGTATGCTACTACTGGTAGCTACAGTCCTCACGGGAATGCTCAGATTCCAAAGGTACTTGACAGTCTGTATAACGGACAGAAAGTATTGGACTATCCTGACTATATGGTACATGCCAACGAAGTGGACTTTCAACTGGTCAACGATGGAAAAGAACAAAAGCTAATCCTCAATAGTGACAGTATGGTTGTTACCATAGAAGTAAAACTTCGTGGCATAGCCGGACAAGAGTGGTGTCAGAATATCCGTGGGGCTATCAATAATATCGCAGGAAAGCGACTGATGGCGTTTGATAATGCAACAGATGACGCAGTGACCATCATGTTCGATGGCCAGACTCATATTGCTGATAGTACGGTGACAGCGAAATTCTATGTGTTCGGTAAAGAACCAACTAATATCAATAGCTTGCCTCATAAGATGGTATTCTTCTTCTGGCTACCAGGAGGGCAGGTATTCATTCCAATGGATGTAACAAATACTATGTCGAAATATAGCAGGGAAGATAAATATATTTATATTGAATCTCCTGAACTTAATATCGACCTCCGAAAATATATGAAGGGTGGTGGAACTGGAATGATTGTGGATGCCGATGACTGGCAGGAAGGCGATGAAATTCCATTAGACTTCTAAACAAAACGAAATTTTTCTTTATTAGATTTATATTTTATAGTTAACTTTTTGTTTAATTTAATTTTTTACACAACATGAAGAAGATTTTTTCTTTCGCGCTGATCGCATGCGCAATGGTTGCTGGCTTCGCCAGCTGTTCTAACGAAGACGAGGTTCCTGGAGGTGCACAGGCTGGACTGGATACTCGTTCTATCGGATTCTATGGTACTCGTGTAGACGGTAGTGCAATCGGTACTCGTGGCTATGCCACAACTGCAGCCAACGCACTGACCCAGATTGGCAGCTTCCAGACATGGGCCTACGACGACACTACGGACGGTCTCTACATGGGTGCAAGTGCTACAAGTGGTCGCGTCGTTACTGGTGATGGTGCAGGCGCATGGTCGTACTCTCCACAGCAGTTCTGGCCCGTCAATCCGCTGAACTTCGTGGCTGTTACTCCTGCCGACGCTCCTACTGGTGGTACGCTGACCCACAGCACGGCATCTGCTTCTAATGTGGTGACACTGACGTCTAACTTCGTGAACCCCACTGACGTGGAGAATCAGGTGGACATCATGTATGCAAGTGCTGATGACATTGAGAAGGGCGATAACGCAGGTAACGTTCCGTTTACCTTCAAGCACGCTCTCAGCCAGATTGTCTTCAAGGGTAAGTTCAACGATGCTGGTGCCGTTACTAAGGTAACCATCGCTGAGATTTCACTGTGCAACATCAATTCTGCCGGTACTCTTGTTTACACCTCTACCGATGGTTTCTATGGTGGTGCAGAACAGCCTGCTACAAGTGGTACTCCTGCTAACTTTACACTGGATGCCGGTGACCTGGAGGGAGCAGTATTCGACGTAGCTGATGTATTGACTCCGGCTGTTCTCTATACCGCAGAGGATGAAGCAGAGAATCCAGAGCACGTTGCGGGTACTGTTAAGACTCCTGCTGTGCTTCGTGGTACTACTCCGTTCAATCTGACAATCTCAGAGAACGCTACCAAGAAGAACGCTTGGATGATGATTCCTCAGACTACTGCTGCATGGGCTGGCCCTGCTGCCATCAACGCTACTCCTGCTTCTGGCGCTTACCTGAAGGTTCGTGCTCAGATTGAGAAGGATGGTGTAGTTATCCTCGGTAATGCCGCCGCTGACGCTCTGTACATCCCTCTGTCAATCAACTGGGATCGCTCGAAGAAGTATATCTATACGCTCGAGTTCAACGGTGCCAACGCTCTGACTCCTATCACCTTCAGTGTGGCTGCTCAGGACTGGACGGATGCTGATCCTCAGCCTGGTGACATCAGCTTCTAATCTGATGACTCTCTCGCTGCCGTCATAGGCAGAAATCATGATGATTCATGAACTCTGGCGGCAGGTCTTCTTTTAAGGACTTGCCGCCATCTTATTCACTCTTTATCAAGAAATCAAAAAAAATGAATTTAGTACGTACCATATTTGCACTAAGCATTGGACTGGTTGTTACAGGATGTACCAACTATATGGAGGATGACTTCTCTGTTTCTCAGAACGAAATAGAAAATAGCATTGTTTTTGACAATGTTTCTGTTGATAGTAGAGCACTTGCCACCCGTGGCTATGCCACTACAGCCGCTAACGCACTAACTCAGATTGGCAGCTTCCTGACTTGGGCCTACGACGACACAACGGACGGACTCTATATGGGTGCAAGTGCTACAAGTGGTCGCGTCGTTACTGGTGATGGTGCTGGCGCATGGTCGTACTCTCCACAGCAGTTCTGGTCCGTCAATCCGCTGAACTTCGTGGCTGTTACTCCTGCTGCAGCTCCTACGGGTGGTGCACTGACTCACAGTACAGCATCTGCGTCTAACGTCGTGACACTGACATCAAACTACACAGTTCCTGTCGATGTGGAAAACCAGATAGACCTGATGTATGCAGAGGCAGACGGCGTAACTAAGTCTTCTAATGGTGGTAACGTTCCTTACACCTTTAAACATGCTCTCAGCCAAATCGTCTTTAAAGGAAAGCTGCCAACAAGTGGAGCAATAACAAAGGTAACCATCGCTGAGATCTCACTGTGTAACATCAATTCAGCAGGTACTATTTCTTTTTCCTCTGATGGAATTTTTTACGGTGGTGAACTTTATGGTACAACAAGTGTTCCTGCTAACTATACCCTTGATGCTGATGACCTGGAAAAATCAGTATTCGAGGTAGGACAGGGTGGTATTGTTGCCGGAACAGCATTTAATCTGACTGTTTCAGAAAATAACACCAAGAAAAATGCGTGGATGCTCCTTCCACAACATACTGCTGCATGGGCTGGCCCAGCTGCCATCAACGCTACTCCTGCTTCTGGCGCTTACCTAAAGGTTCGTGCACAACTGGAAAAAGATGGTGTCGTTATCCTCGGCAATGCCGAAGCTGACACTTTCTATATTCCTCTCACCACCAACTGGGATCGCTCGAAGAAATATGTCTATACTCTCGAATTTAATGGAACTAACGCTCTGACTCCTATCACCTTTAGCGTTGCTGCTCAGGACTGGATAGAAGTTGATGCTTACTATGCTTATAATGATATCACGGCAACAGCTAATGCCGCACAAGATATGAGTGCCAGCCTGACGAATACTGGTAATTTCAGTGGAATCACTGCCATTGATAATAGTCATTTCGCTATCGTCGATGACAAATCCATTAACGAAGGATGGTACCCCATCACGATGTCCTTTAATGCGAATGGTTCTATAGCCTCATTAACACAAGGCAGCTTCGTTACAGCTGCGTCTGACATGACTAATCAAGATAATGAGGCCATAGCATATAATCCTGCAAGAGGAACGTTCTTCCTGACAAGGGAAATGGGTAACCAGATATTCGAATATAATTCTGACGGATCACCATCAAGTAAATATATCTCTACCTCTGATTACTCTGGTATAACGAGTAATGCGGGTTTCGAGAGTCTGACATATAATCCGAATTATCGTAAGTTCTATACAACAACAGAACGGGCTACATCATCCGACGATGCTGGTACTGTCACTATCAGACAATATGACGGTAATAGCCTGAATAATGATGGAAACTGGAAATACGAGTTGGAGGATGCTCTCTATTCTCCTGCTTCAGGAGATACATATGCCAAGGGTGTCAGTGACTTGTGTACCTTGGAGGATGGGCGTATTCTCGTATTGGAACGTGAGGCGTTGGTATCTCCTGGCACTGTGTCTGCGCGAACAACAACAAAGATATTCGTTGTTAATCCCGCAATAACAGCTAATGGTGGTTCTCTCGAAAAATCTCTTCTCATATCGTGGACTACTACAGATAGTATGTTTAGCGTAATGTCAAAGGGTTACTTTGACTTCGCCAATTACGAAGGAATGTGCCTCGGTCCACGGCTGGAAAACGGCGCAAGGGTTCTGATTCTTCTGACTGACTCTCAGAACAGATACAGCATCGGTAGCTTCGGTCTGAAAGACTTCTGGAAAACAATACAGCTGCAAGGCATCTAATATAAATCAATAATCTAAGGATTCTAATATGCGAAACAAGTTTTTTATTCCACTAACGGCCATTGCGTTGTTTTTCGCTGCCTGCTCACAGGACGGCTCTTATGACAACGATACCCCAGGAGGGGAAATAGACAATGGTCAGATTGCTTTCAGACCCATGGAAATAGGGTCTAATAGCAGTGAGATTGATCCTACTCGTGCCATTCAGACGACAACGGCAACGATTACCACATACGGTGTTAGCAGCTCGGTATGTGATGCTTCTACAGGAACATACGCCTCAGTAGGGTGTGGTTCTTACTTCTATAATGAAGAAATTACCGCTGCAACAGGCAGGTGTAAATACTACTGGCCAGGATCATCATACAAGATTTCATTCTTTGGCTATGCTCCTTATGGGGAAGATATACTGACACTATCCTCGGCAGCGTCAAAGGTGGGATATCCTGTGTATTCCTATACAGTACCGGCAGGGGTGGCAGCACAGCTGGACTTTATGACAGCTGACGTGCTGGATAGGATTGCTACGCCAACTACAACACCTGTCACGCTGACATTCAAACATCGGTGTTCAGACATTCGTTTCAGTGTGACAAACAGAAATCCTAATGATGCACTGACACTGAAGTCTATCTCCTTGGTCGGCATGAAATATGCCGGCACATTTGAAGGAGAAACATGGACGCTGACAGAATCCGCAAACACCTCTTCTGTCCATCCGTTTACGTTTACTACCAATACAGAGATAGCTGCTGGGGCTACCATTGATGCCACTGGTACAATCAACCACTTTATGGTGTTGCCACAAACTATCTCATCTGGTACTGACTTTATCATTGTCAAGACAACGGAATATGGTGCTGAGAAGACATACACCTATACTCTCGATAGTAATATAACTCTCGAAAAGGGTAAGTCATACACCTTTAGTCTTATTATCGGTAACGGTGAGCTGATAGTTGACCCTGACACAGATGTCAACGACTGGGAGGTGGTACAGGTATATCTAACCGGTGATGTTAATATCAATGGCTACGACGATACTGACCAAAGCGTTTCTGGTGGTGGCGTGAACACCAATCCACAGAATCCTGAAGAACAGAACGTAGGAGGCAGTACCGTCGGTGTTAACGACTGGCAATAGCAAATAGTGATAATAAATATTTTTTCTGATTTTAATAGATTTACAATTATGAAGGTAAACAAGCTTTTCCTGTTAAGTGCCATCACAGCACTGTGCATGACAGCCTGCTCAGCTGACGATGAAATGGTCAGCAATAATCAGGCTCCCATTAATCCCGACAACCTCAATATCGAGGTAAGTGACGCGGGTACAATGACTGATGAACCTACACGTGCGACCTACTCTGGTCTCACTACTACTTTTGAAAATGGTGACGCTATCGGTGTGTATGCCGTGAATGCTTCTGGTACTGTGATGACGGCCAATGCTAAGTTTACAAAGTCTGGCGACTCATGGACTTCACCAACAAGCGTAGTGTTCAACCCTGAATGGTCTTACTATGCTTATTATCCTTGGGTGGCATCCCCCTATTCACCGAACTTTGCTGCATCGGGTGTGGATAACCAGTTTGCCACATTCATCGCCGATGCCAGCAATAAGTTCCACCAGACAAACCAGAGCACCAAGGCGAACTACCAAGCTTCTGACTTGATGATAGCACAAGGCTCTCCGTCCGGCACAAATAAGGTCATCTTCTCGATGTACCATAAGAAGGGCCTGGCAAGATTGTCTGGCGGTGGCATGGCATTCACTACTTTCAGTGGTAATGTGCCTTATACCAATGGTGATTATAAATACTACCTGATGAAGCCGTCTACTGCCACCACGGTGGGTGGCAAGTCACTGACGGCAGCATCGGGAAAGTATGTGGACTGCGTATATGACATGGCAACGGTGGCTTCATCAGCAACGGATATTTCCATGTATAATACGGCAGGAACGCTGCAAGGCAGCCGCTCAACAGCGAACTGTTATATGATACATAATGCCGGAACATATAAGCTGCCTCTGGTATATGGTAACGCCATCACAAGTGGTAGCACCAAGACATCAGCATATCAGGCTCCGTCAGGTAGCGGTACCTACCGCATGGCGAACTTCAAGAACCATGCCAATCAGAATATCACTGACCCATGGATCAAGAATAATAACAAGGGTGGTGGAGTGAAGATTTCCGTTGATGAAGCAGAACTGATGTGGCAGGATGCCAATGGTCTGATAGATGCCGTAGGTGTAAGCGGTGACTGGCTGGTGTTCCGCGTACCGTCAGCAGCCAGCACCAAGGCCGGTAACGCCGTGGTGGCTGCAAAGGACGACGGCACCATCGTGTGGTCATGGCATATATGGGTGACCACAGAGACTTATGCCTCGACAACAACGGTGACAACAAGTGCAAATACCTATAAGGTGACGAACGTCAACCTCGGATGGATTCCAACAGGTGGCGGTGGTAA
>Ga0310786_10004628_pt1 | contig 19079 bp, 46 predicted proteins | sample AusTroGonzalo_MG_FD_203881 | JGI IMG/M metagenome (GOLD analysis project Ga0310786, IMG submission 203881) | Bovine rumen microbial communities from tropical cattle in Woodstock, Queensland, Australia - Gonzalo_03 (v2) (version 2) | ecosystem: Host-associated > Mammals > Digestive system >... | reverse complement strand
AAAAAAATGTTATAATATAAGGTTAGGGTCAAAATTCGGGCCGGTTGGTCCATTAGCGGCCCGGCGAAGGGATAACCTTCTATTATACCACAAACCCGGCCCTCTTGTCAAGGGGTTTTTGAAAAATAATTTATTATTTTTTCTAATTATATTATATCAAAAATTTTCATAAAGGTCAAACCCTGGTGTAAAGGTTTTTGCTTTACACTTAAAAAAACTGTAAAGGCGATGCCTTTACAGTTCAATGGTGTAGGTTTTGCGGATGGTCACTTGAACCTTTTTCGGTTTCTTACGACCACAATTAAAGCGGTCATTTCGGACGAACGAACCGATTTCCATTTCTTGCCATTTTTGGCGGTTTCTGTCCTCGTAGCGGAGAGTGTTATACTTTGAGAGGGGTAGCGTCCAATCGTATTGAAAGCAATCGGATTTCGGCATCGTCAAGGTTTTTGCTCGGCGGTAGTTTCGCGTATGCTCGGTGGCGCGCCTTTTAAGGTCATTCGTTGTGCCGATTTTAAGAATGTAGTTTCCGTCAATATCCACATAATGCCCTACATAAAGAAATTCTTTTTCGTGCATTTTTCACCTTTTTTAACGCGCCGTTGGCAATTTTTTGTTATTTTTTTCACATTTTTTTGCCAACGGCGCGTTTTTTTACTGTTTTTTCGGTCTATGTTCGGTCAAAGTGATTGAAAACTGCTTGCCATCGCATTCAAAATCAATCTGCCGTTCAATATTTGATACGGAAAGGGAAGAAATTTCGTCATCTTCGCCCAAAAACTGATTGATTTTAGCAATTAACGAGCGTTTTGTTTCGTTCGGCTTGCGCTCACGCTTGGTGAATACATAGTTAGGATTTTTGCGCTTGCTATCTACTGTGGTATACTGTTTAGCGATTTTTTTCTGTTCTTCGGTCAAGTCAAATTCGGTTGCCTTGCCATGTTCCACTTCATCATCGTAAAGCACCATTTCGGTAGCTTCGGTTTCGGTAAAGCCCAAACCTTGCAAGCGTTTTACTTCTTTTTCTTGCGCTTTAGTGAGAGCCACGCTATCACTCCTTCCTTAAATTCGGTGTAAAGGTGGGGGCTTTACACCCCCACCTTTTTGGGGGATTACTCCGCAAGGGAGTAATAGATGACACGCTTTTCAACGGTCTTGACGAGCTTACCCTCAAGCTCAAGGTGACGGCAGATAACCGCAATCCTCTGCGTACCACTCGCATTCGCAAGCTGAGGCACAAGAGCCTTGATTTCGGAGAGGCGGTACATCTTACCGCTTTCCATCACAGTAGGCACGAGTTCCGCGATTTCCGTGTTCTCCATCTGCGTGGCGGTCGGCTTGTCGGAACGCTTGGCGTTCTTGTTGGCGAGCAGTTCCATCTCATGCTCGATAAATTCAACGAGAGAGGGATTTGCCTGTACTTCAGCAAGGGAAAGCAGGGCATTGAAATTGTCCATCTTGGTTACACGGTTACTCATAGTATCAATTCCTTTCTGGTTTTTAGGACTGTCCTTGTCCTTTTGTGATTTTATTATAGCACACTTTGTGCTATTTGTCAAGAGGTTTTCGGCAATTTTTTTATTCTTTTTTCATAGCTTTGGCAACTTGCGCAGGTAAGCTATAACTCGCAAGTCCGACGCCTCTATCCTCTTGACATATTTATTATAGCACATCTTGTGCTGTTTGTCAAGGGGTTTTTCAAAAATTTTTGAAAAATTTTTTCGGAGTGGGCGCTTCGCACTGTTCACACCGACCGCGCCTCTCGTTTTTGTATAGGGTGTGTCCACCGCCCCTTGACAATTAATAGTATAGCACATCTACAAGCATTTGTCAATCGTCAAAATGCACAAAGATGCCAGGGTTTTGGGAAAAATCTTTGTGCATTTTGCCTATTGACAATCGCTGGAAAAAGTGGTATAATGGAATTTTAACCTAAATACCGCGCGTCTTGGGCGAAGACGCGCGGTCCAAAGAATAGGACAATAAGAGTCCGATTAATCGGACTCTCCTTGTTGTTCCTCATATTCAATCCAAATAGCAGGCGTTCCTATCGGCGCGGGTGGGTTGTCCTGTGGAAAACTGAAACCATTGTTCCGTTCTGTCCAAGTTTCGTTCTCGTCGGGGAAAATGTCAATTTCGGGGTGGTCCTCGGGTTCTTCCGCTCCGCACCAATACTCGCAAGAGCAATACTGTTCGGCATCGTAGGGGCAGGGACCGAAATCACAAGGGGTTTCTCTGCGTAGGCTCATTTTTCATATCTCCTTTTTATTTGTTCATCCCAAAGTTTTTCTTGTTCTTCTTCGGAAAGAAGTTCTTTAACGGGAATGATTAAAAAATCTCTTTCCAACATTTCGGGGAGTGATGTGTATTTCATTGCATTTTCATTGAGTGTACCAACGAGTGAACCATCGGTATCATAAATAAGCCACATCATTTTTCTTTACCTCTTTCGCTTCGTTGTGACTTTATTATATCACAAACCTCTCGATTTGTCAAGAGGTTTGTGAATTTTTTTTACAACCAAGCAAAATATTCGGAATTGGTGAAAAATTCCTCAACAGCGGGGTCAATGATTTCGCTGTTGTAAGTTTCTTCGAGTTCGGCTAAATCAATTTCGTCACTCCCCAAAACTTCATAAGCAGTATAATTATGATTGACCCAATCTTCAAACCTTTCTACATCAAGAGCATAAGGCTGATACAATTCATAATCATTGACTAACTGTTCGTAGATTTCTTGAGCCATCTTTTTAGAATCAAACACTATGTAATCGCGGGCTTCATAATCAATGAGATAATTGCTATTTACAATTAAATTTTTCATTTTGTTTGTCATTTTTGTTTACTTCTTTCTTTCTTTGATGGTTTTATTATAGCATACTTTTAGTTATTTGTCAAGTGCCGTTACCAAATTTTTTAATATTTTTTGGTAAAAATTTGGTAACGGCACTTTTTTACAGCCACGCAAAATATTCACTATTTGTCATGAAGACATAAAGCTTTTCTTCACAATATTTTTCATACTCTCCATAAATATCTTCCATAGAATTTCCAGCCTGAAGAGCAGTATAGAGCAAAAATGCGTTATAATTGTCATTTATCCATTCTTTAAAATTAACGGCATCGCAATAGTAGAAATTTTCTTCTTTCAAATGGAGATAAAATCCTACTTCATCATCGTGGTCAATAAGAGTTGCTTCTTTTGTTTCCCAATCAATAAAATAAGTGTTTTCATGAATTAAGTCCATAACAGTTCTCATTTTTTTTACCTCTTTCTTTTATTTGGTGATTATAGTATAGCACACTTTGCGGAGTTTGTCAAGTGTTTTTTTCTTCTTCTTCCAATTCTTTTTTGCGGGCGATAATCATTGCTTCATAACAATTCATTGCGTAATCCGCAATGCTTTTTGAATGGTCAAGCCATTCCATTCGGCTCGCGCATTCCAACAGCCACGGGAAAATCTGCATCCATTCAAGTGCATAGGGGCTTTTCTTAAAATCAGAAAAGTGGAAACGGCTGTCAGGATGTTTAGTGCTCGCGCCCCAACATTCAAAAATTGTATCGTGGTTTTCTACAATGGAGTAAAGTTTATACATTTTTGCCCATCCTTTCTTCTTTGGTTTCAAGATAGTCAAACTGCGCGAGGCACTCAATGTTCCCTGTAAGCGCATACTCAAATACATCGCGCGCGGTATGGTAGGCAAGGTACTGAGAACGGTGTTTGGAATTATCAATCCGCGCCGTAAAAATGTGGCGTACAAGGTCAACGGTCTTTTGGTCAAGTTTATAAATCTTTTTTTTCATTTGGATTACCTTCCTTTCTTTTTACAATTATATTTTACCATATTTTTGGGAAAATGTCAAGTCGGTAAAATAACCAGGGTTTTGGTCCAGAAATTGTGTAAAATGTACAAATTCGCAAATACGGTGCGACCTCAGCCTTGGCGACCGAGGTCGCACCGCTCAGGCTTTTTGTGCAATTTGTACAATGAATATTTATTCAGAGGGCTGTATAAAAATCCAAAATAAAAATGCCCCCTCACTCGGAGGGGGTTTCGGTGCGGGGTGCGGAGAGGACTATGCGGAAGTGTCTACCGTTGAAGTGGAAATCAATCTGCCGTTCGGGATTTGTGACGATGGGGTCGGTATCGGCAAGCCATTCGGTAAACCATTCAATCAGTTTGCGTTTATCGGGGTCGGGCTTGCGTTCCCGTTTGGTGAAAGTGTAGGTTCTCGTTCCCATGGAGCGGGCTTGCTTACTTGCTTTTTTCTGTTCTTCGGTAAGCGGGAAGAGGTCAGCACCATGGTCGATTGCTTCATCATCGGCAAGCATTTGTTTTGCTTCCTCTTCGGAGATACCGAAAGTTGCCATAAAGCAAGCAATTTTTTCGTTGTCCATTTGAATCCCCCTTTTCTTCGGAATAAGCGGGGCGGGTGGAGTTCCCGCCCCTCAGTGGTTTGGATTAGTCGGCAAGCGAGTAATAGATTACCCGCTTATCCACGGTCTTGACAAGCACGCCCTCGGCTTCGAGTTTACGGCAGATAACCGCAATCCTCTGAGTACCGCTTGCGTCAGCAAGTTTCGGAATGAGAGCCTTAATTTCGGACAGGCGGTACAGCTTTCCGCTCTCAAGGACGGTGGGGATAAGTTCGGCAATCTCGGCATTTTCTACCTGAGTAGCGGTCGGCTTATCGGAGCGCTTGGCGTTCTTATTCGCAAGCAGTTCAAGTTCGTGGTTGATGAATTCCACAAGGTCGGGGCGGTTGGCGGTTTCAGCGATGGTGCGGAGTGCTTCAAAATTGTCTTTCTTGGTAACCTTCATAGTTATCAATCCTTTCTCGTTTTAGAGGGTGTCGTTCCCTTTTTTGATTTTTTATTGTCAAGGTTTCTTTCCCTTTAACATCTTTATTATATCACACCTTTTTTAGTTTGTCAAGTGTTTTTTTCACTTTTTTTAATTTTTTTTGTGGGGCGGGCGGTATGTTTCCCGCCCCTCACATTATCTATTATAGCAGATTTGCTTTTGTTTGTCAAGTCTTTTTTGAGAATTCCTTGAAATTTTTTTGCGGAATCTGCCAACAATTACGGCGAATTTTCGTTTCCATCCGCTTGTGCTGACCATAACATTTTGCGAGAATTGCCGTTTCAATCTGTACATCCTCAAGCCCCGTGTGACTTTCTGTAAAGGAAATGTCTTTACAGATGTAGCGGTAGGCAATTTCTGCGGAAGTGGGAGTGTTGCCGTTTTCTTTTGCCAAATCGTTTTCAATCACAAACTTGAAAAAGGATTTTTGCGAAAGAATAGTCTGACAAGCCATATTCCAAATACAATGGATTTCCGTGCCGTAGGGGAAAAAGTAGCGGTATTCAGATTTCGTCAAGTAGCGGAGAGTGCGGTTCAAGCCGTTGAGGTCAAACGAGGCATTATAGGCGAAAACATCGTTGGTGCGGTATTTCCGCATAGTGCGTTCAACAATCTTCTTTGCGGTCATAATGCTGACCATTTTGCGCTTGCCATTGCTAAAATCTCTGTAATACTGCGGAATCTTTTCGGCATAGTAAGCAGAGGTCAAGAGGTCGGCATTGTTAATGAAAAGTTCGGAAATCATAAGGGAGTGTTCTTCATAGATGTTCCCTTTGCGGTCAGTAATCGCAAAACCGACATCGTAGGCAAGAGCATCGTCAATCATGTTTGCGGTTTCAATATCAACCACAAGGAGATAGTGTTTGCGGTAGTCAATTTCGGTGTTCATAATTTGTTCATTTTTCCTTTCTGTCTATTGGGGCTTATCTTCATTTCCCTCATTGACAGTACCTATTATATCACAAGTGTTTTCGTTTGTCAAGCACTTTTTTCAGTTTTTTTTCAAAAAATTTTTATACAATTTCAGTGAATGAATATACAAGGGTGGAATGTATATTTATACATTGGGGGTGTATAATTATACATTGTGTAATTTGCACAAAAACCAGGGTTTTCCGGGAAAAATGTTTGTGCAACTTGCCTATTGACAAACGAGCGAAAAAATGGTATAATGGAGTGTTAGGCCAAATTCCGGGCGTCTCCCCCGCAGACGCCCGGCTCAATAGAATGCCCAAAACCCCCGCGCAAGGCGAGGGCTTTGGGGAAAGGAGGTACATAGAGGAAATTGGTGGAGTAGTTCGAAGGCACTACCCCAAGCCTGTGGGGGTTTTAATCACCGTATTCTTTCAGCAGAAAATCCATTTCATCAGAAATTTTCTGTTTCAAGTCAGAGATTTTTACTCCGTCCAGTTCGACCTGATAGGTTTCCATCAGTTTTAAGCCATCAAGAGTAGTTCTCAATGCGTTATACTTATGTTCCCAAAGTTTCATTTTGATTTTCCTTTCTGATGTAGGTCATCACCCTTATTTCATCTTTATTATATCACACTTTTTTGCTTTTGTCAAGCATTTTTTTGACTTTTTCAAAATTTTCTTTGGCTTCTTCTTCGGTTTTAAAACCAATATTTACGAATTCATATTCACCACCGAGGGGCTTTTTCTTGAGATAATAGATAGGGGAGCGTGTTGAATAATGGAATTTAATTGTGTACCCCTCTAACTCAATAGCCCGAACATTTTCAAGAGATACGCACGAAGTATCAAAGCAAACAAAATTCATTTTTTTAACCTCTTTCTTTTTTGATTTCGTATTTATTATATCATAGATTTTTTACTTTGTCAATAGGTTTTTGAAATTTTTTTGAAGGGCGGGGGCGGTTAGCCCGCCACCCTTTCAAAGTATTCAATCAAATCGGTTTCAACGGGATTGACAGTTTCACCGAGCGACCATCCTTTGCGGATTTTTGCGTTATCATCAATCAGCACCGCAAGTTCATTTTCTGCGAGATACCGCCGAACGCAATTTGCTTTAGTCGTTCCGTACTTTACGCCGTGGAATTTATCGAACGGAAAACCATTTTCTTTGAGCCACTCAAGTTTAGCTTTGCGAACCGCTATATCATATTCTTTGGTACTGTCTTTTGAGAGCCAAGTGACAACTACCACTTTTGCACCGCTTGCTTTCAACGCTTTTGCGAGTCGAGCCATATCCCACATCGGTTTAGCTTCTTTGTAGGGGCTTGCGTTATAGTTTCTCAGTTTCGGAAGCCAATCTTTTACTCCGTACAAGTCAGCAATCGTTCCATCCATATCGAATACATACATCATTTTTGTTTACCTCTCTTTCGTTTTTGTGGCTTTATTATAGCATACTTTCAAGCATTTGTCAAGTGTTTTTTTGAAATTTTTTAATTATTTGGGTTGTATTCAATTACATGATTATTTTTGCAAGCCCAATAGTAATCACCACGGTCAACACCAACAAAATGAAATTCTTCGCCGCAAATGGTACAAATACCATTATTATATTTTTCTTTTTGGTGTTTATGGGTATCAATTCCTGCCCAAATAAATATTGCGACAGAACCGAAACCAACAACAAACATAAGAATAAAAAGTAAAATGTTTTGAATAGAGTCTTTCATTTTTGTTACCTCTCTTTCTTTCTTACAGGTACATTATAGCATACTTTCAAGCATTTGTCAAGTGTTTTTTTATTAACTTTGGATAAGTTCATAAAAAAGGAGCGGCGCATCCTCATTCAGAAAACCGTCAACAGTTTGGATTGAGTCCGCGCTGTTAATCAGCATGAGCGATTGCATTTCGCGGGGGCGGGTTAAAAGCAGGTGAACGCTTTTCTTCATCGCGCAAGCGTAACCAATTTCCCATGCCGTTCCGCTATCGCTGTCCATGCCGTCATAGATTGCGACCACGGCATCCGCCTCAATCAGCGCGTCCATATCGGCTTCGTATACTTTACGCGCCCACACATAATTCGCCAAATCCCATGCGTTCGGTACTTCGTGTTCCATAGGGGAGTAAACCTCATGCCCCTCGTCGCGCAGACGATTGACAACCTTTTTTATTCTTTCCTTTTGGAGCGGATTAAAAAGCGGGCTTGCAAGATAAATTTTCATTTTGTGTTCCTCTCTTTCGTTTTTGCGGTTTTATTATATCACATCATCGTTCAAATGTCAATAGTCAAATCGCACAAAAAGCCAGGGTTTTTGGGAAAAATTTTTGGTGATTTTGCCTATTGACTTTCCGGCGCGGAAATGGTATAATAGGGGGATATCGCAAACTCGGAGCGTCGGCAATAGGTCATGGCCGCCGACGCTCCGCCAGGCATTTTAGGGAGAAAAAAAATAGAACTGAGTGTTCGGAAAACTCAGTTCAAAATATCGGAAGAGCGAGTGTTGTGCGAATTCGGTTGAGATACGGAATATCTCGAACCTTGGTAAATTACCAATCTTGAATTTGCTTAGAGCAAAATTCCTTTAAAGGGCATTTTGAACAATCATTTTGAATTGTACAAAATTTAATTAAAAGGAAAAGTGCTTGTAGCAAATCTGTTGAAATCGCCATTCGCATTTTCACTCCTTATTTATTTTTCTATATATATTATATAAAAAATTTTTAAAAAAGTCAAGACTTTTTAAAAAAGTCTTGACAAAATGGAGGTAGGTTTTAGTCGAGTTCAACATCAATTTCATAACATTGAATTAAAGCGAAAACCTTTGTGATTTCATAACCTACTTTATTGTAAAAATAGTATTCAACCCAATCCAAACCTTTACAGTTAATACCCGTGGGGCGGTCTCCGCCGAGCCTTTTTATTTCTCTCTGAACATATTCTTCCGCGTTCTCCATTGAGGAAAACACCGCCGTCATATCGCCCCAAGTTGAATATGGATTTTCTTCGCAAAATTTAACTACATAAACTTCTTTCATTTTTTATTCTCCTTCGTAAACTTTAGTCATATACCAGACAGAACCATCAATTTTATCAACTTCAACAACAAAATATCCCCAGCAAAGATATTCATTTTGGGCATCGCATTGAACAATGATTTTTTTCAATTCGTCTAATTCAATGGGACGATATTCTTCTTCGCCATTATATAAATCACGGAACATTATTATCATTTTCTTCGCCCTCCTAAATCTGAACGGCGCGTTTTTCTTTCGCGCGGTTGTAGTGAGAACCCTTGCCCTTTTTAATGGGGACTACGCCGTGGCGTTTCATCGTCTTGAGGTAATCGGCAAGAGCCTCACCCTCTTTTTTAGTGGATTTCTTAATCGTGTCTTTATTCATTGTGAGAACCGTCCTTTCTTTTTCTTACAGGCTTATTGTAGCATAATTTTTTTATTTTGTCAATAGGAAATTGTAAAATCTTTAGAACAAATAGAAGTTTTATTTTCATCGCAAAAGAAAATTATCAATACTGCGGCATCACTACGGAGAGAATTCACAAAAGAACCGCCTCCACAATTTTCAAATTCAGCAAGATTAATGAGTATTTCATTAAACTCAATACTAAAATCAAGAAAATGTTCTTCATCTTCAAAAACAAGACAAGGAGTGGTTTCATCTTCAACAGGGTCGGCATAATATTTAGATAAATACTGTTCAATAATAGCAAAAACTGTTTCAATGGTGATAGTCATTTTTCTTACCTCTTTCTTTTTTGTTGATTTAATTATATCACATATTTTTTATTTTGTCAATAGCCGTTACCAAATTTTTTAATATTTTTTGACAAAAATTTGGTAACGGCATCTTTAATCAATATTCCCACACATCTAATGCTTCGCAGAGTTCATTAATTGTGATTTCTTCAGAATCGTAACATTCGTTTAAGCCATTAATGTTAAATACAGGACACCAAGAATCAAGGCTACACAAGCGATGGGCCGCCGCCTTAAAATCTTCAATTGCTTTATTAATTTCTTTCTTTTTTCTCTGTTGGAGTTCTGCCGTACCATAGTCAAGAATTTCCGAAAGGGCATTACTTGGTTGTTTTTTGATTTCTGTAATAATTTCTTCAATAGTCATTTTATTTATTTCCTTTCTTTATTGTGATTTTATTATATCATATTTTATTTGATTTGTCAAGTGCCGTTACCAAATTTTTTAATATTTTTTGGTAAAAATTTGGTAACGGCACGTTTCATTTTGCTTACCTCTTTAAATAGTGTCAAGCCCATAGCTTTCCGCTTGCCAATCAGTAAATACGCCGCCGTAAGCAAGATATTCACCTTCAAATTCTTCTTGCGCAATCGCAAGGGCTTCTTCGTAATTCTCGGCATAGACAAAAAACTCGTAGCCCGCATCTTCACCTGTTTCAACAGTAAATAAATGATTTTTACTATACATTGTTGTTACCTCTTTCTTTCATTTGGTGATTTTATTATATCATAGAGAGCAGTATTTGTCAATAGACAAGTTACACAAAAATTCCAGGGCTTTCGGGCATAAAGTTTGGCTATTTTGTCTATTGACTTTTGGTCGCAAAAATGCTATAATAGGGGGTGAGCCTAAATTCCGGGCGTCTGGCCCGCGGACGCCCGGCTCAAAATAAAAAATGAGAGCCTTACGGCTCCCAAATCGGACCTTTGGTAAGCGGTCCCTCCGTGCCATCGGTGTAGCACTTACAGAACATCACCTGAATGGGTTCGCCCGCGCGGTTGAGTTCCATTGCCTCATCGTGGCTTTCTACGACTTCTCCCGTTTCAAGGCTCATGTAAAGCACTTTTCTTTCTTTAATCTCTTTCATTTTGAATACCTCTCTTTCATTTCTGTGGTTATATTATAACACAAAACTTTTTATTTGTCAAGTATTTTTTAAGAATTAAATTCGGTATATTCATTACTAATGTGATAGGTAATGATTTCTGCGCTTAAACGCCAACCTAATTGTTTATAACGCTGATTTATTTTTTTGCATTCTTCTTTTGCTACTTCGTAATTTAGACTCATACCAACCTGTAAGACTTCTCCATCCCCAGATATCATTTCAATAACATACGCTCTCATTTTTATTTACCTCTCTTTCGTTTCTGTGTCTTTATTATAACACAAAAACCCCCGTTTGTCAAGGGGTTTTTGAAATTTTTTTAGTTTTTTTATTCATCCTCTTCATCTTCTGCGTAATAGGGGTGCGCTTCGTGGCATTCAACAACCGCTTTCAAGCAATCGTCCCACATACGGGCGAGGGAGCAGTCATCTTCATAGCGGTAGCACTCACAAGAGATTGCGAACTGCACCACAAGCGGATGTTCAAAACCGTAAATTCTAATCATTCTGTGTAAAAGGTTTTCTCTGTAATCGTTCATTTTTACGCCCCCTTTCCGAGCAAAATAATTTCGTTGATTTCGTAGTCAAATCCCCAACCGCCAAAAATATCTTCGGGGTTAAACAGTTTTGCGAGGGCGATGGCGCGAGCCTGAACAACGGTTTCCGCCTCAACCATAATCGCGTCCGAGGTACGAGAGGGAATATTGTGGAGTTTTACAAGATACTGATTTTTCATTTTTACTTACTTCCTTTCTTTTGGTGATTTTATTATAGCACAAAAAAACCTCTTTGTCAAGAGGTTTTTAGATAAAATTTATAATTTTCTAAAAAAGTGTACTGATAGGAAAAACCGTTCTTTTCAAAAAGGTGGATGGTGGCGGGATTGTTTGCCCACGGGGTAGCACCAACAGGTCCAGAAACAAGAGCCGAAGCGGTAGCAATCAATTCGTTCGCAATTCCGCGCCCACGATATTTTTTATTATATACGCATAATCTTTTCAACGCAGTATAATGATAAGCGGGTTCGGGAACGATGGCAAGAGAGCCAACAATTTTTTCATTGATAATTGCTACAAGCAAACGACCTTTTTCAATATCCTCTTTTGCTTGTGCCGTAGTGTTATACGCAATTTTTTTATTTTGTAATGAACGAATGATATGAATTTTATCGGCGGTAATGGCGTATCTGATAATCATTTTATTATCGTCCTTTCCTTTTTCTGTAAATAGTATAACATAAAAAAACCTCTTTGTCAAGAGGTTTTTGAGAAAATTCTGATTAAGATTAACGCTATCGTTATTGCCAAGAACACCACATTTCTCACTTTATCGGCACGGGGCAGGTCAAGTTTGAACGAACGAATCACCGTCCAACCGTTTGCCACAAGGTAGGCGGTTTGCGCGATCATATACGCATAACCCACAGCAATTTGTCCGAAGATACAGAGAGCAAGGGAGATGTAACCGATTGCTTCCCAAAATTTTTCATTGTTCCAAAGTTTTTTCATTTTTAATACCTCTCTTTCATTTGGTGTCTTTATTATAGCATAAAAAAACCTCTTTGTCAAGAGGTTTTTTGATTTTTTTATTTATTTTCTTCATAAGTATAAGATATTTCGATACCATCCTTTTTAGCTTTTTTAATTTGTTTGCGCAGAAGGAACAAAGCAAGTTTCCAATACTTTTCAGCCTGTTCAGCGCTATCAGCGCTAATAATCTGGGTGTAAGACGGCTCATTGTTAATGTACAGAGTAAAAGTGAATTTTTTCATTTTTTATTTCCTTCCTTTCATTTGGTGTCTTTATTATAGCACATTTTTAATTGTTTGTCAAGAGGTTTTTTGTAAATTTTGAATATCTTCAAAAAGTTTTTTATAAACTTTATCGCAATTCACTTTAGTTTCACAATCGACGAAAACACTTTCGCCACTCGGAGAGCCCACAGTCCGTTTATAGTGGAACTCAATTTCTTTTCCTTCTTGGGTAATTTCACGAATACCTTCAAGATTAACAATAACACCATAACACATTACAAACATTTTTTATTACCTCTCTTTCATTTGGTGTCTTTATTATAGCACATTTTGCGGAATTTGTCAATACCTTTTCTTAAAAAATGTGAACAAATTACCCAAACTGTGACAATTAAAATACCCAAGCTAATAGTAATCATAATCCAAGCAAGATACAAACCAAACATTTTATTTACCTCTCTTTCTTTTGTGTCTTTATTATATCATAGATTTGGAGATTTGTCAAGTATTTTTAAAAAAAATTTTTTCTGCGCGTAGTACCATTTTTGGGACATGGCAAAATGCATAAAAAACCAGGGTTTTGATCCGGAAATTTTGGTAAAAATGCTAAAACGCAAACACGGCGCGCTTGCCTGGAATAGGATCGCAAGCGCGCCGCTCAATAAAATAAAAGTGAGAGGGCTTAGCCCTCCCACCACGCTTCCGAGAGATCCTCGGGTTCAGGGAGCGGAATCAGATCCGCAAATTCAGCAAGGTTGAAGAATTCGAACTCGTCCTCGTAGATTTCATAATCAAGACCGTTAAACATTTTTCATTACCTCTCTTTCTTTGTTGTCTTTATTATAACACATCTTTTTTAGTTTGTCAAGGGGTTTTTATAAAAAAATGAAAAAAATTTTCAAATTAAAATTCAATCTAAAAAATGAAAACAAAAACGAAACTGAAATGAAATGAAAAATAAAAGTGGAGTTTTCACTCCACTGATTTTACTAAATACCACTTGTAATAATATTCCATGTTCGCATGGTCTTGAAAAACTGAACAGCCGATTTTCTTCTCGTCCCGAAGTTCAGATAAAGCATTGAGGAATTCTTTTGAGCAGAGCCAGATGCGCAAAGCACTCGCAATTTCGCACTGACGGCAGCCCGGATTTTCCTTAATGTAATTGTAGATTTTTTCTTTCATTTTTAAGCACCTCTCTTTCTTTGGTGATTTTATTATAGCACAAAAGCCCAAGTTTGTCAAGGGCTTTTGGCAATTTTTTTAAGATTTTTTGTAAAAAATTTGGCAAGTGCCGTTACGAGATTGCGCTCAACAGATAGATTTGAATATCGTTAAAATCAACTTTCGCGCCGTATATTCGCAGGTTATCTTGTAGACTTGATTTAATATCAAAGAAATTCAAATCTTGAATATCATTGATATTCACCGCGGTTCCGTTCCCGCAAACAAGCACTTCTTCGCCAAGGAATTCTTGACCACCGCACCATGCGTCACTTGTAAAAAAGAAATCGTTTACAAGGTCTTCAATACTTTCTTCATCCATCGTGGAAAAATCAACTTTTTCCATCGGTACGCCAACAATAATTTTTGCTTGATATTGTACACTCATTTTTATTCATTCCTTTCTTTTGGTGCTTTTATTATAACACAAAAAACCTCTTTTGTCAAGAGGTTTTTTTGTAATGCAAAGAAATTCTTTTGAAAACATCTTCGGCGGTCAAGTAGCCTTCAACATCATCGTATTCATTATCCACAAGCCCCATCATTTCAAGGAGCCCACGGTCACCGCCATAAGAAAATTTGTGGCAAATAACATCGCACACATTTTTCTTGCGGTTAGGATACCAAATCTGCGGAACGCTCTCTCTGCCGAAGCTGAAAAGCTGTTTGTCCATATAGGTGATTTCGAAGGGGATGCGAGCATTGGTCAGCATTTCAGCGAGTTTTGCCATTTCAGTCATTTTTTATTACCTCTTTCTTTCTTTTGGTGATTTTATTATAGCATAATTTTTTATATTTGTCAATAGTTTTTTGTAAAAAACTTTTTTATTTTTTTTGTAAAAAACTATTGACAAATGGTTTCTTTTGTGATATACTTATAACTGTCAAGAGGACAAAGGATAGTTCAAAGAAAGAACGCCCCTAATGGGGAAACGCGGATGCGCTATATAAATTTCTATCAAGCGCCCTTTGGAAGTCTTGTAAGTAGCGAAGGTTAAGCAACCGAGAAGCCCATCGAAGGCGCCGTTGAGGGGTGATGAAGTCGGGACTCTTTGCGAACACAGGGTGCCTCTTGGCACCCCGTAGATTGCTTTTGACCTGTTGGGAACTACCTCCGCCCAGCAGGTCTTTGTCCCATAGTTAGGACTTGGTTTCGGGATTTGGCCGTATGGAGTTGGCCTATGCATTTGGCCGGTAAAATATGGCAATAGTGATTTTTGGCGAAAAACGGGCCGCGACCATCGCCCGCGGCCCGCCAAGGGTATGTAAAGCTATCGTCTTTACAGGGGGTTGGGCGCAAAGGCTTTTGCTTTACAGAGGTGTAAAGGTGAGGCCTTTACAGCCTCACCTTAATCTCTGTAAAGGTTCCCAGCTTTACGCTGATGATTTCGGCATCCGCCAGTTCGTTAGGCGTGAGTTTAATTTTAGCATACAGTGTATCATCATCGCCTTCGCCGTAAGTGGCATCATCAGAGGCCCATACGCCTTCATAACTGTAAAAGCTCAACTGTTCCTCACCTTCATCGGTAAGCACGATGTATTCTAAAGTTACATCCTCAGTATCGCAAATTTTTTTGAATTCATAGACTGTCATTTTTTTGTACCTCTCTCTTTTGATTTCATCTTTATTATATCACAAGAAAATCAGTTTGTCAAGTGTTTTTTTGAAAAAAATGAAAAAAATTAAAGATAATCCCAATCGTTTTCTTCATCGGTAGCAATGTAATTTCCGTCCGTGTCAAAGATTTCTTCAATGTGAGTGTGGCTTTCCCAGTAGGAAATAACCAAACAATCAATTTTTCTTTTAGTATCATACGCCTCAAAGCATTCCATTTCTTCGGCGTCTTTAAGGGCGATTTTTCTTTTTTCATAATCCGTCATTTTTTTGTGCCTCTTTCGTTTGATTTCATTATAATTATATCATAGTTTCGGGAGTTTGTCAATACTTTTTTGAAAATTTTTTCATTTTTTTTGGGAACAGATGTTCCGGTTTTTTCGTGGCGCGCCTCATTTTAATTTTATAGTAAATACCTTTTTAATTAGGTGGTGTGTGGGGGTGGTGGGCGGGCGAGCATGTAGTGTAAAGGTTTTTACTTTACATTTCGCAAAAATAAAAAGAGTTTAGCAGTATGCTAAACTCATGTTTGCCCATTTCAGCACGCTGATTTGATTACACGCTTTACCGATTTCCATTGCTTCGCGCTTCGTATTCACGCGCTTGCTTTTGTCGATGTAGTAAATCCCGCCCGCGTACCAAATGCCACAATTACCATTGTACGCTTTCACTGCATTGATTGCTTCGCGTGCGTCTTTGGTTTCGATGCCTTCAGTAGCAACCTGCCAGCCACTTTTGTAGTAAATCGGCTTGCCATTTTTCAGCGTCAGCCCATCGTTCTCTTTCAGCTTTTTAATCGTGCGAATGTTAATCATTTTTTTGTCCGTCCTTTCCTTGATTGCATCTTTATTATATCACGCTTTTATTTATTTGTCAATAGTTTTTTATAAAAAAGTTTTCGTCAGATTGTACAAAACATTTGTTTCACCTTTTGGGAATGATTGAATTGCGTACAATTTAATTGCGCGCGTATAATATTATTGTTAATACATTTTTTGTTTGTATGGTGGTGGTGGGGGTGGAGGGTGGGCTGAAAATTATAAAAAACCCCTCTGTTGAGGGGCTTCTTATTTTTTGATTTTTTACGGTCTTTCCTTTTTCTCGCCGTCAATCACATCGTTCAAAATATCGGCAATGGTGATTTTGGAAAAGTCCGTTTCATCGTAAGTCCAAATGGTGTCATCATACTCATCGCACACCACGATTTCTCTGCGACCATACTTTTCATTGACAAGAAGAATAATACTCATTTTTTTTACCTCTCTTTCTTTTGTGTTCCTTTTCCCTTGGAACATCTTTATTATATCACAAGTTTTTCGGTTTGTCAAGTATTTTTTTGAAATTTTTTTAATTTTTTTTATTCATAGTTTGTTCACATTTTCCGAGGGGCTTTTAGAGTGCCACTTCTATTATAACACATTTTCGTGCATTTGTCAAGCGTTTTTTTTATTTTTTTTTATATTTTTTTGGGAATGATTAAATCGCGCACAATCAAATCGCGCGCGTATAATATTATTGTTAATACAATATTGTATTTAGGTGTGGTGGTGGGGGTGGGCGGAGGGCTGAGAATTTGTTAAATTTTTAATAATCGCAGACAATAAAAAAGTCGCTCACGCGACTCCTTTCTGCTTTTTGAAATTATCGAGCCATTCGGTAAAAGTTTCCGTAGGAAGAACGCTAAACCTATCAACGAAGTATTCAACAGATTCTCCGAACAGCGCGTATCCGTAACTCACCATTTCGCTAACGATTTCAATTTTTTTCTCTCTTTCAGTTTTCATTTTTTTAACTCCCTTTCTTTTGTTTACACCCTTATTATAGCATAGTTTTTTCAGTTTGTCAAGTGTTTTTTTAAAAATTTTTTTTATTTTTTTAGGAACAATAGAATTGCATACAATCAAATCGCGTGCAATCTTTTTTTAGTAAACATAAAAATCATTCGTATGGTGGTGGTGGGGGTGGGCTGAAAAAAAGAAGAGAGGTTTTTACCTCTCTTTAAATTCAATCTTGTAATTTCCGCCGTAGCGTTTTTCAAGATTTTCTCTTGCTTCACGGGCTTCGGAAAAAGTTTTGTAGCTGTTCATGTAATTCCAGCGCAAATCGCAAGCATCAAATTTTTTTACAATGTACATTTTGATTACCTCTCTTTCTTTTTACATCCTTATTATAGCACATCTTTTTTGATTTGTCAATAGATTTTTGAAAAATATTTTTTTATTTTTTTTAGGAAAATTTTTCAAAAAACTATTGACAAACGATTTATTTTGTGTTATACTATAATGGGGTGCTTGCGTAATTTCGGGGTGCCACAGCCGAGTTCGGCAACCGAGTAAGTGTAAAGGTGAGAGCTTTACACCCTCACCCTTACATCGGTGTAAGAACCGATTTTTATAGAAATAATTTCCGCATTGTCAAGTTCTTCTTGAGTAAGAATTACATCCGCTACAAGTTCATCAGAGCCCCAGTCGTAATGTGCATCATCATCTACCCATTTATTTTCCACAGTAGAAAACCACAATGTAATTTCATGCTTTTCAGTAAGCAAAATATACTCCAAACTTGTTTCGGAAAAATCACACACTTTTCTAAATTCTTTTACTGTCATTTTTTTGTACCTCTTTCTTTCCTTTGTTGATTCTATTATATCACAAGTTTTTCAGTTTGTCAATAGTTTTTTATAAAAAATTTTTTATTTTTTTTAGGAAAATTTTTCAAAAAACTATTGACAAACGATTTATTTTGTGTTATACTATAATGGGGTAGCTGCTAAAATTTCGGCTGCGCCGACCGACTTCGGAAATTAAGTAGCTGTAAAAGTGAGAGTTTTATTTTTAAGGGCGTTTTAGAGTGCCATTTTTATTATAACACATTAGTGTGCGTTTGTCAAGTGTTTTTTTAAAATTTTTTTATTTTTTTAAAAAAGAGATATTCTAAGGTTTGTTAAATCTTTAACAAGCAACGGGCAAGCGAGCAAGCCCCTAAGCGTCAGGAGGTCACCATTCGCGCCTCTTCCTCCCTACCAGTAGCAGAGAATAATTACCGAGATTATATCATTAGCAATTTAGGAACAAATGTTCCATTTATTATAAATGACATTCGCGCAAAATAATTAGTACAATATAAATACAATTCATGTGTGGTGGTGGGGGTGGGTGGTGGGGTCAGTAGTACAACACCACAGTGATTTCTTATATCACTGTGGTGTTAATTTCTCATCTAATCGTTGTAGTAGTATTTTCTTACGCTGTATACTTCAGTACGTGCTGTGTCTATCATTATACTGTATTCTTTACAAGGTGTTATTACCATGATGCTCACACCTTCTTTAGTACTCACAATGCTCACACGCTCAAGAGTTACGCTTAACGCTTTACCTGCGTTTGTCTGTGTGTCTACAAGAGTGATGATTGTGTCGCTTGCGCAATCCCTGTCCTCTCTCTCGTATTGCCTTGCTTCATCGTAGCCTTTTATCCATGCGTCAGTAAAAGCTGTTACCCATGCTTCTTTATCGCTATCCGCTACCACTACGCGCTCACCACGCAGGCTCTTTACTAAATTATTGAATACTGTTGACATTATTTTGTTATCTCTCTTTCTTTATTTTACAGTTTTATTATAACACATTATTATCTTCTTGTCAATAGTTTTTTCGTATTTATACATTAGCATTTTATACAAAGTTGAGGATCTTGTAACTTATTTTTTTGTGGAAAGTTCACAATGCGAGGAGTCAAGTATTTGCGCCTCCTTTACTACTTCTCTATTGGTTGAGTAAGCAGTAAGCAAGTATTTATTACGTTGGTATCAATGAAAAGTTATAGT
>Ga0310786_10004626_pt1 | contig 19081 bp, 22 predicted proteins | sample AusTroGonzalo_MG_FD_203881 | JGI IMG/M metagenome (GOLD analysis project Ga0310786, IMG submission 203881) | Bovine rumen microbial communities from tropical cattle in Woodstock, Queensland, Australia - Gonzalo_03 (v2) (version 2) | ecosystem: Host-associated > Mammals > Digestive system >... | reverse complement strand
CGCGGAGGCAAGGTGGATCCCGCGAAGGTCGCGGACGAGATAGACCGCATCCTCGGAAGGAAGAAGTAATCGATGGAGACAGCCGACACATCCTATTTCCTGCCATACCAGGAAGCGTGGATCAACGACGACTCGCCGCTGAAGGTGGCCGAGAAGTCGCGCCGCGTCGGCTTTACGTACGCATCGAGCTACCGCATGTTCCAGAAGTGCATGAGGCGCGGCAAGGGATTCACGCAGTGGGTCAGCTCGCGAGACCAGCTCACCGCCCAGGAACTAATCCGCGACTACATCTCCATGTGGTGCAAGCTCGCCAACGTCGCCGCAAAGGGGATGACCGGCGAGGACGTCGAGGTCATCGACACCGACAAGAACATCACCGCGTTCGTCTGCACCTTCCCGAACGGCGCGCGCATCGTCTCCCTTTCCTCCACGCCCGAGGCGTTCGCCGGCAAGGGCGGCGACGTGTTCCTTGACGAAGTGGACCTCCACCGCGACTCCGGAGCCCTCATCGACATGGCGTACCCCTGCATCATGTGGGGCAACCAGCTCGAGATGGTGTCGGCCTATCGTGTCGACGGATCCAAGGACACGCCCTTCGCAAAACTCGTCGCCGAGGCGAAGAAGGACAATCCGCAGAACGCATCCCTCCACCGCGTGACGATCTACGACGCCGTCGAACAGGGGCTCGTCGAGAAGATCAACGAGAAGTCGGGCAGGAGCCAGACGCGCAAGGAGTTCCTGAAGCAGACGCGCGCCGGCTGCCGCACGCTCGCCGCATGGGAGTCGCAGTTCGAGTGCAAGGTACAGGACGCGGGCGGCAAGCTGCTGCCGACGAAGATCCTCGCGCCGTGCGAAATGCCGGCGGAGGAGATCGCGGCGATCGAGCGCCGCTATCCGGACGCGCCGCGCTTCGCGGGCTTCGACATCGCCCGTCGCCGCCACGCGAGCGCCTGGAGCGAATGGCTGCAGGTCGGCGTCACATTCTTCCTCGTCAGGCGCGAGACCTTCCACGACATGGAGTTCGAGGCGCAGCGCAAGTTCCTCGAAGCTCAGATGCAGGGCCGCACTTCCAAGCGCATCACGCGGCTCGCCATGGACGCGACGGGCCTCGGCATGGAGACTGCGGAGTGGGCCGCCAAGAAGTGGCCGGGACGCGTCGACCAGGTGAACCTCGAGAGCCACCGCCGCCACGAGATCTGCATGATGTTCCAGGACTGGTTCAACGCGTCGAACGCCAGGATCCCGGCGGACCCGGTTTTGCGCGAAGACTACCAGACGCCGGTCCTGAAGACAGCCGCGAACGGCAACGTGCGCGTCGCCGTCCCGGAGTTCGAGAACGGCGAAGGCGAGACTTCGCACTGCGACGAGTTCATGGCCGGCGCCCTCGCGCGTTCCGCCGCCGACACCGGCGGCGAGTACGTGCCGCCCATAACTACCCACGCGCGGACGAGCTACGACAGACGGAGGATAGACTAGATGAACATCTTGACTGACAAGCCGAAGCGCACCGCCGGGAACGCCTGGCTGGAGAGGGTCAACCCGCTCCACGGCCTCACGATTTCCCAGGCGCGGAACATCTTCGACGTCGCCCGCGCGCACGGCTCGCCGCTGCTGCAGAAGATCTACGACGAGATCGAGCTTGTTGATCCCGTGCTCGGCGTCTGCGTCGACCGTCGTCAGGCCGCGCTCGCGGAGCTCGGCTGGAAGATCTCGCCCAGGCCCAGCGCCGACCAGGTCCTCGCCGACGAGCAGAAGGACGCGCTCGACCAGTTTGTGCGCGGCATCGGCAACTTCACAGAGACGATAGAACATCTCGACCTCGCCTTCTTCCGCGGCTTCGCCGTCGTGCAGCCGATCTGGGAGGGCGAGCAGGTGCAGCACGTCGCGCTCCTGGAATCGTGGAACTTCCTCTTCGACGACGACAAGCGGCTTCTCTGGAACCCCGACTGCTCGCTCGACCCCCGCGCGTGCTTCGAGATTCCCGCCGCAGCGCGCATCGTCCAGGTGCGCCGTCGCCGTCCGATCGACTATCCCGCCCTTGCGATCCACATCCGCAAGTACCTCGGCGAGCGCGACTGGGGCCGCTTCATCGAGCGCTACGGCATTCCGCCGGTCGACGTCGTCATGGCTCCGAACGCGACGAACGAGAACAAGGCCGACTATGTCGAGGCGGCAGACCGTGCGCGCGACGGGCTCTCAACCGTGTGGCCGTCGGGCTCCTCGACGAGCCGCGCCGAGGGCAGCCGCGGACAGGACCCCTTCTCGGCCTTCATCGAACACCAGGAGAAGCTGATCGTCCTGCGCGCGACCGGCGGCACCTTGACCTCCCTCGCCCAGGCCGACACCGGCTCGCTCGCAGGCGGCGCCCAGATGGAGGTCTGGGACCAGATCGTGCAGCGCGACTCGTCGCTCATCTCCGACGCGCTCAACCGGCAGATGTTCTGGCGCTTCCTCGAGCGCAAGTTCCCCGGGCGTCTCCCGGCGGTCGAGTTCTCGATCGGGCGCGAGCGCGAGGTCACGGCGAGCGACGCCGCGGACCTCGCCGTCAAGCTGCATGGCGCGGGCTACCTCGTCGACCAGGCCGAACTGGAGGAGGCGACCGGCTTCACCCTCGAAAAAGCCCCCGAAACGCCCCCTCAGGGCGGTCTGGGTGGCCTCTCGCTCAACAAACATACCCAGACCCCCTTGCAAAACGACGAGAACCGCTTGCAAAACGCTCCGCGCGTTTCAGACGGACAAGGAGACCCCCAGGGCGAAAACGCGCTTGTAGAGGCTCTGAGCGGCCTGTTTGAGAAGAGCCTTGCGGAAGCGGCAGCCGAAGCGGTCGAGGGAGAGGTGGAAAACAAGGGAGAAGTGACAGCCGCCCGGGAGTACAAGCGCGAGCAGAACGGCCAGTTCTCTGAGGTAGACCATCCGAGCGACTTCAAGCCGGGCGACAACCCCGACAGCTCGACAGCGCAGGCGGCGGAGATCGGCAAGGGCAAGAAGGCAATCGAGCGCTGCCTTGCCGAGAAGTGCGACGTGCCCAACGCCTTGAGCCGTGGCGATGTCGGCATGATTTCGCTTCGCTATGGCGATGAGAAAAGTGGGCTCGCCCATTTTAAAGACCGTGCAGATGCCTTGCAACACCTCTCGGAGACTCTTGTAAGAGGCAAGGCCGGCAATCCTTACCAACAGGGACAGAAGCTCAACATCACACACGGCGGCTATGTGGCCACGCTTGCCTTGACAAATTCGCCTGAGCATTCGGACTATCCGAAGAATTGGGTCTTGACCTCGTTCGGGCCCGAAGACAAAAAAAAGAAGGGAGCCGTTTGATGAACGCGACGCAGACCTTCCTGAACGTCACGCCTACTGCCTCCGGCTTACTGGAGATGCGGCACGGAGGAGTTTCACATGCTCCCTACACCGCAAATGATACCACAAAGGAGGCTCGGTAGTCAATGGACCTCGAAAAGAATATCACCCTAGTGCCTGGCAGCTCATCCGAGAAGTCGTCGCAGACGGAACGCTGCCCGGGGTGTCGCCCCAAAGGCCAATCCACCGCCCCAAAGCCCGGCTGCGAGGGTGAGGGGCTGACTATTTGACGAAAGGCAATAAGGCAATGAACACCGAACTGAAGATCGAGAAGACAGTCGCGCCGGGCGAGACCGTGCCGGGCGTGCAGCTCTGCCCGTTCGGCGAGTACCAGGGCTCGCAGCGGACGCAGGTCTGCGACCGCCAGGCGTTCGAGCAGGTGATCGCCGACTGGCAGGGCGGCGGCGCGAAGGAAATCCTCATGGACTTCGAGCACAAGAGCGAGGTCGACAAGATCGACAGCGACACGCGCGCCGCCGCGTGGATCGCGAATCTCGCGATCGACGACGAGCGCGGGCTTGTCGGCGACCTCAAGTTCACCGACGAGGGCGCGGACGCCGTCTCGAACCGGCGCTTGCGGTTCCTCTCGCCCGTGTGGCCGCTCGACGACGAGGGGCGTCCGACGCACCTGAAGTCCGTCGCGCTGACCAACACTCCAAACATTCCCGTCGCGCCTGTCCTCAACAAGGCGCAGCCGGGCGACACAAACGTTGAGGACACCAAGGAAAACGAGAACATGGACAAGATCAAGACTGCCCTGGGCCTCGCGCCGGAAGCGTCGGAGGAGGATGTCCTCAACGCCGTCAACGCGCTGGTCCAGAAGAACAAGGACGCCGAAGCCGCCGCCCTCGAGAAGGAGGCCGACGAGTTCGCGGAGGCGAACAAGGCCAAGCTCGACCCCAAGGTCTGCAAGGCCCAGTACATCGCCAACAAGGAAGCCTGCAAGGCCCTTGTCGCCGCCATTCCGGAGGCGAAGAAGGAGGAGCCGCAGGTCATCCTCAACAAGGGGAAGGAGCCCGACAAGAAGCTCGCGAAGGCCGACGCCGTCGCCGAGCTCAACAAGTGCAAGACTCCCCAGGAGAGGATCGCGTTCGCCCAGGCGCACGCAGCCGAACTTTCCGCCGCGGAATGACCCGCGGAGGCTAAAACAAAACCAACACAACTAAAGAAAGGCAAGAAACATCATGGACGGTAGCTCTATGGTTGTCAACCCCGGTCTTGTGGTCGCCTCCAACAAGGCGATCATCCAGGCCCAGCGCGCGATCCAGCTCGCGTCGCTCTTCACGACGGACTTCTCCTCCGAGCTGAAGGCCGAGAACGAGTACGTCAGCGTCGACGTGTACAGCGGCAACGCTTCCACGTTCAACTCCACCTCGAACGACTACGAGAACACCGACGGCAAGATCATTCCCGTCAAGGTGGGGCTCACGGACGTCATCAAGGCGACGTTCAAGATCTCGCAGGTCGACCTGAACCAGATCGACAAGTCCTCGAAGTACCGCAACTGCGGCGTCGCGGCCGGTCGCATGATCGGCGACGCGCTCGAGAAGAAGATCTCGGACCTCCTCACCTACACGGACCGCGAGGACGCGATCAGCTCCTTCACGCTCGAGGCGATGGGCGAGAAGATCCTCGAGAAGATCGCCGCGAAGTACAACCCCTCGACCTGCAACATCGTCTTCACGCCGAAGTTCTACGGCGCGCTCCTGGACGAGGCGAAGGACAAGGGCGTTCTCAACGGCACGAACTTCGCCGACGTCGCCCAGGCGCTCGGCCGCCTCTACGGCGTGAAGGCGATCTTCATGCTCACGAAGGTGAGCGACCTGTCGGCGTCGAACACGCACAAGTGCGCGGGCTACGTCGTCCCTGAGGACGCGATCGTCATCGCCGCGCGCGGCATCGAGGAGGCCGTCGAGGGCACCTACAAGGCCTTCACGACCGAGACCGACCCCGACAGCGGCCTCCCCGTCACGTCGTTCATCCACGGCAGCGGCGCGAAGAACACGGCGTTCCTCAACTCGGCGACGCAGATCGGCGTGAAGCTCACGAAGGAGAGCCACACGATCGACGGCGTCTCCACGCCCAACGGCGCGCCTGGCTATCTCCAGCTCGTCACGGCCTAAGGAGGCAGCATGAAGAAGATGATGGCAATCTTCGTCGCGTTCGCGTTCGCGCTCTGCGCGGACGCGGCGCTCGACGTCATCACCCTCGGCCACGGCGAGAGCTACGAGGTCGCGCGTCCGGCGAAGGTCGCCGCCATCGAGTGCTTCTCGGATCCGACGAACGGCACCTACAGCCTCAAGCGCGAGACGGTGCTCATGGGCGAGCGCCTGGACGTGGCCGAGCACTCGTGGACGAACTTCGAATACTACGTCGTGACGACGAACACGCTCGGCGTCGCGTCGACCAACGTCCTCTCGCGGCCGCACCCGGTCCCCTATCCCGACACGATGACGGGCTACTGGACCAACGCGACAGTGACGGCGTGGTCGACGACAAACGCCGTGCCAACCGTCGTCAAGGCGTTCACGAACGCCGTCGAGGCCGCAACCTGGCTTGCGCCGGGCGACAAGCTGTTCACGCTTGACGCGGACACCTTCCGCGGCAAGCTCAACATCTACATCGAACGCTAAGGGGTTCCGCGCCATGCCGAATTGGAGAACCGTTGACGAAACCGACCTCGCCGCGACCCTGTCGCAGGGCGAGATAGAAGCCTTCAAGCCCGACGGCCCGACCGACGGCTCCGACCCCGTGGCGCGGCTCCTCGATTCGACCGTGGACGCCGTGCGCGGCCACATCAGCGGCAACGGCGCGGTCAGGATGGGCCCGGCGGGGACGATCCCGCGCGGGCTCGTCATCCCGGCGATGGACTACGCCATGGGCAAGGTCCTGAACCGGATCGGCGTCCCGCTCACCGAAGACCGCCGCAAGGCGCTGGAGCGGGCGGAGGCGCTGTTCGAGAAGATTTCCAGGGGCGAGATCACGCCGGAGAGCTACGCCGAGGACGGCGAGCTGGACGACGACGCCCGCCCCGCAAGCGCGCCGGCCTACGCGCCGGCACATCCGGAAAGGCTGCTGGACTGATGAAGCGCGTTATCGCATTTGCAATTGCCTTGACTGCCGCCTGCAGCGGCTTTGCAAAGACCTTTGACTGGCCTTTGAGCGCACCGGTGGCGGAGGCGAAGTTGTGGACCGCCTACCACGGCGAGACGGTGCGGTTCAACCTGGTGTTCTCCGGGGCAATGTCGAACGTGACCGCCGAGGCGATCTACTACCAGACGAACGGGATGGGAAAGACCGACTGGTTCGGGCCGGTGCCGGGCACGGTGTTCCATCCGACGAACGACTGCGGCGCGGCGTCCTACCGATTCTTCGTCAAGTGCAGCGATCCGGACGGACGCAACTACACTCCGAACGGCACGCTGCGGCTGCTGGACTCTCCGGGCTTCGAGCCGTCTGCCGTGCAGCTGCCGGTCAGGACGCTCGACTTCGCGGCAATCGACTATTCCAACGCCCCCTGGCCCGCCGAGATCGACCGCGCGACCAACTCGCTTTCCGCGTCCCTTTCGTCCCAACTGTCCCGTGCGTCCCAGGCCGCCACCAACTACACCGACAGCGCGACAAATGGCCTGCTGCGCACCGAGATGGATCCGACGGTAGGGCTCACCAACGGCACGATCTACGTCAAGGGTGCGACAATCACGCCGCTCACCTCCCACCAGTCTCTCGCCAACTACGCGACCAAGGCCGAGATGGACGCCGCCACGACGCTCTCCCCGGGGTATTCGCCGTGGGAGTTTAAGACGGACGGCTCGCCAAGCAACTCCTTCCTCCTCCGCTGGGAGCCTACCGACGACCCCGAAGATGACGGCGGGGGCTGGGGATGGCACCTCTACCTGAAGAACGACGGGGATCCGATGTTGCTTTCACAGACGGCGAAGGGCACGCTGCAGTCGACTTCGTTGAGCTGGTTGGAGTCGGAGATCGACATCCCGTCTCCCTTCGACGTCGTCACGGCGATGCGAACGAAGGTCGAGGGGTACTTTCTGGGGAGCGACACCGAGCATCCGCTCGCCGATGCGGTGGAGACGGACCGGCGGCTTGCAGCCAAGGCGGACGCGAGCGACCTCCGCTACGCCTTCCACGACGCGACGGTCAGTTCCGGCACGACGCCCACGGTCACGGGGCTTGTCGACCGCGCAATCAACGCCGCGACGCTCGGCTCGACCGTCACCGCCGCGACAATCACGCTGCCCGCGGCGACAAGCGGCAAGGCGCGAGACTTCTTCGTCAACCTGACGATCGAGGCATCGACCGCGCCGACACTAACCTTCGTCGACCCCGCGACCTCGACGACCGCCGACGTGCAGTTCGGATTAGACTCCCTCGCCGACATCACGACGGGCTACAACCTCATCCTCTTCACCGAGATTGCGCCGACCAAGTTCCTCGCCTCGGTCAAGCACGAGGAGGCCCAATGAGCATTGCAGGCCATCATAGCATGATGATCAAAGCCGCGTCCGGCGGCGGACCCACGGTTGACATAGTGGGCTCGGATGTCGTCCTGACGTATAGGAGCGGGGCGTCAAAACTAAAACTGCTTGACAGCGTGACCGTCTGGACACTTGTTGTCGGCGGCGGCGGCGCAGGCGCAAATCCTGGAACTGCTTCGGCTACGCAGGGCAGCGCAGGCGGTGGCGGCGCAGGCGGATTCGTCGAGAACGATAGTCTAATTCTTCAGGCTGGCACATATACTGTAAACGTTGGCGCGGGCGGCGTATCCCCGTCTACCCAGGGCGTTGGTGGCAATGGCGAAGACTCCAGCATAGTGCTAGGCTCTGAAGTGATACTCAAAGGAATTGGCGGCGGCGGCGGCGGCGGCATAAAAGCGGCTATGAGCGCTCAATCCGGCGGCTCTGGCGGCGGCGCTTCCAAGGGTGCAACCACTCCAGGAGAGGGATTGCAGCCTTCTTCCGAATGGGGTGGCTACGGCAACGCCGGTGGTACGCGCTCCGCAAACCAAAGTGGTGCGGGCGGCGGCGGCGCAGGTAGTGCAGGCGTCACCAAGACAGGCTCAACCATCGGGGGCACCAATGGAGGTGACGGCAGAACATCCTCAATAACAGGCACAGAGACATGGTATGCTGGCGGAGGAGGTGGCGGCGTGCGCGCCAACAGTTTGTCTGTTTATACTGGTGGCGCAGGTGGTTCCGGCATTGGCGGAGACGGAGCTTACGGCGACAACGCTACAAAACACAGCGCGACACCAGGGTTAGACGGCACAGGTTCCGGCGGCGGCGGCGGTTGCTACAATCAACCCGGCGCATCGGGCGGCTCTGGCGTCGTGATAATTCGTTTTGCCGTTGCAGACTTGCCGAATGTTAAATACTAACTAAAGGAACATCGCCATGATAGCCACTTGCTACACCTACAACTCCGAAACCAAGCGCCTGACCCGCGCGCCAGACCCAGCCACAATTGACGGACGACTCGTCATCCACCCGACCGCCGCGATGTACGCTACCATCGGCGCGTACCCTCTCGGCACGTCGCCCGCGCCAGAGCCGCCGGAAGGGAAGATCGTGGTCCAGGACGGCTACGTGCTCGAATCCGGGGAGTGGCGTCCGAAGTGGGTCTACGAGGACGCGCCCGCTCCGACGCTCGCCGACTTCGACGCGGCGATGGAGGAGCATCTGATCGACGAGCGTTTTGCGCGCGGCTACACGACGCGCGAGCCGGACGTCTACCTCAATTCGCAAGTGCCGCGCTGGGCCGCGGACGCGCGCGACTGGATCGCCCACCGCGACGCCGTCATGCTCTACGCCCTTGAAATCATGAACGCCGTCGAAGCCGGCACGCGCGAGCCGCCGACCCTCGAAGAGTTCAAAGCGGGCTTGCCGACAATCGCTTGGTCCTACCAGGAAACAACCTAACATGCTCGCACTGAAGGTCCATGTCCCGCCGCGATGCCGCAAACGGAGTCACCAACACCGTCACCAGCGTCGCCGCGCCGCCGCGAACGGAGTCACGAATGTAGTCATCAACGCCGCCAACTGAAAGGAATAAAACATGGCAACACAGAGAACATCGATAATCCGCGGGCCCGGCTCGCTCAAATACGGCGACGTCACCTACACCATAGAGGGCTGACATGACCGAGAAGGAGCTATCCGAGAAACTTCACGAGATTGCAAGGGCTGGCGCCCTCGCGGCGGTGCGGCATCTCGCGCCCGAGCTCCAGCCCATCGTCGACGACTTCAACGCCGGCAAGGCCAACCTCGCCGAGGTGCGCGAGCGCGCGGCCGCCGTGTTCGCCGCGAGCGAAGCAAAGCTCGACTTCATTGCCAAGACCCAGCGCCGCATGGCGCAGTCGCTCGGGCAGCTCGCCGCGCAGACTCCAGGACAGCTCCGGCGCTATCCCGCCTGGCGTCTCGTCCGCGGCGGAACGCGCCGAGTCCCGCGCGACGACTGGGACCGCCGCTGGATTGCTGCGGGCTCTGCAACCGGCTGGCAAGGGGCTTGCAGAGACGATTACGTCGCCTTGAAAGACTCGCCGATCTGGGCCGCGCTCGGCGAAGGAGCGGGTGGTTTCCGGGATACAATCGGCAACCCTTTCCCGCCGTTCGCGTTCGGCAGCGGCATGACCTGGCAGCGCGTAAGCCGTGCCGAGGCCGAAAGCCTCGGCCTCATCGGGGAGGCGGACAGCCGCGGCCGCCAAGAAGACAATGTCTGACATTTCCGTCAACATCAAGACGCCGCAGTTGGACGGCATCATCGAGCGCCTTGAGCCGGGCGCCCGCGCCGGGCTGCACCGCGAAATCGCGGCCGAGCTCTCCGAGACCGTGCGCGACCACCTTCGCGCCTATGCGCTCTCCCACCACGCGACGGCGTCGCTCCTCGGCGCTCGTCCTACCGGCAACCTCGAAGACGCGAAGGTCGAGGCGGCAAGCGACTCGGACGGCGCGACCGTCACCGTCGCCGCACTCGGCATCCGCCGCGCCCTGGGGCCGCTGGAGATAAGGCCGCGCAACAAGGCCGCCCTCACGATTCCGGTCGCGGCCATCGCCTACGGGCGCAGCGTCGCATACCTGAAATCGCACGGCGTCGACGTCTTCAGGCCAAAGGGCAAGAACTACCTTGCGTACAAGGAGAATCCGAAGTCGCAGTTCTCTACGGTGCTCTACATTCTCGTAAAGCGAGCGACACTGAAGCACGATCCGGATCTTCTGCCTACGCGGGAAACGCTTTCGGCCAATGCACTCGCGGCGGCCAGGGACTATATCATGGGAGAAGCGTCATGAAAGTGCAGAAGATAGTGGAGGAGGCGGCGGACACGCTGCGCGGGCTCGAACTGCTCGCCCAGGTGCCGGTCATCGAGGAGGACAAGGGCAACGTCGCGACTGAGCTCGAGACGGCGATCGGCAAGGCGTCGCTCTGCGTCGTCGTCGGCTGGAACGGATTCAAGCCGAGGATCGTCGGCGAAACCGCGCCGGGCGAGACGCCGTTCGGCGACATCACCGTCGTCGTCTCCGTGTTCGAGCGCCCCGTCGTGAACCGCAGGAACGCCGCAGCTCCGCGTCTCCTCGACATAGCGCAGGAGACGGCGAAGACGCTCGACGACGCATCCGCGGAGGGGATGGACGACGCGATGCACCTGGAGCGCATCTCGCCCGTGACCGGGATTGGCGGCGGCGACGTCGTCATGTGCACGGTCGAGTTCAGGACGGCAGGATCTTTGTAAACCAGGCGAAAGCCTCAATCAAAACAAGAAAGGAAAAAAAACAATGGACATATCAAGTGCGCTAAGCTACTTGAGGGCCGACGACGCGACGCAGAACGCGGCGAAGTTCCCGGCCTGGGCAGGAGGCTACGTCTACAAGACGACGACAGGCCTCACCGAGCAGGAGGTCGCGGCCGGCAAGCACCGCATGGTGTTTGTCCACGCGGACGGTGACCAGTACATATTCAAGTGGGACGGCGTCGCCGACTACGGCTACGAGGGCTACCTCCAGCACGGCACGTCCAACGCGCTCGCGGACATCTCGTCCGGAAGCCCCGTCTCCGGGACGGCGCTGCCGTTCGACGCTGACTTCCTCGAGGCGGCGGCCGCCAACAGCTGGGAGATCGGCGCCCAGGCGACGTTCGAGGGCCGCCGCACCGGCGGCGGTCTCTGGTAAGGAGGTGCAGTCATGGCAATGGAAAAGAAACTCGGCAAGACCCTTCAGGCCGGCGTAGACGCGTCCGGAATCGGCGGCGTCCACGAGCAGTCGTCGACGAAGTCCGCCGCCGGCGAGCTCAAGGTCTTCAAGGACCGCACCGGCAAAGACATCTCCGTCTATGCCGTCGACAAGCACACGGAGTACTCGTTCGAGGCAATCCTTGAATCGGGCGTCCCCGACATGCAGATCGGCGACTCCATCACTCTCGACGGCATCTCCGGCGTCGTCACGAAATGGGATAAGACCGCGCAGAACGACGACGTCAAGAAGGTCTCGATCGGCATGAGGACGTTCCCGGACATCCCCTGATGCAGGTGCCGCCCGAGAACTGGCTTGCAGCATTCCCGCCCGTCGTCAAGGCGGGCAGGGTCGTCCTTCGCCCGCTCACGCTTGCCGGAGCGATCCGGCTTGGGGCCGCGGGCCTGGACTGCGGCAAGGCGGTTCCGCGGGAAAAGCTCTTCGAGGCCGCTTTCGTCCTCTCCGGGGAAACGGACTACCGCCGGTTCCTCAGGCGGGTGAAATGCGGACTCAGGGAGCTTTCGGCGGCAGTCGAGACGGTCCTGAACGATGCCTTCGCGACGGCGCTCGGGCCGGCGGCGCGGAAGAACGCGACGAAGCACCTCACTCCGCACGGCCTCGGGTGGCCCCTGGAGCTCGCGGAGTTCCTCTGCGCCGAGTACGGCTGGAGCTGGAAGGAGGCCCTCGACACCCCCGTCGTCACCGTCTACGCGCTCGCGGCGGCGGCGCGGCAGCGCACAGGCGGCAAGCACGGGGGCTTCGACTACGTCGAGCGGCAGTACAACGAAGACGTGAAGGCGGGGAAAATCAAGCCCGTCAGGGTTGACAACTGAAAGGAGGAGGCGGTATACTATGCGCCATGAAGCTTGGCTGGGATCCATTTGACGAACTCGACGACAAGACGCCCGCCCCCGCGTGGGTCGAGACGGCTTGCGCCATATTGTTCGTGCTGATGACCCTCACGGCAATCTTTCTTGGCTTCTGACTGTACCGCCGCCATAGATGGCGGACGAATCCAACAAAGTAGAGATCAAGGTCAACGCCGACGCGAACAACGCCGTGTCGGGGCTTTCACGCGTCAGGCAAGGACTTCGAAACATCAAGTCTGCGATCACCGGCATAACGCGCACCCTCGCAAGCCTGAATTGGGCCATGATGGCCGTCCAGGCGATCATTGGCTGGACGCAGAGCCTCCGCGATTGGATGAACCGGGCCGCGACAGCCGCGCGCGAACTCACCGATCGGCTTGAGCGCAACTCCATAGCGACGGCGGCCGCGCACGCGGCGGAGGCGTACAAGAAGCTCAACAAGGAAATCTCCGAGGCCAACCGCCTGGAGAAAGAGCGCAACGCAATCCTCGACCAGCGCAAGGCGACGTCGCGCGACATCGAGGACGCCAACCTAGAGCGCGGCAAGCAGAAGGAGATCGCCAAGCTCGACCCCGCGTCCGCCACCTACGCCGACGAACGCGAGGCCATCGAGCGCAAATACGCCAGGAAGGCATCCAGTCTCGCGGCGGCGCGCGCGGACGAGGACACCCGCGCCGGCGCGAAGAGGCTCTACGCCGAGGCGGATGCAAAGGACCTCGCCGCAAACAGGAAACAGGACGAGTACGAGCGCCAGGCCCGCATCGTCGACCGCCTCGTGGAAAAGGCCTGGAAGAGCGGCATGGACGCCCGGCGCGGAGTCAAAGGAGCGGACGAGAAATCCAAGGCCGACGACGATGCCTGGCGGCAGGCCCACAAGGCTGCAGAGGAAATCAAGGAAGCGATGGAGGCCCTGCGCAGGGAGGCCGGGAGCCTCCGCGCCCGCGCCGCCGAAATGGCCGGCGGCAGCCTCGCCGCGCACATCCGCGACGAAGCCCGGCAGAGGCAGATCAGCAACGAAGAGCGCAGCGAGGAAGCGCGGAAGAAAAAGGCCGAGGACGAGCGTCTGGCGACTGCAAAGCGCGAAAAGGAAAAACAGGACGAGATCTCCAAGCTCGATCCGTCGTCGCCGACATACTCCCGCGATGTCGCCATGATAGAACGCGACTTTAGAAAGCGCGAGCTTGAAGCGCGGCTCGCCGCGCTTGACAAGCGAGAGCCGGATGAGCCGGATACGCCGGAGAAGCCGGAGAAGCCAAGCGCAGAGCGCCTGGCCATTGAAGCCGAGCTTGCCAAACTTGCCAATGAAGAGCGCGCGGATGCCGCCAAGCAGACTCCTGCAGAGCGCGAGCGCGTCGCAGCAGAGAACCGCGAGCGGACCGAGAAGATATCAATGTTCACGCGCATGGAAAGTGCGGCGGTATCCGCCGACGCCGTGAGCGAGAACCGACTGACGGCCATGGGGCTCGGCAGTGGCGTATCCGCACAGGGGAACGTCGTCGCAAACGACGTCAGGAAGATAATCGACCTCCTCAAGCAGGAGATCGAGGCAACAAAGAACATCAAGCCAGGCGAGGCAAAATTCGAGGAGTAGGAAATGTCAGCGCCAGTTCTTAAAAAAGGCAGAAGCGGCCCCGTCGAGACGGGGCAGACCAGAACGAAGTCCGACAAGGACGGCGTGACCGTCGTCGTCGAGGGCGTTTGCCGCGAGCTGGAAATGTTGAGCGGACAGCAAATCGCCCAGTATGTACCGAGCGGCTACACGTTCGTGTCGTCAAGGATTTCGCCGACCGGGAACGGCTTCGGAGAGCTCTCGATATCGTGCGTAAAGTACGACAACGAAGGTGCGTCCGGGCTGGCCCCTGTTCGGACGACGTTCAGGATCAAGATGGCTGCGGTGCAGTACGACCTCGAGGACCATCCGTACTTGAAAGGCACCTGCCGCGACATCTGCCTCAAGTGGCTCGCAACCGACGAGGCCGTCCGCGTAAAGCAAAACGGCGGGAACACGGAGTACTACTACACAGACGAGAACGGCGATCCTCATCAAATCAACGACGAACGCGCCCTGAAGTTCTGCGCCGCCTACATGGCCGGAATACGGACCTTCAACCGTTACTTTCCCGTCATCGACAAGATATCCATCTGGAAGAACCCGCCCGGGCTTCTCCGGTCGAACAACTCCTTCACGTCAGGATCGCCGAAGTTCAGCGCGAACATGGGGCGCTGGGACGATCCGCCGATCTCGCTCAACGGATTCGGGTCGGGGCACTGGTTCAAGTCCGACGACTCCTGGGAAGAGAACGAGAACAAGACCTGGACCGAGACCGAGCAGTGGACCTATACGCCCGAGAAGAGCAACGGCGACCACAGCTGGATATACAGAGAGCTTGATTCAGGCACCGGCAACGGAGGCGGCGCGTCGTGATATCTGCGCCAATAGCGCCGTCCTCCGGGGACAAGATCAGCGCCACCTGGATGCGGGCGCTCGTCAACTATGTCCGCGCAATAAAGCCCATCGCGGGCCCGGGCATCCGCACATCGGAGACGCCAAACGGCACCATTCTCACCTGCCCCGTCAAGGCCAATCCCGCTCGGCCGACACCCGTTGACCACGGCTGCTGGAAGATCGTAGGCGGCACTCGCGACGAAGAGGACGAGGAAACGGGCGAGACAGTCAGCAAGCCGGTCAGGCAGTTTGCCAACCAGTTCTATATGGACGGCGAGCACAACATGAATGAGCTTGAGCTTGAAGACGCCGTAGAAGATTTCGTTTGCCAGGGCGAGCTGGCCGAGGGCGAGGAATACACGGCAGACGACCGTCCCTTTGTCTGCCTCAAGGTCCCGGCGACGACGGATTCCGAAGAAGACCCGACGCTCGTCGGCTTCGCCGACATAGAAGAGTTGCAAGAGGCTCAAAAGGCCGTTGCATACGTCGTAAAGCCGCTCTACAAGTTCACGCACGACGGCGCGGTGGCGGTGGACTTCCGAAACTGCCCGTCTCTCCAGGTTGCGGAGGTTCTGGCATGAAGAGCCTCTTGCCGTCATCCGCGACATGCTTGCTGTTGTCCGCTTGCTGTCTTTTCGCCGCCTCCGCGGCCATCGTCTCCGAGCGCAACGACCTCTTCACCTATGGCCCCAAGTATGCGCGCTTCGCGGGATCTCCGAGCGAGCCCGGCATTTCGTCTTCCTACATCCCCTATGGAACCTACACGGCCGGCGAAGGCAGCACAGAGTACCTCCGCGTCACGTCCAACCTCGTCGGCGTCGTTGTGTCGGCGTTCGACGGGTGCTTTGAGCGCGAATACGTCCCGGAGCCGGACTTCTCGATGACCAACGACACCTATTTCGGCCGCAAAATCGTCCTTCTGCCCGTGGACCGGAACCATGACTTCAGCTTCTCGGATAGAGGCGAATTTCTGGACGGAGCGACGAACAGCTCGCTGCGGCTCCTGGCCCGAATTGGCTGGGATAGTTTTATATCATGCAGCACGAACGACTCTGGTGTGTACACGTATTACGGGCCCGCGGTCATCGACCCCCTGGAGCCTGCGCTCGCGCACGAATCGGTCCAGTCCGGCGGCTACTCGTTCCACGACGGGGTTGCGGCTATGTATGGCGGAAGAATCCTGGATGCGCTGGCCGGCGCGTACACCGAGCCTCCGATCGGCCGGTCGTGGTCTGGCGCTCTGCCGTTTGTGGCCGCCCAGTCGAACGAATGGCGGAATGTCTGGCCCATCTACTCCGCCGTCACGAACGACGCCCACTTCTTTCCGGCTCTGGCGCCCATCCGCCGATACTACCGGTGGAACCTTGCCTCGGAGCTTGCGCCGTCCACTTTCCCGGGATTTTTCACGCCGCCAACCATCGCCGGCCTCTGGGGCAGCGACGTCTTCGGCGAGCTCGGAGATGGCGCAGGCGCGGATCTTGAGCTCGCGTTGTGCCATATGCCGCTCGACGTCTGCATGGAGGACGTGCTTTCCGCCGACACGGGGCTTGCGTACAATCCTCCGCCGAGTACGAATGCAAACGACTATGCGCACTGGACGAACGGCACGACTCGGCTGGACTGGAAGCGCCTCGGCATCATCTGCCAGCTTGAGCGGCAGATGGAGCATACATACCGGATGAGGGATGACGAGGACGAACTGCCCCTTGTCTCCGAGCTCGGCGTTGACGCCTATCTGTGGGATTGGCATCTGACGAACATCAACATCGAGATACCTCCTTACGCCTGGCTGGAGCATAGTTTTACCGTGACGACCTCCCTGGGGCACGTCGCAGGGCCTTATTACCCGACGACGCATCTCCACTCCGTCGCCACAAACCAGCTGGGGCTTTCGTACCCTCTCTTTCGCATCACCCCCGCCGACACCTCGGCGACGGTCGGGGGTGGTTATGGCCAGAGTGACCCAGTATGGGTGAAGGCATCGGATTTTCGAGACAACGCCGACCTTTTGCTTCGCACCTTCGTTGCCGATCACGGCTACACCAGCGGCAGCGCGAGACTTGAGATTCACGGGCAGCTTTCGGCGGATAGCATATCCGCCCTTACTTGGTCTCAGTCTGGCGTCGCCCTCGGCTTTAAGCCTAACGGAGAGGACGAGTACTCCTGGGTCGATTTCCTGCCTGGCGGGGCTTGGGACTTCTCCGTCCTCGACCAAATGGCGTCACGGACCAACCTGACGTTCGCTCTCAGCGTGGATGTGCGAAAGCAGGCGTCGGTGCACCGGACCAGCGCGCGAAATTCCTATCTCGATGCCTTTTTGGCGGGGCTCTCTCCATACCCCCAGACCAACGTCTGGGAGCAGAACTACGTCGAATCCCAGTGGCGGCCGACACTGTGCTATATGCACGCAATTAAGGGCCCGCCGGACAACGAAGATGTCGTGGAGATGGTCGCCTCGTCCAGGGCGCTGTCCTGGGACACCATCTCACAGCATCTTGGCGAGCCGGATGTCTATGGCTGGCGCGCTTGGCTATACCGCCCGACCGCGGCCTTGGCAGACATCAACGCCTCCGGCCAGGAGCGTTGGTATATCACATCCGAGCTGCAGGACGCTGTCGACGATTGGGCTCAGCGTTATTCGGGATTCATTCCGGCCACATCCGCCTTTGAGGCGTCGCGTGTCTCCAGTAGCGAGCGCGACGCGCTGGAGGACTTCCTGCGAGCCGCGCCTTTCCCAATAACAGTCACCCTCTCGCCATACGGGAGGTCTACAAATTATAGGCCGGATGAACTCTTTGACCTGACGATGTTTGCGTCGGCCTCCGTCAATGCTCAAGGCAGCGTTTCGCCCCTCCCGATCGAACTCTACATCACATCTTATCTCGAAGGCTCTTACGAGACGCTTGCTGCGCCCTACGACCCCGATGCCGACGAATACCGACTGGGAATGTACTGGTACTCGCCCGGGAGCGTTTCGACAAACTACCTGTCAAGCACAGCCTTCGGCGTGGACGCTCACCAGGGGCAGATGATCAAAACCCTCTGGCGTTTCAAGAATCTACGCGACCCGGAGCTTTAAAGCCCCTTCAAGTTGCCCTGCAGCATCCATCGAGATTTTTCCAACTAGGCTAGAATCAACCCTTATCCCGCCCAACGTTTCCCAAATGGCCTGCAACCGCCCTGCAACCATACCTCAGGACAGCTGCATATTCTCAACAACTTGATTTCCCGTCTCATTTTCTTCGGCGCAATACAGCAGACATCTTTCGACGAGAGCGAGCGAACAGCCCCGCGAACCCCTCGCGCCCATGCGTCCTTTTCAACGAACTCAAGCCGGAAGAAGGTTGTAAGGCGGTTTGGTTTTGGTTGTTGGCGAATCAACCAAGGCCCTTGCATCCCCCCTGTCTTTTCGCTGCATCACCTGAAAATCAGCTTGCCCATCGCGTTCGGGGCGACCATCGAGCGGGATTCGAAGTTGGGCGACCAGAGCATGTCGATCTCTTCTTTGCGGTTGTCGCCAGTCTTGAAGATGCGCCCGGCGTTGATGAACCACGAATCGCCCGCCTTCGGAGCGGCGACGCCAAAGTCGGAATACGGGAACACCGCGATCGAACGCCACTTTCCGCCTTCGCGCCTGCTCTCCACCCTCCACCCTTTGCCGTTCCAGGTCGTGTCAGCCTTGCCGTACATGGGGTCGAGCGGATTCTCGACAAGACCGGTCGCATCGTCGTAGCGCGAGCTATCGTCGCCGCCATAGATGAAATGGTAGTGTACGTCGCGAGTGTCGCCAGGCGCGATCATGACGTCCACCGAATCGTCGTCCCATACGGGCCCGTCGTGCGTGAAGCTCTTCAGTTCCACGCCGTCCGCAAGGTCGCCTTCCGACAGCACGTACAGACACTTGTCGTCGTACAACGCCTTGAACCGCGCCTCTACCGGCACGCGCTCCATCGCTATTCCGCCAATCATGTTCCATCCGCCCTTGACCGCGAAATCTTCGAACGTCGGCGGCGTCGCCACACGCGCGGCCTCGGCATTCTTCGTTCCCGTGCCGGGCAGCACCCCGTCCGGCACCTTCGTGGGCCATGTAAGCGGAGCGCCTATCGGCGCCAGCAGCCGCCCGTTTACGTTCATGAACCTGCGCTTGCAGCCACGCCCGAAAAGCTGAACCT
>Ga0310786_10004625_pt1 | contig 19086 bp, 17 predicted proteins | sample AusTroGonzalo_MG_FD_203881 | JGI IMG/M metagenome (GOLD analysis project Ga0310786, IMG submission 203881) | Bovine rumen microbial communities from tropical cattle in Woodstock, Queensland, Australia - Gonzalo_03 (v2) (version 2) | ecosystem: Host-associated > Mammals > Digestive system >... | reverse complement strand
GGGAACACGAATTTGGATTCTGTCATTGAAATCACCTTATGTTGACGACCGCGACGTCAACCGTCTTCTTCGTCTTTGTATGGAATGAAAATGTATTATGGATGTCGTACTTATAAATTTTAGAGAATGCGACCTTCCTTCCGCGCTTCTCGCAGTACTCCGTGATGAAATCCAGCGTGTTGGCCATGTGTATGGAGTAAACGCATTCCGACAGCTCCATGGCCCTGTCGAGGAACGGTCTGTCCGCGTTCCTGTTCTGACATCCGAACGGGGGGTTCATGAAGATGGTGTCCGCCCCTTCTTTTACATTAATAATATCTATATTATGGAAGGAGACGTCCGCGCCGAGATCCTGCTTGTTCATCTCTGCTATCTTCAGAGCGGATTCCGATATGTCGTAACCGTCCACCTGGGCGGCACCCAGCATCCATGCGCCGATGGAGAACATCCCCGTCCCGCATCCCAGGTCCACGACCTTGAGGTCCTTTATGTCCCCCTTCGAGTATGCATCGAACAGTATGTCTGCCGCTATGGTCGCGGGTGTCATGTACTGCTCTAGGAACGGATCGGGATCCTCGAAGTTCCTGACCTTCTGCAGGCCCATCTCTAGATCCTTCTTCTTCATCATTCGGCTCATCCTCCGGCCTTCCGCCGGCGTCCGACGTTACGGCCTGCCACTATAAAATTACGAATCCCGCAGCGGACGATGACTGACATCGGACATGCGTTTTTTCTATTTGTGCGACTGAAAACAAAACAAACACCAGAGAAAACGTAAGATAAGTTTACTTTTTATTTGATGAAAAATATCAGCCGAATCGCAGGAAAAAAGAGAATTTCTGTGACCACAGGTGAAAAACTATGGCTATCAAGAACAAGTATCTGAAGGAAGTCTACGCAGATCTCGAGCAGCGCAACAAGGACCAGCCCGAGTTCCTACAGGCTGTAAAGGAAGTCCTGGAATCTCTTGAGCCCGTCGTTAAGGCGAGGCCCGAACTCCAGGAAGCCGGAATCATCGAGAGAATCGTCGAGCCCGAGAGGATCATCATGTTCCGCGTCTCATGGGTAGACGACAAGGGCAAGGTACAGGTCAACCGCGGATACCGTGTACAGTTCAACTCGGCCATCGGACCCTACAAGGGAGGACTCAGGCTCCACCCGTCCGTCAACCTGTCCATCCTGAAGTTCCTCGGATTCGAGCAGATCTTCAAGAACAGCCTCACCACACTCCCCATCGGAGGAGGAAAGGGAGGATCGGACTTCGACCCCAAGGGCAAGTCCGACGCAGAGGTCATGCGCTTCTGCCAGTCTTTCATGACAGAGCTCGCCAAGCACATCGGTGCTGACACCGACGTCCCCGCAGGAGACATCGGAGTGGGCGGAAGAGAGATCGGATACATGTTCGGTCAGTACAAGAGGCTCCAGAACGAGTTCACCGGAGTCCTCACCGGAAAGGCAATCCCCTGCGGAGGATCCCTGGCAAGGACAGAGGCTACCGGATACGGACTCTGCTACTTCACCGAGGAGATGCTCAAGGACCACAAGGATTCCTTCAAGAAGAAGACCGTCGTCATCTCTGGATCCGGAAACGTCGCAACATACGCATGCCAGAAGGCAACCCAGCTGGGAGCCAAGGTCGTTGCGGTCTCCGACTCCAACGGTTACATCTACGACCCCAAGGGAATCGATTACAAGATCATGAAGGAGATCAAGGAGGTCAAGAGGGACAGGATCAAGACCTACGTCAACTACTCCAAGACCGCCAAGTACACAGAGGGCTGCTCCGGAATCTGGACCATCCCCTGCGACATTGCACTCCCCTGTGCGACCCAGAACGAGCTCGACGAGAAGTCCGCCAAGATCCTGATCAAGAACGGTGTCAAGGCAGTCGCCGAGGGAGCTAACATGCCCAGCACCCCTGGAGCGGTTGCAGCCTTCCAGAAGGCCGGAGTCCTCTTCGGCCCCGCAAAGGCAGCCAACGCCGGAGGAGTCGCAACATCCGCTCTCGAGATGAGTCAGAACAGCCAGAGGCTCGCCTGGACCTTCGATGAGGTAGATGCAAAGCTCCACGACATCATGGTCAACATCTACAAGCAGGCCTCCGAGGCCGCCAAGAAGTACGGCATGGAGGGCAACCTCGTCGCCGGTGCGAACATCGCCGGATTCGAGAAGGTCGCCAACGCCATGCTCTGGCAGGGAATCTCCTACTGATAAACCATTCAAGGTGCCTTCGGGCACCTTCTTTTACTTCAATATGATCAATAAGTTGGACGTATGAACCTTCTAGGTTGGACGAAATATGGTCATATCATCCAACCAATCGATCCAAAACGTCCTTCGGTTTGTACATTTACGGACCTTCGATAGGTATCATTATTATATCTGAGGACGATATCGCTCTTTCGCAAATATGACTCGCATGGCGAGGAAAGTGGATGGCGACTAACGGGATGGGGTGAGTGATCCCATTACGTTTGTACATTTACTGAAAACATAACCTATACGTTTAAATATAACGTAAAACTAATGACCTTTCAAGGATGTGCCTACTGGGTTAAAGATGTCGATAGTAGGTGTGTCTAACCCTAACAAACGATTTACCTCGAAACACGAAGGGATTCGTGATTCGGGTTCCCCTAATATCTATCCGGGTTCGGAGAAATCCGAGCCCGGATCCCCTACTTTTCTCGGAATTTGTGTCCACTTCTATCATGCGTCACGCGCGCGCGATGTAACCGTTATATCTGATTATTCGGATGACGAGACGCATTACGGAATATGCGTTTCCTCTAACGAGGGGGTGTGCTTCTGGCTAAGATCAATAGGGCAGTCATCAGTGTTTCCGACAAGACGGGTATCGTCGAGTTCGCGAAGAAATTAGACGCCGCAGGCGTGGAGCTGATCTCCACAGGCGGCACGTACAAGCTTCTGAAAGAGAATGGCATCAAGGTCATCGAGGTTTCCGACGTCACCGGATTCCCTGAGATGTTGGACGGACGCGTTAAGACGCTCCATCCCAAGATCCATGCGGGTATCCTCGCACGCAGGGACCTCTCGGACCACATGGCGGCCATCAAGGACAAGGGCATCGCACCCATTGACATGGTCGTCATCAACCTGTATCCCTTCAAGCAGACAGTCCTCAAAGAGGGTGTATCCTTCGAGGACATCGTGGAGAACATCGACATCGGTGGCCCCAGCATGATCCGTGCAGCCGCCAAGAACTACCAATCAGTGGCAGTCGTCACCAAGCCCGAGCAGTACGGCGAGATCATCGAGCAGATGGAGGCCAACGGCGGCAATCTCAGTCCCGATCTCCATCAGAAGCTCATGGCAGAGGCTTTCGACGTCACATCCCAGTACGATGCTATGATCGCATCCCAGATGAAGAAGAGGTTCATCCCCGGATTCCCCGACTCCTTCCCGATTCCCCTGGAGAAGGTACAGGACCTCAGGTACGGAGAGAACCCCAACCAGGCAGCAGCCTTCTACAAGGACCCCTTCACCCCCGGACCCACAGTGGCCAAGGCGGAGTGCCTCTGGGGTAAGGAACTGTCCTACAACAACATCCTCGACCTGGACAAGGCCCTGGACATCTGTATGGACTTCGAGAAGCCCACAGCGGTCGTCATGAAGCACACCAACCCCTGCGGACTAGCCTCTGCAGACACGATCTTCGAGGCATTCGAGACCGCATACAACGTCGACCCCCTGTCCGCATTCGGATGCGTCATCTGTCTCAACAGGCCCTGTACCAAGCAGTGCGCGGAGATGATCTCCAAGTACTTCGTCGAGGCAGTGCTGTGCCCCGATTACGAGGAGGGTGCCGTGGAGATCATGGAGGTCAAGAAGAATATTCGTCTCCTGAGGACCAACTGCCCCATCGGACCTTCCGAGAGGGTCAGGGAGTACAAGATGAAGAAGGTCCAGGGCGGAATGCTCGTCCAGACCGACGAGGACGTCCTCATCGACCCTAAGAACCTCAAGGTCGTCACCAACCGCGCTCCCACAGAGGAGGAGGTCCATTCCCTGCTCTTCGCATGGAAGCTCGCAAAGCACGTCACATCCAACGCCGTCGTCTACGTAAGGGGCGAGCGCGCAGTGGGAATCGGTGCGGGTCAGATGAGCCGTGTGGATTCTGCTAAGATCGCAACCATGAAGGCCAACGAGCCCACTGAGGGCTGTGTAATGGCATCCGATGCCTTCTTCCCCTTCAGGGACGGAGTCGATGAGGCTGCCAAGGCCGGTGTGACCGCCATCATTCAGCCCGGAGGAAGCATCAGGGACCAGGAGGTCATCGATGCGGCCAACGAGCACGGAATGGCGATGGTATTCACCGGATGCCGTGTATTCAGGCACTGAAACTCATTAACGGGCCGGGATTCCGGTCCGTCTTATTTTGGTTTAGAATTATCGGAAAGGTCCTCAGACCTTCTTGTTCTCCTCAACGGCACCTTCGAGGTCCTGAGGGATGATAGGCTTCCCTTCGGCCTTCCTCTTCATATGTCCGCCGGGACCACCGCGAGCAACCCTTGCCTTTTCGATGCATTCGGGGTTGTCGCAAACGAATGCGGCGTACAGAACGTTCTTGCAGGGTCCGCCGCAGAATTCGCAAGTGTATTCATCCAGATTGAGGGACATGATACCGATAACCGCCTATTTCGTATAAAGCGGTTGAGTGTTCAGAAGTCGTAAAGGGAAGGTATCCGGGGCAGAGCCCCGGAATCCCTGTTCAAAGGTCGATGGTGAATTCCTCTCCGGTCTTGGGAAGGAAGACCTTGTAGTCGCCCTCCAGATCGGGAAGGAACGCCTCACGGGACTCGGAGTGCATGATGATGACGTTGTCGGGGTCGCACTCCCTGATGAAGTTGACGATCTGGTCGTGGTCAGCGTGTGCCGAGAAGTCGTACTTCTGCAGCTCGCATGAGATCTTAACGACCTCACCGTCGATCTTCACGCATCCCTCCTCCAACAGCATCCTGCCGTTGGTGTCCTCCGCCTGATATCCTACCAGGAGGATGGCGCTCTTGGGATCGTCCTTGATGGCGTTGAGGTATCCGAGGACGGGTCCTCCGTCCAGCATACCGCCGGTGGTGACGATGATCTGTCCCTTGATGGCGGAGAGTCTGGAGTTGGGGTTCCTTACCTCGTTGAACTTCCTCTTTGCTGCCTTGAGGTGCTTGACATCCTTGATGTACTCGGGATAGTCGAGGAACAGGCGGGTTACTGACCTTCCCATTCCGTCCACCCACATCTCGTAGCCGAGATTCCTCAGCAGGAGCATGATCTCCTGTGTCCTTCCGTTAGCGAAGCAGGGGATGAGCACCTTTCCGCCGCGGTCGATGACCTCATCGATCTTAGCGAGGAACTTCTCCTCGGTCTCGTTCCTGTCAGGGTGGTTGCGGCCTCCGTACGTTCCCTCGATGAAGAGGGTGGTACAGTCGTGGGGCTTGGCTCCTCCGACGAGTCTCTGGTCCTCGGTGTGTATGTCACCGGAGTAAATGGTGCTGACATCCTTGTCGAATTGGAACATCGCCGCTCCGGGGATGTGTCCAGCGTCAAGCATAGTGACGTCGATGTGGTTGATGCTGATCTGGTCCTCGTATGTCATGGGCACGACAGCTTTCATGGTCCTCTCGATATCGCCGGTTGTGTAAGGCTGGGGGTAATCCTCGGCCTTGGCGATCTTGAGGGTGTCGTACATCATGAGCTCCGAAATCTCTGCCGACAGTGGTGTCGTGAAGAGATCGCACTCGTTCTTACCGCAGATCTGCGGGATCATTCCGCAGTGGTCCAGGTGAGAGTGCGTCAGGAACGCATAGTCGATACGGGGTGCGGGCAAGGGATATTCCGGAGGCTTGGTGGGGCTCAGGCCGTACTCGATGAGTGCGGTCATACCGTCTCCCTCCATGGTCATCCCCATGCGTCCGACCATATCGGCACCGCCCAGGAATTTGCATTTCATTTTCATGTGATTAGGCTCCTTTTCGTATATTGCCTCACTTTCCGGTGAGGACTTTGTGAAAGAAGGTCTCTCTGAGCCCTTCTTGACTGTGATGATGATGCAGGGGTCCTCTCACCCCCCACATTATAAGGATAATTCTTCCCTATTTATGACTAGTATTTAAAACATTATATGAATGTTTAGGGGATAATCGCAAGAGTTTTCAAAATGCTGGCACATAAAATATGGAATGCTGGCTCATTTAGATGGATAATTTTGGACTTAATGAGCCACACATCACAAACCGTTATATTCTTTAAGAGCGTTTATCCGCTCATGGGGACACTTGACAGCAAATATGGAAAGTTTGTGGGGCTGCTAGCTGCAGTTCTTTTCATTATCTCAGCTTTTGTAATGTTACTAATGAAGGACAATCAGGACATCGCATACTATGTCCTGACCGCATCGGGTGCCATCGCGCTCATAGCCGGAATTCTCATAGTCATGAGGAACAGCGAATCCATTAAAATGGACGGTATAGGCTTCATCCTGTTAGGTATCGTAGCAGCACTGACCTACGTGCTGATTAAGATCGCAAACATGGATGCTTACATCGTCATCGGAATCGTCGCAGCGTTGGGTGCCCTAGCCATGCTCACCGGATGTTTAGTCGACAAGGGTAGGAAGAATACCGTCATGATGTATGTTGACGTTATCTTCCTCATCATCGAATTGATCATCGTCGCACTCATCTTCATGAAGAATTCGCTTGACATCACTCAGGCATCTGCCATGATCGTGGTCGGCTTCTGGATGGCAGCATATCTTGTCATGGGAGTCGAGGTTGCTGCAGAGGAGAGTCCTATCGATCCCAACAGGAAATCCGCCAAGAGGGCCCAGAAACAGAGGGCCAAGCAGGAAGCGGAGGCCAAGAAGGAGAAAGAGAGGCAGGACAAGCTCGAGGCTAAGAAGAAGGCGGATAAGAAGCACAAGCATGAGGAGCACAAACAAGCGGTCGAGGAAGAGCCCGTTGAGGAGCCTGCAAAGGAAGAGGCGGCCCCCGTCGAGGAAGAGCCTAAGGAGAAGATCAAATCGGCTCCTGCAGAGGCTGAACCCGTCAAGGAGGAATCTGTCGAGAAAGAGGCAATTTCTGAGCCCGAGCCCGTCGCAGAGTCTGTCAAAGAGGAACCTGCTCCTGCAGAACCCGTCAAGGAAGCGGAACCCGAACCCGAGTCTGCAAAGGAAGAGGCCAAGCCAGAGCCCGTAGCGGCCCCTGTCGCAGAGCCCGAGCCCGCTAAGGAAGAGCCTCCGAAAGAGGAGCCCAAGAAACCCAAGAATGACTTCATGTCCAGGCTCGTATCCTCCAAGAATGTCGGAAAGGTGACCAAGAAGGAAGCGGAACCCGAACCCGAGCCCGCTAAGGAAGAGGCCAAGCCAGAGCCCGTAGCGGCCCCTGTCGCAGAGCCCGAGCCCGTCGCAGAGCCTGTCAAAGAGGAACCTGCTCCTGCAGAACCCGTCAAGGAAGCGGAACCCGAACCCGCGGTGGCCCCTGTCGCAGAGCCCGAACCCGAGCCCGCTAAGGAAGAGGCCCAGTCTGAGCCTGTAGTAACTCCTGAGGCAGAGCCCGAACCCGTCGCAGAGCCCGTTACCGCAGAACCCGTCAAGGAAGCAGAGCCTGAACCAGTCAAAGAGGAGGTCAGGCCCGAGCCCGTACCTGTTGCGGTACCCGTAGCAGAGGCAGAGGACGAATCCGATGACGAAGAGCTCTCAGAGGACGAGATGGAAGACATCTACACCGACTATTCGCCCGAGGCACTCGTCAGAAGGGCTGCCTGGAACAAGGGAATGAGGTGCAGGAGGGATTACGGAGAATACCACATCCCCGTCGCATTCGTCAAGGGTAAGGTCGCAGTATACGTCGAGGAACCCGGCAACGAGGACCGCGAGGTCGAGGCGAAGCTGAAGGAGGACGGTTGGGTCGTGCTCAGGTACGACATCAACAAGATCACTGACGGTCTTGCCGAGGGTGCCGAGATCGCGGATGCCGTCAAGGCCAACGTCCGCGCTCAGAAGGCGGCCAAAAAGAAGAAGAAACCCGCCAAGAAGTGAACCTTTCAACGACGGGGGACATCCCCCGTCAAACCCCTTTATTAAAGCGCGCGGATAACGTTAAAATACGGACAGTCGATGCAGAAGGCAGAGGCTGAATACATGTTTTGCTCGTGCGGCTCGATGATGTTCCCCAAAGATGGGAAGTATGTTTGCAACTCCTGCGGTGCTACCAAGGACATCGGTGGCAAGGCGGAGGTCATAAAGACCGATGTTAAGGAGAAGGAGACCACTGTTATCACAGAGAATGTGGCGACCCTTCCGAAGACCCGTATCCCCTGTCCGGAGTGCGGACACACTGAGGCGTTCTTCGTCATCAGGCAGACCCGTGCTGCGGATGAACCTGAGACCAGGATCTACCGCTGCTGTAAGTGCAACCATTCTTGGAGAGAGTACTGAGGTGGGCGTATGTTCGTTGCAGAACTCAAATCCGACACACTCAAGGGATTAGTGAACATAATCTCGACGCTCATCGACGAGGTCAAGTTCACCATCACGGCAGAGGGAATGACCCTCAAGGCCGTTGACGCCGCACATGTCGCCATGATCGAGATGAACATCACAAAGGATGCCTTCGAGTCCTTCTCAGCCGAGGACACGGAGCTCGGACTCGACCTGGAGAAGGTCAAGGGAGTCCTCAAGCTCGCAGGATCCGGAGAGACCATAAGGATGGAGCAGGACGATGCCACCGGAAAGCTTGTCTTCAAGGTCGGCAACATCACAAGGCGCATGAGCCTCATCGACACGACCGGTATGAACGACCCCAAGGTCCCCCAGCTCAACCTCTCGGCGACGATCACCGTCCCCATAGAGGAGCTCCAGAAGGGAATCCGTGCGGTCGAATCCATCTCCGATCACATCACACTCAAGGCAGGACCCGAGTTCTTCGAGCTCTCCTGCGAGGGGGACACAGATTCAGTCAGCCTCAAGCTGGACGCCTCCTCAGCGAAGATCAGCACCGAAACGGACGTGTGCAGCATGTTCCCTCCGGACTATCTCGCCAACATCATCAAGGCCATCCCCGGTGGGACCCAGGTCGACATCGAACTCGATAATGATTACCCCGTCAAGCTCGTCTTCGCACTGGCCGACGGAGCGGCGAAGGTGGACTACCTTCTCGCACCCAGGATCGAGAGCGAGTGAGACGATGGACGAAGAAATAACACTGAGCGACCTCGAGAACATAGCGAACAGGCTCAGGCTCCATGTCATCGAGATGACCTACGCCGCCCATTCAGGGCACCCCGGAGGATCCCTCTCGGCAGCGGACATGATGGCCGCGCTCTACTTCAAATTCCTGAGGCACGACCCTTCCAACCCCCAGTGGGAGGACAGGGACAGGTTCGTGCTCTCCAAGGGCCACGTGGCCCCCATTCTCTATGCAGCACTGGCAGAGGCGGGGTACTTCCCCGTCGAGGACCTCATCACACTCAGGCAGATGGGTTCCAAGCTCCAGGGACACCCCGTCCGTGGCAAGGTCCCGGGAGTCGAGATGTCCACAGGATCCCTCGGTCAGGGGCTCAGCATGGCATGCGGAATCGCACTGGCAGGGAAGATGGACGGCAAGGACTACAGGACCGTCTGCATGCTGGGCGACGGAGAGCTCCAGGAGGGTCAGAACTGGGAGGCAGCGATGTTTGCCCGCCAGGCAGGGTTGACCAACCTCATAGCGATCGTGGACCGCAACAGGCTGCAGATCACCGGCGATACCGAGGGTGCCGTCGGACTCGAACCCCTTCCTGAGAAGTGGAAGGCGTTCGGATGGAATGTGATAATCATCGACGGTCACAACATGCGTCAGATCCTCGAGGCCTTGGACAAGGCAGCGGCGGCGAAGGCGAGACCGACCGTCATCATAATGAAGACCGTGAAAGGAAAGGGCGTATCGTTCATGGAGAACAACGCTGGATTCCACGGAAAGGCATGCAACGACGAGGAGCAGGCCAAAGCGGTCGAGGAACTCAGGGCGGTGATCCAATGACAGGAGAGAAGCTCGCTCAGCGCAACTATTACGGAAAGGCACTGGCGGAACTCGCCATGGAGAATCCCAACGTCGTCGTGATGGACGCGGACCTTGCAGGTTCCACCAAGACATCGGACTTCCAGAAGGTATGTCCCGAGAGGTTCGTAGAGGTAGGAATCGCCGAGTCCAACATGATCGGCATCGCCGCAGGACTCGCAGCGTCCGGAAAGATCGTATTCGCATCCACATTCGGAGTATTCGCCACCGGCAGGTGCTGGGAGCAGATCAGGCTCGGAGTGGCATACCCCAGGCTCAACGTCAAGATTGTCGCCACCCACTGCGGTATCAGCGTGGGCGAGGATGGAGCCTCGCACCAGGCGTTGGAGGACATAGCGATAATGCGCAGCCTCCCCAACATGGTAGTGATCGCACCCGCCGACGCCTATGAGGCCTTCGCGGCCACCAAGGCACTGGCGGCATACGACGGTCCCGCCTATATGAGGATGGGACGTGCTGACTTCCCCACAATACTCGAGCCCGACATGGAGTTCGAGATCGGAAAGGCCACCGTCCTCAGGGAAGGAGAGGATGTGACTATCGTGGGATGCGGACAGATGGTGTCATCCTGTCTGGAAGCGGCCGATTTCCTCGCCATCGAGGGAATCAACGCCGAGGTCATCAACATGTCAACAATCAAGCCCCTCGACACCGAGACGCTCATCTCATCCGTCACCAAGACCGGATGCTGCGTAACGGCGGAGGAGCACAGTATCATCGGAGGATTGGGGTCTGCTGTCGCAGAGGCACTCTGCGACTCGGTCGCAGTGCCTCTCGAGAGGATCGGTACTAAGGATACCTTCGGTGAATCCGGTAAGCCTGCCGATCTAATGGTCAAGTACGGCCTGACCGCCAGCGATATCATCGCCGCGGCGAAGAAAGCAATATCAAGGAGGATGTGAGGAGATGAAGATATTCATAGACACTGCGAATCTGGACATGATCAAGGAAATCAACAGCTGGGGAATCCTGGACGGAGTGACCACAAACCCCAGTCTCATCGCCAAGGAAGGGGTCGACGTAAGGACACGCGTCAGGGAGATCGCCGAGATCGTGGACGGACCCATCTCCGCAGAGGCGATGTCCATGACATGTGACGAGATGGTCAAGGAGGGCCGCGAGCTCGCCAAGATCCATCCCAACATCAATGTCAAGCTGCCCATGTGCGTCGAGACTCTGAAAGCGACCAAGATCCTCTCTTCCGAGGGAATAAAGGTCAACGTCACACTCATCTTCTCGCCTCTGCAGGCACTTCTGGCAGCTAAGGCGGGAGCGGCATTCGTATCCCCGTTCGTCGGACGTCTCGATGACATCGGACAGTTCGGAGGGGACCTCGTTGCACAGATCATGACGATCCTCGAGAACTACGGATACGAGACCGAGGTCATCGCAGCATCCATCCGCGGACCCACCCATGTGCTCGAAGCGGCACTCAACGGATGCGACATCGCGACGATCCCCTACGACACCCTCAAGAAGATGGTCGGACACCCCAAGACCGATGAGGGTATCCAGAAGTTCATAGCCGATTACGAGAAGTCCAAGAAAAACTGATTGCGATGCATGATGTAATCGTGGTCGGTGCCGGACCCGCTGGGAATCTGGCGGCCAGGAGATTGGCCGAGAAGAAGTACGAGGTCATAGTGCTCGAGGAGCATGAGTCCCCGGGAATCCCTCAGCACTGCACAGGTCTGGTATCGGAAGAGACGATCAAGATGTCCGGCGTTATGCCGGAGGTATACAGCACTCTGCACGGAGCGGAGGTCATATTCCCCAACGGACAGTCCGTCGAGGTACGTTCCGACAAGCCCATGGGGATGATGATCGACCGTGTGGACCTGGAGGTCAAGATGGCCGAGGCCGCGCAGGATGCCGGTGCCGACTACTGTTTCAACGAGCGTTACAACGGTCACACCGTCGGCGATGCCGTCGTCGTGGACACTTCCGTGCGTCCCCACAGGGGAAAGATCATAATCGGTGCCGACGGCGCCAATTCACAAGTGGCCATGTCCCTGGGCGACAACAGCCCCAAGGAGTACATCAGAGGCATCCAGGCGGATGTCAGATATATGATGGATGACCAGGACATGCTCAAGATATACCTGGGGAACAAGGTCGCTCCCGGATTCTTTGCCTGGGCGATCCCCTGCGGAGCCTTCACACGTATTGGTCTCTGCACCTCGTGGTCCGCCGGACCGCCTTCCGAGTACCTTTCGGACATCCTTATCCGTATGGGATTCCATGACAAGGTCATCAGGGTCCATTCCGGAAAGATCCCTCTGGGCATCCGCCCGTTCCTCTGCGGAGACAGATGTCTACTGAACGGTGATGCCGCAGGATTCGTCAAGCCCCTATCAGGAGGAGGTCTGTACCCGGCATTCAGGGCCAATAACCATCTGGTGAACGTGATAACGAACGGATTGGACTCCGATGCGCTCTACTCTAGGGACCTTTCGGATTACACCAGGGCATGCATGGAGGACTTCGGCCGTGAACTTGACCGCTCCTACCAGCTGAGGAAGAGGTACAAGAAGCTCACAGACAACGATTTCAACAGGATCTACGACTACATACAGAAGAATGACCTGGTGCCGTACGTTCGCGAGATGGACATAGACCATCCCGGAGAGGTCATCAAGAAGGTCCTGAAGAGCCCCTCCAGATTATTATCAGCAATACCTCTGGCCTTGAGGTCAGTGAAATGAAGAGGGTCACGTTCGCAAAGCTTCCCTCCGAGGATGCTGGCCCGATAATACGCGACCTGATGTCGAAGGAGTATGTCGACCTTCACGCGAAGATAGGGAAGGATGACGACTATCGTTATGTGCCAGTGCTACCTGAGTTCATCGATGAGATCAGGGCTATGGGTATAGAGACGTTGGAAGGAGATGCCCATACTCTCGACCGCAGGAGCCCTCAGGAGAAGATCCATGACATCCTCGCGGACCGTCCGGAATTGAACGGGATTATACCTGAGAAATGGGAGTATGTCGGGGACATCGTGATTGTGAGGATGGACCCGGCGTGTGAGCCTTACAAGGATCTAATCGGCAGGACATATGCAGAGGTATTGAGGGCGAAGACCGTATGTGCCGATGTGAGAGGCGTGTCCGGTGAGTTCAGACAGCCCAGCATGGAGGTAATCTACGGTACGGACACGGAATCTGTGCGTCTGGAGAATGGGATAAGATACGGTTTCGATGTGACCAAGGTCATGTTCGCATCCGGGAACACCGACGAGAGGATGCGCATGAGGAAGCTTGACTGCACTGGCGAGACCGTCGTGGACATGTTCGCGGGCATAGGCTATTTCACATTGCCGCTTGCCAAATATTCGGGCGCCAGACGCGTGTTCGCATGCGAGAAGAACCCGGAATCCTACAGATTCCTTTGCAGGAACATCATGGACAACGAGCTCCAGGATAAGGTCATCCCCATCCTTTCGGACAACAGGAATCTTCTGGGGAAGCACTTTGCGGACCGTATCCTCATGGGTTACGTCCAGACGACGTCTGATTTCGTATCGAAGGCGCTATCGATGATACGTCCCGGCGGGATCATCCATTATCATGATACGTTCTATGTGAGTGAATACGAGGATAGGATCAGATCGATCTTCGATGAGAACTGCGGGGAGGACGGTTACGAGATCCTCAGGATACACGAGGTCAAATCGTACGCTCCGTCCGTCTCCCATTATGTGGCGGATATCCGCATCAGACCTTCTCGCCAGAACCCGATGCAGTGAGCAGGGTGTTCATAGTCTCGCGGTACTTCTCACCGTTTGCAGCGACCACGGCCTTTGCGAACGGAAGGAGATAATCGGCGAAATCCTTCTCCTCCTTGCTGAGCTTGATTGGCAGTTCGGTCGCACCTGTGGCCATCACGAATGCACCTGCGACGCTGCGTGCCTTGTTGTTCTTGAGTCCGGTGTTCTGGAGTATCTTCTCCACCATCGGCTGTCCTCCGACCTTGGCTCCCTTTGCGAGCGAATCGGCCAGGGACGTGATGGGTCCGGGCTTGTTGAAGACAGGCAAGGCATCGACGACGGATGCCGAGATCTGTATGTTGTGGGCCGCTTCCAGTGCCTGGAGGGGCTGAGCGTTGGTCTGGTCGCCCATCTTGGCAGCGGTCTCCGCATCGGTGTAGACTGTGATGATCTCCTTCCAGTCGGCATCCCAGAGGATTCCGAGGATATCGGTGACCTTGTTGCCCTTTGCCACGATGGCCCTGGGGTTCTCTGACAGGAACTTCTTCAGGCATGTCTTGACATCCTCTTCTCCGACGATGTCGTTCATGAACTCATCCAGCGAATCGCCGTAGTTCTTGGTTCCTATGATGTAGGTGGCGACCGAGCTTCCCTTGAGATCCCCGAGCTTGGACCTCTTGACCTCGCTGATCAGGGACGAATCCGTCAGTTTCCCGAACATGTAGTCCTTGAGCTTATCGTCGTCCAGTTCCTCGTAGTCCTTCTCTCCGGGCTTGTGGTATTTGTGCCTGATGCGTACGGTGAGGTCCTTCCAGGGGTCTGTTCCGGCGACCCTCATCAGGACGTACTGGGCTGTGGATATGTTCTTGGCGCAGCTCTCGCAGATCTTGATGGTCTCTCCGAGGGATTTGATCTCGATCTCGAGCACGGCCGATGCATCGTGTCCGCACTGGAGGCCGTCATCGGGGAATTCATAGGGTGTCTCCCAGAATGTGTCGTAGAGGTAGTCCTCAGGCATGTTCATCTTATCAGAGCAAACGAGGTTATCCTCGAAAGAATAGAGATAAAGCCCGTTCTTCTTGATGAACTGGTTGTAGAGCAGGAGCCTGATCTTCGGGTCGGTGTAGTACTGGCATCCGATGAGCTTATCGGCACCGACGCTTCCTCTCACGGCATAGGATACTGTGTCCTCTCCGAGCCTGGCGCTTGCCAACAGGGGTACGGATCCGGATGCTGCCAGTGAGATGGTACCGGCGTAGGCCTTGGTGATGTCGTCATTGAACATCTTGCCCGCCTCCTTCACCAGCGCATCCGCGTTGTTGCGGACCTTCTGGAGGGAGTCGATGCTCTTGAAGACCTTGTCAAAATGGCATTTCCTGCAGTTGCCCGCGCACATCGGTCTGAGGAGACCAGGGTTTTCCGCAAGGTTCCTGGAGCGTTCCAGGAGGTCATCCTCCAACTTCTTCGAGGTGTGCTTTACACCTCTCATTCTCACGCGCTTCTTGCCGGGCATGCGTTGCCGATTGTGTCTCTTTTACTAATATATTATCTATATATGGGGGAAGTTCCGCACAGGCATTCAAAGCGTACTCATCGCTATATACGGTACATATGATTGACCGTCCATGGAGTCCGACTTCGAGAAGAGCGTACGCGAGTTCCTAGCCAGGGAACCATTCTGTCTCAGGAAGGTTTCAGAGGACAATCTGGCACTGTTCTGTGCAGCGCTCACTCACGACAGCTATTCCAACGAGGCATTGGACATGGATCCGCCCAGGCATGTGGAGTCCTACGAGCGTCTCGAATTCCTCGGGGATGCGATCCTGGAGTTCCTGGTCTGTGAGCATGTCTACAAAGACACCGACATCAGCGAGGGCCCCATGACGGACTACAAGCAGGACAAGGTGGCCAACCATATGCTATCTCAGCGCATCCTGGACAAGGGTGTGGGGATAGACGAGGTCATGAGGGTCGGAAAGGGACACCAGAAAGGCCAGACCAAATCCATCGAGGAGAACATGCGTGCCGATTGCTTCGAGGCGCTTATCGCTGCGGTCTATCTATCCTACGGCTTGGATGAGGCCCGCAGGGTCGTCAGAGCCGTGGTGCTCTGACAGGGCCCAATATACTAACCTTATTATCGCTTGGTCTTGATACCCATTCATGGACCAGAATGTCGTCTCGATTTCTCAGGAAATCCGCGATATGAAGATACGCGGAGCAGGGAGGATCGCCAGGGCCGGAGCGACCGCCATGTGCAGGTTCGCCGAAGGATACACGGGAAATGACATGGCCGTTTTCAGCAAGGATCTGGATGAAGCAGTGAGGGTCATCCTGGATTCCAGGCCTACAGCCGTATCTCTCTGGAACGGCGTCCACGCGTCGATAAAGGGGGCCAAGGACGCTTCCAGCGTGGATGAGGCCAAGGACATTCTGATCAGGAACTCCAACGAGTTCATCGAGGAGTCCAACGAGGCCGTCAAGAACATCGCCCGCATCGGAGCGAAGAGGATCGAGGACGGCGACGTCATCATGACTCACTGCAACAGCAGTGTGGCCATCGGCGTCATAGCCGAGGCCCACAGACAGGGGAAGGACATCAAGGTGTTCGCTACCGAGTCCCGTCCCTGGAGGCAGGGAATACTAACAGTCAACGACCTAGCCAAGGAAGGCATCGATACAACGCTCATCATCGACAGCGCGGTCCGCCTGGTCATGAAGAAGGTCGACAAGGTCTTCGTGGGGGCCGACACGATAACATCCCACGGCGCTCTGGTGAACAAGATCGGTACCTCACAGGTGGCGATGGCCGCCAAAGAGGCGAGGGTGCAGTTCTACACATGCAGCGAGACATACAAGTTCTCGCCGCTCACCCTGGAAGGGGATCTCGTGAAGATAGAGGAGCGCGAGATATCGGAGGTCGTCAGGCCGGGAGAGATACCTGATTCGGTCAAGGTGTACAATCCAGTCTTCGACGTCACCCCGTCACAGTACATAGACGGGATCGTAACGGAACTGGGGCTAATCTCGCCCGGTTCGGTCTACGACATCCTTGTTAAAAAGTTCGGAACGGAGTTAATGAAGGAGTGATCAAATGGATTCTTATCTGCATCTCGGAGAGCCGGTGGACCCGGACAAGTACGTCGTCTGCAAGTACCGCGTAACGACGGATCTCCCCATGGAGAAGGCCGCAGAGGCCATAGCCGCGGAGCAGTCCACAGGTACGTGGACAGGCATCTCCACCCTGGACAAGGACATCTTCGATTCTCTCGGAGCAAGGGTCATCGATATCTCCGGGGACGAGATCATAGTGGAGTTCCCCACGGAGGACTTCAGCATAGAGGTCGGAGCAGTCCCCCAGATCCTGAGCGTCATAGCAGGAAACCTGTTCGGACTGGGCGCGCTGAAGGGCGTCAGGCTGGAAGACGTCACGTTCCCCAAGGAGATCCTCAACCAGTTCAAGGGACCAAAGTTCGGAGCGGAAGGGATCAGGAAGGCCTTGGACCGTCCGGAGAAACCGCTGGTCGGTACTATAGTCAAACCCAAGATCGGACTCAATCCCAAGAAGACCGCCGAATATGTCTACGAGGCGGGATCCGGAGGCCTCACCAACTCCAAGGACGACGAGACGTTGGTGGATCAGGCTTTCTGTCCTATAGAGGACAGGACAATCGCCGTCGCCGAAGCCCTGGACAGGCTGGAGAGCGAGGGTCACAAGATGATGCACGCCATCAACGTCAGCACCCGCGGAGATAAGATCGTGGAGCTGGCAGAGAAGGTCCAGTCCTGGGGAGCGAGAGAGCTGATGGTGGATGTCATCACATGCGGATTCGGAGCCGTCCAGGCGTTGGCAGAGGATCCCTCTATCAAAGTGCCCATCCATGTCCACAGGACCATGCACGGAGCTTTCACCAAGGACCCGCTGCACGGTGTGGCGATGCTGCCTTTGACGAAACTCACCAGGATGTGCGGCGGAGATGCGCTTCACATCGGTACGCTGGGAGTCGGCAAGATGTCCGGCAGCACGAAGGAGGATGCGAACCTCCCGGCATGCCTGGGCAGCGACGTACCGTACAAGACCGTCATGCCCGTCTGTTCCGGAGGGGTCTATCCAGGAATCGTAGAGGCCATCGTGAAGAAGGCGGGTAACAACGTTCAGATACAGGCTGGCGGAGGTGTCGCTGGGCACCCCGGAGGCGTCAGGGCAGGTGCCATGGGTATGAGTCAGGCCGTGGACGCCGCTTTCCTGGGCATATCCAAAGAGGAGTATGCCAAGGACCATAAGGAACTGGCCATCGCACTTGAGACGTGGGGATCCAAATGAAGTTCAATGTGAAATCTGAGGATGTGCGTGCAGCGGAACCGGAGATCCTTCTCCATGAGCAGGACTGCATCGAGCTGGGAGTCAAGGAGAACGACCGCGTGAACATCACAGGCCAGAACTCGGCTATCGCACTGGTGACCTATGCCGATAAGATCATCAACAGAGGAACGGCGTTCATACCCACCAGCATCCTGAGCAGGACAGGGGTTAACAAGGACGGTACGGTGAACATCACCTATGCCCACAATCCCGATTCGGTCAGGTACATCCGTATGAAGATGGATGGGGAGAAGCTCAACAAGGATCAGATCGAGGCCATCGTGAAGGACATCCTCGACAATAGGCTGTCCAGGATAGAGGTGTCGGCCTGGCTTACCGCGCTTTACATCAACGGTATGGACATCGAGGAGATCGCGGACTTCACAGTCGCCATGGCCAACACCGGGGACATCATCAAGTTCTCCAGGTCACCCGTCTTCGACTTCCACAGCCTGGGAGGTGTCCCGGGTAACAAGATCACACCCATCGTCATATCGATCGTCGCCGCAGCGGGACTCATGATCCCCAAGACCTCGTCCCGTGCCATCAGCAGTGCATGCGGAACATCGGACTTCGTGGAGACGTTCTGCGATGTCGAGCTTTCCGCGAGCAAGCTCATGGCCATCGCCGAGGAGGTCGGCGGAGTGTTCTCATGGGGCGGTTCGATGAACCTCGCCCCCGTGGATGACATGGTCATCAAGATCGAGCACCCCCTCGGTATCAACCCAAGGGCCCAGATGCTCGCATCCATCATGAGCAAGAAGGTCGCAATGGGCTCCACGCATCTTCTGGTGGACATCCCAACGGGTAAGGGTACCAAGGTCCCCACGTTGGAGGCCGCCAAGGCATACGCCCGCGACCTGATGGACCTGGGAGAGAGGATCGGCATGCATGTGGAGTGCGCCATAACATACGCCGATCAGCCCATAGGAATGGCCATC
>Ga0310786_10004624_pt1 | contig 19090 bp, 14 predicted proteins | sample AusTroGonzalo_MG_FD_203881 | JGI IMG/M metagenome (GOLD analysis project Ga0310786, IMG submission 203881) | Bovine rumen microbial communities from tropical cattle in Woodstock, Queensland, Australia - Gonzalo_03 (v2) (version 2) | ecosystem: Host-associated > Mammals > Digestive system >... | reverse complement strand
GTTTCAACATTCGTTATAAAATTCGGTTTTTCAGCAGACGATTCCTGTTTAACTGAAACGTCCTGCTTAGCTGGAGTAGCCGAAGGCCACACTTCTGACGCTTTACTATTCGTTGACGTATTTGTAGTCTTCGACGATGATGATGGCCACAACTCGGCCTCAGTATAAGTTCTGTTCTGAGGTTGAGTTTGTCCCTGAGCCATAAGACATAATACTGATGTCACACCAAGCAGTATAATTGTTCGCTTCATCATAATGCAGTTTTCGCTATTGATTATTATTTATGGTGCAAAGATAGATAAAAAAATTGGAAAAGCAAATTTTAAGGCGGCAAAACTCAAAAATGACTGTATTTTTTTACTCTATCACGACAAACTTATGCCAAAATGGCACGAATGAACAATCTTTTTCAATTTTTGGCATACGCTTTGCTGATGGCTCAGTGACATATTATGATTATTAACATTTGAAGTCCTTTGATAAGGGATTGGCGCAAGCCAGAGATTAAAAAGAAAAATAACAATTTAAAATAATACAACTATGGGAAAGATTATTGGAATCGATTTAGGAACTACAAACAGCTGCGTTGCCGTATTCGAGGGTAACGAGCCAGTAGTAATTGCCAACAGCGAGGGTAAGCGTACAACGCCTTCAGTCGTTGGTTTTGTTGAGAATGGTGAGCGTAAGATTGGTGATCCTGCCAAGCGTCAGGCTATCACAAACCCCAAGAACACCGTTTACTCTATCAAGCGTTTCATGGGTGAGAACTGGCAGCAGACCGAGAAGGAGATTTCTCGCGTACCTTACACCGTGGTCAACGAGGGTGGTTACCCACGTGTTGACATCAATGGTCGCAAGTACACACCTCAGGAGATTTCTGCTATGGTTCTTCAGAAGATGAAGAAGACTGCCGAGGACTATCTCGGACAGGAGGTAACTGAGGCTGTTATCACTGTACCTGCCTACTTCTCTGACTCTCAGCGTCAGGCAACTAAGGAGGCTGGTCAGATTGCAGGTCTTGATGTGAAGCGTATCGTCAACGAGCCTACAGCAGCCGCTTTGGCTTATGGTGTAGATAAGGCCAACAAGGATATGAAGATTGCCGTATTCGACCTCGGTGGTGGTACGTTCGATATCTCTATCTTGGAGTTCGGTGGTGGTGTGTTCGAGGTACTATCAACCAATGGCGATACTCACCTGGGTGGTGATGACTTCGACCAGGTTATCATCGACTGGCTGGTACAGGAGTTCAAGAACGACGAGGGTGCTAACCTGAAGGATGACCCAATGGCTATGCAGCGTCTGAAGGAGGCTGCTGAGAAGGCTAAGATTGAGTTGTCTTCAAGCACAAGCACTGAGATTAACCTGCCTTACATCATGCCTGTGGCTGGTGTACCTAAGCACTTGGTAAAGACACTGACTCGTGCCAAGTTCGAGCAACTGGCTCACGACCTGATTCAGGCTTGTCTGGCCCCCTGTCAGAAGGCTATGGCAGACGCCAAGCTGAATACTGCTGATATCGACGAGGTCATCCTCGTAGGTGGTTCAAGCCGTATCCCCGCTGTGCAGACACTGGTTAAGAACTACTTTGGCAAGGAGCCTTCAAAGGGTGTAAATCCTGACGAGGTGGTAGCCGTAGGTGCTTCTATCCAGGGTGCTATTCTGAACAAGGAAGGTGGCGTAGGCGACATCGTACTGCTTGACGTGACACCTTTGACACTGGGTATCGAGACTATGGGTGGTGTGATGACCAAGCTGATTGAGGCTAACACGACCATTCCTTGCAAGAAGAGCGAGACATTCTCTACCGCAGCTGACAATCAGACAGAGGTAACCATCCACGTTCTGCAGGGTGAGCGCCCCATGGCTTCACAGAACAAGTCAATCGGTCAGTTCAACCTCACAGGTATCGCTCCTGCACGTCGTGGTATTCCTCAGATTGAGGTTACCTTCGACATCGATGCCAACGGTATCCTCAAGGTTTCTGCCAAGGATAAGGCTACTGGCAAGGAGCAGGCTATCCGCATCGAGGCTTCTTCAGGTCTGTCACAGGATGAGATCAACCGCATGAAGGCCGAGGCTGAGCAGAATGCCGAGAACGACAAGCGTGAGCGCGAGCGTGTTGACAAGCTGAACCAGGCTGACTCTATGATTTTCCAAACAGAGAATCAGCTTCAGGAGATTGGCGACAAGATTCCTGCAGAGCACAAGCCCGCCATTGAGCAGGCCCTCCAGCAGTTGAAGGATGCCCACAAGTCTGGCGACGTTGCTGCCATCGACACCGCTATCGCAGCTCTGAACAACGCTTGGCAGACAGCCTCACAACAGATGTATCAGGGTGCTCAAGGTGCCCAGGGTGCTCAGGCCGGTCCTCAGGACAACCCCTTCAATGGTCAGCAGCAGGCCCAGCAAGAAGCCCCCAAGGATGAAAACATCCAAGATGCCGACTTCGAGGAGGTGAAATAATCCACGATAAGCAACGATAAGAAAATCATAAGAAAGTGGTGTAATCCAAGTGGTTACGCCACTTTTTCTTATTGTTAAATTTTGTTTTGATTCTTGCATATTTCGGATTTTTGGGGTAATTTTGCATCATATTTGCGACACGACTTATTAGTAGAAAAGATTAAACTTATAAATACTTGTCGCTACTTAGATGGATTAAATAGTAGAAAAGATATGCCAGCTTTAAAATTCGAGATTAAAAGGAAGTGCGAAGTCTGTGGAAGCATTTTCATTGCTAAGTCACTTGACTCCAAGTGTTGCTCAGAGAAATGTATGAAGGTAGCATGGAAGCGGAGAAAGGATGAGGAAAAGAAACAAGAACGGCTCAAAGCAATAGCCGATCAGGTTCCTGACTATCGTGATTATATCTCCATCCCTGAAGCTGTTGCCATGTATGGAGTCGGCAGAGATACTTTGTATCGGCTTATTCGCATTGGTCAGATACAAAGTATCAATCTTGGTGCCAGACTGACCCGCATTAACAGGAAAGACATAGACAAGATGTTTCCTAAACGGTTTGAGAAGCCAAAGAAAGACAAAGATCTTGTTCCTTTATATAATATGGAGCCGGAAAATTGTTACACCATTGGTGAAATCTGCAAGAAATATAACATTAATGATAGTTCCGTATGGGCACACGTTAGGAAGTACTCTATCCCGACTCGCCAGATAGGGAATTACGTCTATGTACCCAAATCAGAAATCGATAAACTTTATAAGAGCTTATGAAGAAACCATTAGCACATACGAAAGTAACGGTAAAACTCCGTAAGTCACAATACAAAGAGGAATGGTACCTGATAGTGGAAGCCTACCCTGTAGTCAAGGCTGGCAATAAGATTGAACGGATTGTGGAGTCGGTCAACAGAAGTATCACCACACCTATTTGGGATAAATCCTCCTCTACTCGTTCATCTGGCTTTAAGCCCAAGCGTGACATCAACGGCATTATCATGTGTCGTTCTGCTCTCGACCAGGAATCCTGTATCTATGCAGACAATGTAAGGAAACTTCGTCAGCACGAGTATGATAATCAATCGCTCTACACTGATAAGGAAAGTGAGATTGCTGCACAGAACGAACGTTCCGAACAGGACTTTATCGAGTATTTCAAGAAAATCACCTATACACACCATCCCAATGCATCCAAGTCCATTATCATCAATTGGGAACGAGTCGGTGTCCTACTTGGTCTCTTTTCTAAAGGTAAGCCAATACCGTTTAGCTCTATTTCAGTTAAGCTTCTCGAAGAACTAAAGCTATTCATGCAGACTGCTCCACAAGGAGGGAAGAAAGGCGGCACAGTATCTCAGAACACTGCTTCTACCTATTTCTCAATCGTGAAGGCCGGACTAAAACAGGCCTTTGTTGATGAATTTCTGACGATAGACATCAGCGAGAAGGTGAAGAACATTCCCACCAAAGAAAGCCGACGTGAATCCCTGACAATGAAAGAGGTCAACAAACTGGTAGAGACCCCATGCGAAGATGATGTTTTGAAGCGGGCTTCACTATTCTCCATCCTGACAGGCATGCGCCATTGCGACATCATGCGATTAACATGGAGCCAGTTGGTTAATGTCGATGGTTCTTGGCGAGTGGACTTCACTCAGAAGAAGACATCTGGAGTAGAATACACACCAATCTCCGATCAAGCCTATGCACTATGTGGTGAACCCCGTCTTCCCAAGAACTTAGTCTTTGAAGGACTCACACCTCCCTCATGGGTTAGCCGTCCTTTGAAGAAATGGATAGAGGCAGCAGGCATTAAGAAGCACATAACATTTCACTGCTTCAGGCATAGCTATGCCGTTTTACAGTTGACCAATGGTACAGACATCTATACTGTCAGTAAAATGCTTGGTCATACTAATGTCAAGACCACTCAAATCTATGCAAAAGTCGTTGACGAGAAGAAAGAGAAGGCTGCTAATGCCATCAAGATAGAGAATCTTGACAAATGAGGACATATTATTAGCACCTCGCTAATTTTCAACGAATTACGTACTGTTTAGTGGGAAGTTGGGCACATTTGCACCACCTCCCACTACTTCTTACACCACCATTTTTCTTGTTTTTTATCCCCTTTTATCCCTATTTCCACTTATCAAGCCTCTTTTTGATTTGAGAAGTTATTGATTTCTCTATCTTTTAGGGAAACGGACACTTAATCTCCGTTAAAGAAATTGGTGATTAGGTGGTGACGATTAACATCTCATACGCACCATTTAAATAAACTCGACCTTTGCGTCAAAATTAAATTTTTAAAATTATGACGCAAATAAGAAATTTAGAAGAAATGCCTCAGGCATTGAACTACCTTATCTCAAAGGTAGAGAGTTTAGAAGAGATGGTGAACGAACTGAGCATCCAAAAAGATGTTCCAGAACAACCTGAATGGATGGATATTGACGGGCTTCGCCAATATATTCCGTCCCATCCAGCCAAACAAACCATCTATGGTTGGGTCAACGACAAGTTGATACCTTATTATAAGACTTCAAAGAAGTTAACCTTCAAAAAGTCTGAGATTGACGAGTGGCTTCATCAAGGTCGCAGAAAGAGCACAGAGGACTTGCAACGAGAGGCCATTGAGTTTATCAACCTCAAAAGAAAGAAAGGGGGTCTGATATGATAATAGACACTGACCATCTGGTTAACCAAATCCATGCCGAAGTGGAAGGAGTCGCAGAAACAGGTTTCCCTATGGATGTGTTCCCTGAGCGCATACAGAAGATTATCTATGATCTGGTAACTTACGAGAACTACAACCTGGAGTACACAGCTTCCATCATTCTCTCTGCCTACGCCACAGCCATTGGCAATACCTACCATGTGAAGATTAAAGGAAACTGGGTTAGCAGTTGCGCCCTCTTTATGATATTGGTAGGCAGACCGGGACTTGGCAAGACTCCGCCATTGGGTTTCCTCTATCAGCCCATCCGTGAGAACGACCGCCTGTTACTTGACAAGGCACATAAGGAGTATGATCTTTATGCCCAGCAACAGACAGTAAAGAAGGACGGGGAAGTAAAGGAACCAATGGAGAAGCCTCGTCTGGTGCAGACTATCATTTCAGACTTCACCCCAGAGGCTATGCTAAGCATCCATTACGACAACCCACGTGGTATCGTTCTGCTTGTCGATGAGGTAGTGGCATTGTTCAACTCGGTAAAGCGTTATAGTGCCAAGAGCAATCTGATAGAGGATCTGTTGTCTGCATATAGTGGTCAGCCGTTGAAGGCAGTCAGGAAGTCAGAGGCTTTTCCCATGAGCATCTGCCATCCTTGTATCAACCTGATTGGTGGTATCCAGACCAACATCCTTGACGAGATCTTCAAAAAAGAGTACGAAGCCAATGGACTGACAGACCGTTTCCTGTTCGTATTTCCCAAGAACAAGAAGATTCCCAAATGGCAGGTAGGCATAGACCAAAGAAAGCGTCCCAATACGATGGCGACCTGGACATACTATATCCAGAAGGTCTTGAATATTCCTATTCAACTCAGTGAAGACGGCGTAACAGCAAATCCAAAAGAGATTCAGATGACAGAAGAGGCAATGAAATTCTTCTACCACTGGAACAACACTATCATTGACAGGGTGAATGCTATCGAGGATGATAACGAAGTGGAGAGCCGTCAGATGAAACTCAACGGCAACGCTGCCCGTCTGGCTCTTATCCTTCAGGTGATACGCTGGTCAACTGGTGAGTGTCAGTTGGATGCCATAGACATTGATTCTGTCATAGGAGCAATAAGGCTGATAGACTATTTCGAGGAATCCTATCAGCGTGCTAAAGCTTCGGTTCCATCAGAATCTATACCAAAGAGCGGAGACGATTGGCTTTCCCTTGTTGGTGACAGCTTTACGTCAGCCGAGGCAGAAGCAGCAGGCATGAGATTGGGACTTTCACGCCGTACGGTCTATAGCTCACTTAAGAGATTAAGCGAATCCAGCCATCCTGCGATAAAGAGGGTGAAGCAGGGAGTCTATTCAAAGATTGTTACTGATTGCACATCTGCACAATGCACTTCTGCACTTTCGGATTCTGGCAAACCAGCATCCTGTAGTGAAGAGAAAGTGCAAAGTGCAGGAGTGCAGAGTGCGGACGATGCACAGAAAGGAGGTAGCAATGAGTGATTTCAGATTCCATCTCCAGAAGTATAAGCCTGGCAGTAAGGGTACATGTCCCAACTGCAAGAAACCACGTTGCTTCATTCGTTATGTTGATGAACAGGGAATCATCGAGTTTCCGAACACTGTTGGCCGTTGTGACCATGAGAACAGTTGTGGCTACCACTACACTCCCAAGGACTACTTCCATGATAATCCAGACAAGGCACCCAAGGATTGGAAGGAAAGCGACTCCCATATATATAATAAGGTGGAGATAACAAAAGGGAAAAAGGAATCTCAGCCTGTAGAGCCGTCACTCATTTCCTATGAGATTGTGGAGAAAAGCATTTCCTGTTTCAACATCAACCCTCTCTATACCTATCTCTGTGGAGTCATTGGCAGGGAAGAAACCAAGCGCATATTCCAACTTTACATTGTCGGGACGGGGAAGAAGTGGGGAGGATGTACAGTGTTTTGGCAGATAGACATCAACGGGAATGTACGGTCAGGTAAGCTGATGGGCTATAATCCTGAGACGGGCCATCGCATCAAGGAGCCGATGAGTGAGGTCACATGGGCACACTCAGCCCTGAAGTTGCCAGACTTCCATTTGGTTCAGTGCTTGTTTGGCGAACATCTCCTTCGGGAAAGGCCCACAGCCTATGTCGGCATTGTTGAGAGTGAAAAGACGGCTCTTATCATGTCTCACTTTATGCCCGATTTCTTATGGCTGGCAACTGGTGGCATGGATGGTTGCTTCAATGAGAAAACGATGCAGGTACTCCGAGGAAGAAACGTAGTGCTCTTTCCAGACCTTGGTGGAAAAGAGAAGTGGCAGAAGAAAGTACAGGTACTGATACCCATCTGCAAGCGAGTCCTCATGTCTGAAGCGATAGAGGAGCAGGCTACCAACGAACATCGTGGCGCTGGCCTTGATATAGCTGACTTCTTCCTGATGAAAGCAACCCCTCATGAGATTCTGGCTGACATGATAAGACGGAATGTGGCAGTCAAACTACTTGTTGAAAAACTTGGGCTGGAGATATGCAACGAAGAAGAATCACACTATACGGGTCCTCTGCCTGGTCTCCGTTGGTAACGCCGTGCGGTGAAGGACTATTTGAAATAGTCCATAACATAATATGGACTTTTAAACTCGCTGCACTCCTTTATAAGTCCCATTATGCTCTCCGAGGGTTCCGGGCTGCACCTCAAAGCGGTTGCAGCCACAGCCGTGAAAGGCCACGACTGCGAGGGAGTGACCCTCTCCCTCGACCCTCCGCTCAGGTTTCACCCGAGACCTGATAACCATAATAAAAGTAACATTAATAAGAATTGCAATGAAGAATGTAGTTAAGCACTATGCTGCCGTTCATGTCGGCAACCCAGCCAAATCTTTCTCTGCGTCCGAAGGTAATGAAGCCGAACGACGCGGATGGGATGAGGATACATATCGTCTGAAGAATCAGGATATGAACAACCACTATGACATCACCCGCAAGCATCTCAACTTCGAAATAAATGGTGAGGGTGAGATCATTCCCCTCGGTTCAAACCCTATACCTCTTCATGAGAGGTTGAACCGACGACTTGACCAACTTGGTTTCAAACAATACAAGGACAAGAACAATCCATCTGTCGTTGCGGACAATAGTCCGAACTGTACAATCGGTATTATCATCAGTGGTGACCACGAAGTACTGACCCGACTTGCCTATGGTGACCAGAACATTGATTTCTCACTCAAAACGAGTAACGCCAATATCCGGCTGAAACAAGGCATCAGAAACTGGGCTAAGGACACCTATGCCTGGGCTTGCGAACGCTGGGGAGCAGAGAACGTCATCGGGTTCGATGTGCATTGCGATGAAACCACCCCACATATCCATATTCAGACAATCCCTGTTGCAATGACTAAGACCAGGGGCCGTGCATCTGCCTCTTCTGAAAAAGCAAAGAAGGAATGTGTCTCTTTCGCTGGCGTGTGGGGTAAGAACAAGTATGAGTTTAATGCCGCCAAGGAGCAAATCCATACCGACTATCACGACAAGGTGGGCTATAAGTATGGCTTGGAACGCGGTGAACATCTTTCCATGTTGTCACCGGAAGAGCGACGCAGCCGTGTTCATAAGAACAAAGCCATGCTGGAGGCTGAGCGTCAGTCAAAAAAGGCTCTTGCACAATCAAAGGCAGAGAAAAAGGCTGTTGAAGAAGAAAAGGCCAGGATAGAAGATGACATGAAAGCAACCCGGCAGCGGAAAGGAAAAGTTGAGAAAGAACTCGAACAGTTCGAGACGTATGCCAATGCAATAAGAATAGAGGAAAAGGATTTGATGGTTCCAAAGCTTGATACGAATCCGATTGTCACCAAGGCAGCAATGGATATGCAGGCAGAACTTGACAAACCGATACCTTCTTTTGGCCGAAAGGAATGGCAGGCAGAACGGAAGGAAGCTGCAAAGCGGATCTTCACGGACATGCAGACGGCACTTCTACAAACCAAAGCAGCACAGAAAGAAGAGATACTAAAGTTAGGCAAGTCTCTTTATCAGCAGGCAAAGAAGGATATTGCTGCAACCATTGAGCAAAACAAACAGCTGAAAAAGGAGAACGAACAGCTCAAACAGCGCATTGCCCGACTTGACGAGAAGGCTGTGTCTCGTGAGAAAAGCAGGGCTGATGCTGCCGAACGCCGGGCAAATGAGCAGACTGTCCGGGCCAACCACGAGGAGCAGAGAGCCAACGAAGCTGAGAACCGGCTGTCAAAGATTGAACAGTTCCTTCGTCAGGCTGGAATCTCTGAGGCTTTCGAGAATTGGAGCCGCCTCAGTGTGTTAGTCGAGGATGCTGCTAAGGCTCTCGCCACATGGGCACATAGCACTTTGAATATCTTTACCCCTAAGGATGAGCAGATTATCGGACGGGGAATTATTGCTAAATGTCAACTGGATGGACTTGATCCGTCATGTGAGACAGATCGCCAGAAAGCTGCAAGTGGCATTGCAGATATGGCAGACTCCATCGTTGGCGATATTGGCAAATTTGCATGGGAGGTTGCTGTCTGTCGTATTGTCCAGCTTGCATCAGAAATAACTATCCCTTCGCAAAGCCAGTCTCTCGGTGGCAGTAATGGCTGTGCTGACGAGTTGACCAATTGGGATGGAACAAAGAAGCGAAGACATGGATGGTAACTCTCTTACATCTTAGGTATAGTCTTATCTTCTATTGAGGAAGTATACGAAAAATGTGCGCCGAACTATCTCAGCGCACATTTTTATCGAATTCCTTTTGAGTTATCTATCCCAAATGCTGCTGCCGCCGCCCTCTTCGCTTGTGTTGATGACATCCTCCTGGTCGAGGCCGCTGGTGCTGAGGCTCTCTACTCGGCTGGCTTGCAGCAGCATCGTCCTGTGTTGCAGCACCACCACGCGCTGCTCAGGCTTCATATAATGTTTCTTCTTCATAATTCCTTACTTGATTACAATCTTGAACTTCGTTCGAGCTCGCTCACGCTTGGAAATGCGAGCGAGCTCTCATTTCTCTCACTTAATCACGACCTTGCGTCCTCCGTTAACATACACCCCGCTCTTTGTCGGCTTCCCATTGAGCTTGCGCCCGTCGAGGCTGTACCACGCATCGTCGTCATTCGTGAAATTCGTGTAATTCGTGGTCGTTATCCCTGTCTGCTCCCCGTCGCCGAAGTCCAGATGGAAGGCGCGGGCCATGGCTTTGGCGTTCCCCTTGATGTAGGGCACCGAGAAGTAGGCGCGGCAGGAGCGGATGTTGCGGTCGATGGACGAGTAGTACAGCGTGTTCGCGTCGCCCAGGAACAGGATGCTCTTGTCGTCGGCCACTACCGGCACGGGCGAGTAGCTGCCCACCATCTGTACCTCCTGCAAATCCCCGTCAGCGTCGCTCACCGTGGTCGTAGCTGTTGCGTTGATGGTCACGCCGCTGAACGTGGGTGAGGTGAAGTCCGTGCCCGCAGCGTCCCACTTCACCAGATACGGCACTCCCGCTGCAATGGCCGTGGCGGATTTAAACGTCAGGTAGAGCGTGCCGTCCGTAGTGTCGAAGCCGTTCTTGCCGTCCGTGTCCAGCTCCATCAGCGTGGCTCCGCTGAAGTCCGTGTGCGCCGCTATCTGCTCGGCACTCAGCGCGAATGGCAGGCACAGCGTGTTCCACTTGCCGTCCTTGTAGAGCGTGCGGCCTTGCAGCTGCACGGTGAGTTCGGTCGTTCCGTCGTTGGCGGCTATGATGTCTGCGTTCTTGCTGCCTACGGGCTGATTGCTGTCATCGTCGAGCAGAATCAGCGCATCCCTCCAGTAGGCCGTCACGGTGATGGTCTGCACGTCGTACACGCTATATATATACGGCGAGGTGAAGTAGTCACCGGGTTGCTTTATCGGGTTTTCTACGATGCCCGTATAATATACCACCCAGTGGTCGAACACCTTGCCGTCTGGAGCGGTGAAGCCGCACACGGGTAGCGTATATCTACCCGCTTTGCCGCCGTCGTTAGCCACGGTGCCGCTGGCCATCGTGCCGCTGCCACCGTTGGCAACGAACACGACGGTGTGGTGCAGTGCAACGAAGGTGAAGGTAAAGGTCTTCGTGCCGAACCAGTTGCCCATGCCGGTGACGGTGGCCTGGTACTGCTCTCCGACTTCGTAGCTGCAGATGTCAACGTCGGGGTCGAGTTCAATTGTGTAGTCCGTGTCGAGCGTCAGCTGCGTGTCGCCGTCCCATACTTCCACGTTGGCCGCGAGCTGATTGTAAGGGCCGTAGCCGTCGTCGTAGGCTTCCAGCGTGCCCTTGATTTCGCAGCTGGCGATGTCCCAGCCCCACTGTGCATAGAGCACGACATTGCCGTTTGCCTCGTCGGTCAGGTTACGCACCAAGTCTTCGTCGCTGTAGTCCGTGCCTGTGCCGTCGGCCTCGGTGTTCCAACCCTTGAAGCTGTAGCCCGTGCGGGTGAACGTGTTGGCGGTTAGCGTAGCCCATTCGCCGTCGTAGGTCAGCTGCATCGGCTCCATCGTGCCCGTGCCGCCGTTGGCATCGAAGCTGACGGTGTAGGTTCTGGGGGCGATGGTGAACGTCTTTTCCACGTAGCCCAGCGATGCGTAGTCGCCTTGGAAGGTCACCCTTACCGTAGCCGTGCCGACGTTGGTATTATTCTCGTATGAATAAACGTAGTCCGTTCCTTTGGTGAGGCTGAGCGAACCGGCGATGACCAGTGGCTCGGGGGTGATGGCGCTGCCCGTGTAGGTCTGGTCGGGCACGACGTCCATCTGCGCGGGGGTGGGCAGGATGGATACACCCCACTTGCCGTTGCCGACATCGGTCATCGTGATGTCGTAGTAGCCGGTCTGGGTGTTGCCGGTAGTTTGGAAGTTTGTGACGTTGAGTGTCTCATAGAACTCGCCCGTGCCGCCGGCATAGGGGATGTCGGCATCGTTGATGTCGTTATCCAACCGGAAATTGGAGTAGGTATCTTCGTTGTATTTCCAAATATAATACGACCTCCCTGTCTGGATGCTCACGGTGGTCACGCCGTCGTAGATGGTTTCGCGGGCTTGATCTTCCGGGGTCGGCCCGTTTCGATAGACCCAAGCAAACTCCGTAGTGCCATGAACGCCTTGCTCAAACTCTGCACTTACCGTTACATTGCTCTTGGGCATGAAGAAGCTGTTGCCCGTGAAAGCCACGTCGTTGTTCTGAGCATCCTTTACAACAAGACGGACGAGCCTGTATCCGAAATCGGGGGTGGCGTTAATCGTTACCGTTTCCATGTATTTCGCCGTGGCTGCGGCTACGGTCAGCGTGCCGTGCTCTATGCCGTCGGCAATGGTGATGGTGTAGTCGGTGTCGTCCTTCGGCATGATGATGCGGCGGTCGCCGTTCTCAATGATTGTGAAGTAGTCGGCCTTGCTTTCGGTCACATCGGTCTCGTCGTGCATATAGGTCACGGTCTCGGTAATCTTCGATGCATCCACCATGTCGATGGTGTCGTAAATCTTGATGTAGCCGATGGTCGCCGTGCTGGCGAAATTGATAGTGCCTTTGCCAAGGCTTGCGCAGACCGTGCCGCCCTTGATGCTGATGCCGTCGATGGATGCAGTCTTCTCGTTGCCGACCGTTCCTGTACCGATACCATTACCGCCGCTTGCGTTGACGGTGCCTCCCTCAATGACGATGGCACCGGCGGTGACGCTTGCGTCCCACGTCCTGCCAAGACCAATACCTGCCGCAGCCGAGCCGCCCGTTGCCGCCAGCGAGCCGTCGCCGTTGATGGTGAGCGTGGTGCCGCTGCCGCCAATCTGGATGCCGGCTTTTCCGTATTTGCCCGTGGTGCTGTTCGTGCCGACGAGGGTTATCGTGGCCGTGCCGCTGCAGACGATGCCGCCGGTGATGGTGGCACCGCTGAGGGTGATGCCGGCGCCGTCGGCGATGGTGAGGGTGCCGCTGGTCGAGCCTGTCAGCACGTCGCCCTCAATAGCGTTGAAATCGCCCGTAGCGTCCGAAAGGTCAATCGTGGCGCTGCGCTCGACGGTGGCGGTGACGGTGACGTCGGCGTCGGCGACGGTCACGGTGTAAATGCCGTTGGCGTCGGGTTCAAGCGTGCTGCTGCCGTCGGAAACGTCGGAGGCAGCGTAGGGGAAGCTGGCCTTGAAGGTGACGGTGGTTCCCGTGATGTATTTGCCGTCGGCGTCGGCGGCGTTCGTCGCGCTGACCACCTCCATGCCTGTGGGCAGGCTGACGGAGTAGGTCTGTAGCAGCGTTGCCGTCACGGTCACGTCGCCATCGGGCATGGTGAAGGTATACTGGCGGTTGCCGGCGTCGGTGGTTGCCACTGCGCCGCCGTTCACGCTGAGCGTCGTGGCGTCAACTGCCGTGCCGAGCGTCAGGGTGACGGTCTCGCCCGTAAAAGCATATTCGGTGCTGACGGTGATGTTGGCCTTGAGGTCGTCGCTCATCGTAACGGCGTGGTTCAATTCCCTGGCGCGAACCTGGCGCTGTGAGCCTTCGCCCGTATCGTAGAACACGGCATCCTTGGCGTCGCCCGTCACGACATTGCCGCCGCTCTTGAAATTCACGGTGACGGAGCCGCTTGCATACTCGCCGCTGCCGATGCAGGCGCCGCCCTGAACGGGGGTAGCCACAATCTTCTTGACGCCGTCGGAGATATTGACGGTAATGCTGCAATCGCCGCCGCTATAGCCGGAACCGATGCCCGCCGCATGGATGACGCCGCCGTTCAGGTTGATGGTGCTGGCTTTAGCGCCACTAAACCCGCCGCCAATTCCGGCGCTGTAGCCTGCATTATCCTGAGCCGTCACGATGCCGCCGTTGATAGTGATGGTGCCGACGGTTGAATTACCACGACCCGAGCCGATGCCAGCCGCAAACCAGCCATAGGCGTTGATTTTTCCGCCGTTGATGGTAATCGTTCCGGCAGCCGTGTTGTTCACACCGCCGATGCCGGCATACCAATTGGCATTGTCGTTGGTCGCATCTGCCACGAGTGCGCCCATCGTCGCCTCGTCGTTCGTCTGCGCATAAATGTTCAGCGTCGCGTCGCTGCCCACGGTGGTGCCCTTGCTGGCGGTCAGCGTCGCGCCGTTGCAGAGAATCAGGTTGACCGTGCCGCTCACGCTGATGCGGTCGGCGATGGTCACGTCGTCGTTCACGACATACCAGCCAGCCGTGAGCGAGGTCGAGCCGTCGGTCATCGTTGTGTAGGTCAAGCATGTCTGCTCCGTGCCGCTCTCGTCGAGATACGTCACGCTCTGCGTCTCGGTTATCTCTGTGGTACAACCGGCGTCGCTGAAATACTTATTACACATGGAGCACTGCCAATACTCGATATGGTCTTCGTCCGCTTCGTGGTGTACGCCCGTGTGGGGAATCATCGGGTCGATGACATCAGCCTCGGCAAGCTCCGTAGCACCCGTCTCGTCGGTGAAATACTTGCCGTCGCTGCGCCGGTAGCACTCCTGCTTGATGCCCACCTCCGTACAGGTGGCAGCCTTTACGGTCAGGTGCGTGTAGGTTAGGTTCTCAAAGCCGTAAAGCCTGATTTCCGTCAGCCAGATGTTGTCGTTCGTGTTCGATGCCTCGAAGCGGAAATACTTGTAGGCTGTGTTGCCGTCATTGCTGCAAGCGTACTGGAACTCCTGCCCCGACGGCAGCGTCTGGCCGGAATAGGACGAAAGCGTAGTCCAATCGTCCGTGGCGTTGGCCTTGGCCTTCAGCACCCACACATGGGGGTAGAAGTTCCCCTCCATGTAGGTGTTAAAGATGTAGCCCTTCGGAATGATAGGGTCGTCGGTGTTGAACTCGACAAACGTGTCGCCGCTCTGTGGATGCCATGAGGTGGATGTGTTGCCGTCCACCGCGTTTCCATAGACAAAGGCGTTATCTACTGCCGTGCCGTCCGTAGCGGTGAAGCCCGTGAACAGCGTGTAGTCCGTGCCGCTCACGGTGATGGTCGATGTCGTCGTCGCCCATGCCGTCGTGGTCGTGAGCAGTGCTACGACAACAACGATGAATATCTTGATGATGTGTTTCATTGTCTTGGCCTCCATTGTTTATGCAATCATGAGATATGTGCTGAGTTTAAGTTTCTTGGAGTTGTCGAAAACAGTTTGCAAGTCGGACTGACTCATCGTATAATTGTAATTGCCATCTGTCACCTTAACTTTGCTTACATCAAGCTTCTCAATGTGCTGTCGCGCCTTGTTTGCTGCATCAGAAATGGTTGCCAGATCATCGGCCACCTCGCCCCATAGCTTGCAGTCAACGTCATCGCTGGCCTCATTGACTGCACTACGCAATGCTATCAAATCTTTACCAAGGCCAAGCCACTCAGCCTTGATGGCTTCAACAGAGTTGATTACATCGCTGACTTGTCCAACGAAACCGCTGTAGACGGAGCGCATGAGGTCAAGTTGCACAAGGGAGTAGTCGATGTCCTTCAGATTTTTGGCATTCTCATTGAGTTCTTCTTGCAATTCATTGATAAAGGCGGAGAAACCTATCACACCGCCAGCGGCAACGGCTGCAACAAAAGCCAAAGCACCAGCAAGAACGAGAGGAGCGGCGCTGCCCGTGGCTGCCGCAAGGACCACACTCCCCGCTGCGAGGAAGATGCTTACACCGCTGGTGAGTCCCAATCCAGCAAGGGTCTTGTTCGAGTTGGCAATCTTGCGCTGCAATTCCTGTATGATTTTCTCTATTCTCTCCCTGGCATCGTGGTCGTAGTCGATGCTGGCATCGAGCTGCTCGATGAAGGCGTTCATGTCATTTTCGAGGTCGAGCAGTGCGCCGTCTTCGCCCCCAGGCTTTTTGCCCTGATAGAAGGAGTTGAGGTTGGCAATGATGATCCCGAGGTCTTCTGTGGCCTTGTTCACGAAATGGATAGCTTGGTCGATAGCATCGTTGACGGCTTCTTTGTCGGCTCGCTTGTCATTCGAGGAATTGTCTGCCAGACGCAGAGCGGCTGGGATGGCTTCGGCAAGATTCTTGTCAAGTTTGTCAAGGTCGTCAATCATTTCGCTGGGCATATTCTCCAACTCATACCCCAAAGTGTCTGCATAGTTCTGTACTATTTTCAGAATACTGTCATAATATCCCTGAGCCTGCTGTCTGTAGTCGGCAGGGATGTAGGAAAAACTAACTTCGGCGTTTTTGAGACCAATAAGGAAGCCTGCCAAGGTGAGGTAGTTTTGCTGGTAGCTGGTCTGCTCTGCGCAGAGGTGCACGAGCCTCGAATTGATGACTGGTGCGAAGTTGAATGTTTTTTTATTCATTTTTTATTGCTTTTTTGTTTTTTGAAGTCTGGTTTTGCTCTGCAAAATCCGCTGCCCCCCAAAATCTTCGATTTACTCTTTTCTGCTAATGTCATTTAAACACAACGGCCTCCCTTGCACGGATGCAAGGAAAGCCGTATATTGACGCGGATGCCCGCGTGTCTTAATAATGTATAAGCTACTATAGGTGAGTACCTGAGAGAGAGAGAGAGAGAGAGAGTAATCAAATCTTTGGAATGACCAAGGATTTGCGCTACTTTTTGCCCTGCGTTAACGTAATTTATCTCTCGTCTCATCGTCGTAATTTACAAAAACGCTGCAAAGGTACGCTTTTTCCATCAATTTGAATACGGAAATCTCATTTTTTTACCTTTTCACCTATTATATTATTATGCAAAAAGCAGATTGGGGCAAAAAGTTTAGTTTATTGCCATACCCCTTTGTCGTTATGCCAATCATCAGGGAAACCAAGATAGGTATTCTTTCGTTTGTCAGCAAAAGGATACCTAGCAAAGAGCGAAGCTAAATCAGACTCCAACGTATCATTGGAAATAATGGGCTGCAGCAGTTTCTTGATGACACAAACCATAAAATATAGTTTGCCATTGTCACGTCTTCTGTTTCTATCGCCGAAGATAAATATACGAGGTCTCTTTTGGATTGTGAGGTTCCATAGGCGAGAGTGATGGCCACAGATATTACGAAGATAGGCAAGTGAGTTTATCCACGACATAAAGCGGTCTGTACTGTCGCAACCAAAGAAACGAGCTATAACATCTTGTTTGTCCTGATCTTCTAAATTCTGATAGAGTTTGACAAGTCGGCCAAAGGGGCATATCTGCAAAGTAATCCATGCTGGTGGGAACTCATCGGCATACTTCTCACGGAAATGGCGCATGAACTCTTCCATAGAGCCATCAACATCATCTTTCATCTTACAGAGGAACTCCTGATGTTCTACTGAGTTGAAGAACAATGACTCATCAGTAAACCATTGGCCGTTTCCAAAACCAACAGACATCACATCAATGACTTTAGCACGGAAAGCGACTTCAATACGTTCGATATATCCAAAGAGAATCTGCTTCAGTTCGCGATCGAACTCATAGAGATTCATGACTTGCTCGAATGTTGTTCCTTCCAAATAGCTACTATTGTCTGCTTGATCACGGAAAGTGTAGGCATAACCAGTGAAACGATAGTAACCTATCGTATCTAACACATGACGAGCAAAAGCCATATCAGCTATTGCCATTCCCTTCTCCTCTAAGATATCCAACTGATCGGATATGGTTACAGGCGGTTTGTCGTATGTCGGTTTTGCCATTACTGCAAGGTCTGTCTATATAAAACAAATGACCCACCAGTTTCGCAGCATAACATGTAACCGAAGTTGCATCTTATTCTAGGCATGGTGGGTTCGATGGTGCAAAGATACGAATATTATTTGAATATCCAAGGATTTTACTTAGAAATCTTAGGTTATTCACTAATTTTTAACATTTATCCCCTTAGCCTCCCAATAGGTATCAATGAGTAGCAGCATTCGATCGGTTCCTTTTATCTTCTTTGCTATTGTACGGTCTTCCGTATTGGCAAATGCCCCAGAAAACACCCTTTTCACAAAGGTCACACAATCATCCTTCGTATTTCCCAGCAGATAGAAAGCACTACACATCTCAATAATCCGGCTTTGGCTATAGAGGCTGTTGATATTGATAGTCACCTCTGGCTTAGGAATTACGTTCTCATATACGAAGGAAATGGCACAAACCTTAATGGCAGCTTGTTCCTCGTCACTATACTGTACCAGCTGATCCAAGAACCAGGGCATCACTTTCCCAATAAGTTCTTCCCTGCGCATTCTCTCTTCCTCAGCAGTCTTGCCCTTATCGCTTTGATCTTCCTCCGCAATGGTTTCTTGCTCTTCTATATTCTCCACAGATGATGGTGCAGGAGGTATCACATCACTTTGAACCACCACAGGCAAGGCAACAGGCTTGACCATATCCATGAATCCTATTCCCGCCATGCCCAAAGACGCAGCTATCCCGACAATGCCAACAAGATACCAGTCAAGCCGTTGGCCATTACCAATAGACTCATGCCACACCATGATATATGAAAGGTACGCGATGGAAATCGCTGAGAGCCCGAAGCAAATCCATTTCCGCATCGGTGACTTGAAACCAGACATCAAGATAATGATGGCACCAAACAGCAGTACCACCATTGCAATCATACCTGTGTATGAGAAAGAAAACGATAACGATACCATAACAATCTTTTTACGGACTGCAAAATTACGCAAAAAAAACCATAACCAAAGCCAATTAACAATAAAAGTCTCGTTTTTAACATTGGGTCTTAAATCATGCTAACGACGATGTTCAAGATGCCTGATAAGAACTCACAAGTTAAACTTTCTAAATGCCAAGAATAGCGAAAATGATACTTATGGATACTTATCTCCACGTACTATCTACTATCAGAAAATCTGGTTATATTTGCGACATGTCTCTGTAAGTTACTGATTATCAATACGGGCTGTTTTTGAGGAGGTCAAATGAGACGCATAAGTAAAGACATAACAAAACACTATCAAATGGCGTGTAGCTCAATGAGTTACACGCCATTTCCTTTTTATGGGCTCA